>Ga0209591_10003441_pt1 | contig 18343 bp, 18 predicted proteins | sample MAT01_FD_187207 | JGI IMG/M metagenome (GOLD analysis project Ga0209591, IMG submission 187207) | Freshwater microbial communities from Lake Fryxell liftoff mats and glacier meltwater in Antarctica - MAT-01 (SPAdes) (version 2) | ecosystem: Environmental > Aquatic > Freshwater > Ice > Liftoff... | reverse complement strand
CTGATTGCCTGGCTCAGGGCCTGATTTTCCCACTGACGGAACCCATGCCCGGGGCGGATGTAACCCATCCGCCTTTTTTTGTTTCACAGGCAACCCTTGGCATTACCGCCCGGGATCTGTAACCTCCAACCCAATGATACTAATCCCCGTTCTGCGGTCCTTCCCCTTTCTGGGGGCTCCGGCCTTGACCCTTCTGCTTTTCTTTCTCACTACTGGCTTTTCAAAGGCCCAAAATCCCCTTTTTCCGGCAGCCGAAGCGACAAAGAAAGAACAGACGGCATCTACTGCTAGCACAGCCGGATCCGATGATAAACTGCCCGAACTGAAAGAAGTCAAAGAACACCGCACCCTCCTTCAAAATGTCCTGAAAACCCTTCAGAAAGAACCCGAACTTTACAAAGAACAGATACGGCTCCTCATTGATCTGGATGCCGCTCTGGCCAGGCAGGAGGAGGCGCTGACAGTGGCAGAGTCTCTTGAAAAAGAAAAAAATGCCTTATCAAAAGTTTCCCAGTTACCTCTGGAAGCGCAAATCAATGAAAAATTCACCAAGCCCTACGACTTGGGAAAACTGGACGTCCTCTATGAAGTACAAGAAAATCTCGAAGAGGAAACACGTCTGGCTCTCGACGCTTCGGTTCAATCTGATGACCTACTGGCACGGGATTTGGATGCTTATAAGAAAAGCGAGGAATCCAGAAGGTTGGCCAAGGATCTTGCGGAAGAACTGACCGTCTCAACCAGCGCTGCCAAGCTACAAAGCCGCGTAAACTTGGCCAAACTGGTCCGCAGCCAAATCAACAGCGGTAACACCAAACTAAAAAAAGAAATTCTTGATCTGAGGAAACAACTGCTGAGACCTCAGATACGCTTTATTCAGGAAAATCTCAAACTGGATGACTCCGCCTGGCGTGAAACCAAACGCCAATATGATACTCAGGAACTGGCCATCAAGGAATCGCTGAAAGAAGCGCAAAAAAAGCTGGGTTTAGCGCAAAAGGATCTCGAAAAAAATACCACAGATTCTCCTCTCGCAACACCGGCAGAGAAGGCCCGCATGGAAGCAGCACAAACTGGACTCATGGCAGCCCAACGTAGAAACAGCCTGAACGAAACCTGGCAGGAACAAATTGTTCTCACCCGCAAAATCATGCATGACCGCTACGAACTCTATAAAGATAGGGCTAAACCAGCGGACAAAAAAGGCTGGATCAAAGCCATGGAAGAAGCACGCGAAAGATTGGAGCCTCAGTTTGATTACCTGACAACCAGTATGGAAAGCGCCCGGAAAAAACTCGAGGCACTAAGATCCAGGGCGCGGGAAAGCACAGACAAAGACGTTTTGATATGGACCGAAACCTCCATCCGCCATCAAGCAGATCTAATCACGAGTTTTCAGGAAGAGATTTGGAGCACCAAGGCCATCATTCAACTTTCAGGCCGTCTCTTGGATGAACTAGACGCGGGAAGCAGCAAGTTTTCCTGGCGGGCATTGCAGGAAAACTCTTGGAATTTCCTGAAAGCCTTTTGGTATAAAGAACTTTTCCTTTTGGAAGACCGTGCTTTCCGGATCTCCACTCTTTTCTGGGTTTTGTTCTGGTTGAGCATCGGACTCACCGTAGCCTGGACTGTCAGCAATCTGCTCGGCCGGAAAATACTCCTTCATTACGGTATCGCCTCAGGAGCTGCTTCTGCCTATCAAAAGCTTGTTTATTACACAATTATTGTCGCCTTTTGCATGGGTATTTTTGAGTATTTTAATTTTTCCCTGACCTCACTTACCATCATCAGCGGAGCACTGGCCTTGGGTGTTGGCTTCGGCAGCCAGGACATAATCAAAAATTTTATCAGCGGCCTGATCCTTTTATTCGAACGCCCGATCAACGAGGGGGATACCATCCAGATTGAGGGAGACGTGGTAAAAGTTGAACACATCGGAGCCCGCAGCACACGGGTGAAAGCACTGGATAACACCCAACGTATCGTTCCCAACAGCTATCTTCTGGAAAATGTGATCGTGAACTGGACACTTTCGGATTCTATCATACGAACTTCCATTGAAATCGGCGTCGGTTATGGAAGCCCCACCCGGGAGGTCTCCGATATTCTCCTAAAAACCATCCAGTCGATCGATGGCGTTCTGGCCGAACCTGCACCGGCTGTTTTATTTGCTGACTTCGGCGATAACGCCTTGTTGTTTAAAATTCTTTTTTCAACCTCCTCTGAGGAGCGGGTGGACGCCACCAGCGAAGCCCGTCATCGGATTTCTGAAGCGTTGGAAAAAGCCAAGATCTCCATCCCATTCCCTCAACGGGATATTCATCTGGACAGCAGCAGGCCTCTGGAATTCCGGATCTTGCCAAGAATTAAAACCTCTTCAGAAGCTCCGGCAACTCCGCCATAGATAAAATAAAAGCATCGGCTTCCTGCTCGACTTTGGGCCGCCGGACGTAGCGGCCAAAGCCGACAAACAGATCTGCAGTCCCTTTGGTCTCCAGATCGCTGAAACCATCTCCCACCATCACGATGGTCTTGAAAGATTCCTCCTTTCGCCATCTCTGTAAAACCTCCGGCTTCCCTCCATTTCGTGTGGTAGGGGCCTGTTCACCATATCCGGTATAACTTCCGTCTGAATGGAACAGCAGAGGCACAGCCTCCACCCTTGAAATTCCCAACAGACTGGCCAGGGGTTCAATCGCCTGGGTAAAGCCTCCGCTCAAAATAGCAGGTTCCCAACCGTTGTTTCTGAGCTGGGCCAAGCTCTCCTGAATGGTTGGCTCCATGGTGTCTATATAATGTTGGGCGATAAGGGCCACCTCTTCCCGATGGGGCCGGATTTTCTCCAAACGGTTCCCAAAGACGGACTCGATCAAGATACGGCCCTCCATGGCATCCAGCGTCATCTGCTCACAGGCCTTGAAAATTTCCGGGCCGCGCAGCGCCGCCAATTCATCAACGCCTTCCAAAGCGCTCAGGGTGCTGTCACAGTCGAAAACCACCAGCTTGGTTTTGAAAATTTCATTTGGCATGACAGGCGACCTTAGCGGGGATGGAGGCACGGGCAACCCCGCTTTTTAGTGCTCCCAGGGATTCTTCTGGCTGTGATTCGGAGCGGCAGCCCGGTTTTCCAGAAGCTCCCTGTAATAGAACTGGAATTCCCCCCTTTGTCGGGGAGAAATTTTTCTTCGCGCTTGGCGGAAACGTTTCTCTGCTGAAGCAACATCCCCCATACAGGCATAAAGCACATACAACAGGCCTTGATAGGCCTCCACCATGCGGGGATGGTTCCGGATCATTTTTTCATATTCCGCCAAAGCATCCGCATAACGCCCCTCCTTCAGATACCATTCCGGGAGCTTGTGCAGGGCCGGGGCCACTCCCAGATCGGCGGGCCAAAACAGTGACTCAAAATACGAACTCACCAAGCGTGACAAAGGAAAAAGCAGGATGCCGGAGCCCGCAGCGATCAATACAAAACCTCCGAAAGCAAACCCCAGGGCTTTCATGCGTTCCCGGTTGCTGACATCCTCCCCCGCCGGCACATCGAAGGAAAACATCCAGCCTCCCGCCGCAATCAGAAGGAAGGCCACTAGCAAGGGCTTGACCAGCCTGACAATTGACTCTTTGACTTCAGGATTCAAGCTTGGAATTCCATCCTAATCCAGCGCAGAAGGCACACGGTATGGCGGTTCGCCAAAGCCGCCACGCAGCAGGGCGGCATCATGCTGAGCAGCTTTCTGTTTCAATTCATTCTCCAGAGCCTTGTACAAACCAGCTTTGTGATTTACCGCCCTTGATTCCGCCTGGCGCTGGGCACTGTCGCGCGCAGAGTTCTGCCGTTTCACCGCACGTTTTTCATCGCTGCGGCCCACAATAAATCCACCCAACAAACCGGCTGCGGCTCCCGCTCCCGCGCCAATGGCGGCACCATCCCCACCCCCGGCCAATCCGCCGATCAGGGCACCTGTTCCCGCACCTGCCACGGTGCCGATACCCGCCTTGGTCGGTGTCCCGCTTCCTCCAGCCCCTCCACGGTCAATACCACGACCGGGAAGACCAGCCAGCAGACTCTGCCGGTAGGTGGAACTTTCGGCTTCAATGGAGACAATCCGGGCATCCAGATCCGATGCCAGAACCACCGCCTGCTGTGCGGCATTGCTGAGTTCCGTGCCGCTGCGCAATAGCAAGGCTCCGGTTCTACCGTTTTCCGTAAATGCCCGATACTCAAACTCCGGATTCCGCTGTAGTGGCAGGGGATGCGCATCCAGCACCCGCCAGGCTCCGTCCACCTTGGCCACCAAAGGCACTTCCCAGGTCAGAGGAACGGCCTGTCCTGCCACAAACACTTTACGGGCTGAGGAAGTGGAATAGGTCAGACCGGCGGGAAGATCGGAAGTAAGAATCAGGTAAGGACTGTAACGGAGGAATGTTTTGGACTTCGCCGCCGCAGGATACCTTTGGACTGGAGCCAAAAACTGATCTTCCTGGGCAATGAGCGTAACATGGTAAGTGAGATGGTAGCCTTCTTCATTTTTTTCGTAGTCACCCAGCGTGAAGTCTTTCAGCCTATAGCCGACAGGAAGCCGGGCCTGGAACACTTTCCTCGCAACGGAATCCGGGGGCAGGGTAAACCAGCGTTCCCACAGCCCGGGTGTGTTTTTTAAAGCGCCGGCATTAATGCCTCCTGCGTTCCAATCAGCCAGTTTTTGCCTCGATTGGCTCCAAAGCAGATAGTCAGCCTGTCGTTTCTGAGGGGTTAACAATTCCGGGGTGCCCTCTGTTTTTTGATTGGTGTAGTAGCTGTAACCCGCAACGCCGGCCACCCCGACCACAGCAAGTGACACCAGTCCTACAATCAAAACCAGAAAAAGGATCACGGCGGCAATGATCCATCTGGACTTGTTGTTTTTTTTCGACGCCGGTGGAAGTGACGGGGCTGGTGCGGGGTTGGGAGAGGAAGTCATGCTTTCCAGTTTACCGTATGGCCTTGATTTTGTAAAAACAGAAAAAGTCCAGGGCAACCACTCTTGAAGATCGGAATTCTGTTGCTTGGACAACCTTAACAAGGCATTTTACGGCGGGGTTTTCATGGAGTTCGAAATCAAGTCATTTCTGGAACTGAATCTGATCGCAGATGCCGTTCTGTTGCTTATTTTTTCCTTCACGGTTCTGTTGCGTAACCCGAAATTTCTGATCCTTCTGGTGGCCCTCAACCTTTGTCAGTATGTTCTGTGGATTCCTGACACGGAGATCCTCCGGGCACATCAAAAACTGCAGGAAAAACACCACGATTCCCTCGATAACAAATCAGCGGCCCGGGAACAGGAAAGCGGAAGTAGTCAGAAGACAAACGTTGGGGCCCTGAATTCAGGCGATCCGATCCGTGTGGGCGGACAAGTGGTAAACATTTACGACAATGTCTTGCAGGGAATGGGGGCCGGTGCAGGCAGTGCCTCCATGGCCATGGAGTTTTCTCTTGATGCCTGGAAAAAAAATCTCTCGGAAAGCCAGACAGACAACGAAAAAGGCTTCTCCTACAGTCCGATCGACGTCCTGATCCAGGCTGGCCAGGGAGACTTGCACGCATCATGGTTTATGATCCGTTTCTTCTGGCTGGCCGCAACCTTTTATCTCTACATGCAACGTCCTCAGGTCGGAGTGGTTGTTTTTGCATTGAATCTTGTTCCCGTTCCTTTCCTGGCCCATTTCATTCCCTATCTCTGGTTTCGTTTCAACGAGCAGACATGGGTCAAGGATCTGAATACTTGGGCACAGCTGGGCACACTTCCAAAAGAGACGGCTGACTTTCTTGTTTTCCACAGCGTCACTTTCGTGGTTCTTGCCCTGCCTCTGTTTCTTGTTTTAGTTGCTGCTCTGAGCCAATGGCGCAGCACCAAGGATAATAGCCTGCGTGACTATCTCAATCCCACACGCTTCGATCTGCTCATGAACGGGACACGCATTCCCTTCGAAGTTAATGGCAACAACCTCCTGGCCGGGGACTTCCTGTTGAATATCCGTCACCTCAGTTACGACCCTGACAACCCTAAAATTTGGTATCTCAAAACCGGAACCAAGGTGGAATTTGTCGAAAAGTCGACGTATTAGAACCTGATGGTGAAAGCCTTTATTCTGCTTTGATATCCAGATCCGGGAGAACCGCATCCAGATAGGCCCGGTGGCTCTTGGGGAAACGCAGGGAAATAATTTTTTTGTCCCCGACCCTGAAAAAGGTCAGTTCGTCGTAAAGCAGTTTCATCTCGAGATGGGCTTTGATTCCTTCCAGAGAAATCCAGGCGGGTTTTCGGCCTTTCAGAATCACCCCCAGGCGGCCCTGTGGTGCATAGCGGAACAAGTATCCCTTCCGGGGTGACGGCAATCCTGGAACCCGGTTCAGGACGACCGGGACAATCCAACCAACTTCCTCACCGTGGACTTGTGATTCTTCCATGATCAGGCGGGCCCAGGCCGGACAGCTTTTGGGCAACTGTTCGATCCGGTCATCCGGCCCGGCCATGCTCTGGATTTTTAGTAAGAGAAAGCGACATGTCAGGTAGAGATGCCGCAGCAGCTTGGGGGCCAGCCAGATGAACAATGCCAGAAAAAAAAGCACCACGACCAGGGCCAGCCACGGATCCCAAAGGATCAACCCAACACCACCCAGAACCACCAGGTCCTCCAGAATGCTCACCACCGTGTTGGAAACGGGTTCCGGCGATGTATTGACCAGCAGGCGCGCGCTGGTTTTGCTTAAATGTGTGGTCAAGGCCAGCCCCCCTCCCAATAACCCCGCCATAACCGCCAGAAGAGGATCCGTCATACCGACCACCCCGAGAGAAAGAAAAACCGCCCCCAAAGGCCGGATCAGGGTATGCACCGCGTCCCAAAGCGAATCCACCCAAGGGATCTTGTCCGCGATGAATTCCACCAGCACCAACGTCCCCGCCAGAATAAGGACAACCGGATGCGACAGAATTTCCAGCCCGGCCATTTCAGGAACCAACTGCAGCCAGCCCAATCTTATCGAAAGTCCAACCGCAAAGACGGTCAGATAAAGATTGAGTCCAGCCAGGGCTGACAGCCCCAGGGCGGCTGATGCCAATGTGATCATATCCATCATTTCATTTTAACGAAACAAAGTGCCCAGTAAAGCGTATCCGTTCAGTTTGCGTGAGTGCAGGGCGGCCAATCGGCAAATGCTCGGCCATCTCCAGCATCCTTCTTAAGAATCCCAAATCTTTTACCGCCCGCCTTTTGTTTACCAACAAACACTACGACTGGTTTCTGGTTCCGCAGGATGGGCAGACCATGCAGACGGGCGCATATGACGCACTGGCCTCGCAACCCGGCTTATTCGAGCGGATGTTACAATCGGTTCTCAAAGACTCCGGCTTCGAATTAGCCTGGTGTTTTTAACCCTATAACTATTTCTTCCAAGGCAATTGTTGCACACCAGACAAAATTATGATTATGATTCTATTATCCCGTTCACACGCCTCCCTTTATGCCCTACTGCGCCCTAGATATCCTCCAGTCACTGGCTCACGGGCGTTCCCATAGCCATCTCTTTATTGACGTCTCTGGTTTCCGCGCGGAACTCTGGATCAAGTCCGGCTATCTCAAACGTATTGTGGCCAGCCATAACTCCTCCCTCATGGAGTATCTCACCAGCTGCCACGCCACCATCGTCCTGCAACCTCTCCACAGCGAAACCTTTCTCGAACACACCAAAGAAACCATCGATCTCAATGAACTGGCACTGCATGCGGCCCACCACGCCGATCTGGCTGCCGAGGAAGCCCGCTCCGTTAAAAAAACCATCACCTCAAAAAAACTACGGATAACTTCCACTCCAAAAATTCTGTACTCCGAAGTTTTTTTCAGTGTTGCCATCCCTTTGATGCCGGATCAAAGCGAAGACAAAAAAATCATCTTGGGCCGCAACAAAAATCTTTGCCAGGTCACAGTCGATGACAGCCGCGTTTCCAGGGAACACTGTCTGGTCACGGCCCTGCCAGGCGACTTCTATGAAATCAAAGATCTTGGATCCACTAACGGCACCTATATCAACGGCAGCCGGATCGCACGCTCTTACGCCCGTCCCGGTGATTTTCTAAGGGTAGGAGATCATGTCTTTGCCCTGGCTTGAAATGATTGGCAGTTCTCATCAGCTCCTGCTAAAAAGGTAGCTGATGCTTCCCCGCTCCCTGCTCTTTTTGGTTCTCATCGCCTCCTCCGCTTCGGCAGTTGAAGGGGCACGCTCCGAAATGAGAAAAACCAAGCGGATTGAGCCCCAAGAACAAAAGGCGGAAACTTCCCCAGAACTTCCGAAACCGATTCCCCCTGTCGCCGTCCCGCGCAAGGCCGAAGAAACTCCCACCCCCCTTCCCCTCCTGAACCCGGGACAAGGCGCCCATGTCCAGTATTTCGGACACGCCTTCGTTTATTTGACCTCACGCAGCGGCGTCAGGGTTGGCATGAATCCCTTCTCCGACGGCAGCGTCAACTATCCTTTCCCAAAAAATCTTACCGCCGATATCGTCCTCATCAGCTCCGAAGCCTATGACCATTCTGGCGGGCAACATTTTTTTGGACTTCCCCAGATTTTCCGCAGCCTCACCGGCCTGGGAGCCAACCGCGCCAACGGCCTTCCGTTTAGGGGCATTGAAACTTACCGCGATAATGCGGAGGGCCGCAACCTGGGCAAAAATGCCGTCTATGTCTTGGAAATGGATAACCTCCGCTTCTGCCATCTGGGAACCCTCGGACATCCCCTCAACAACAAACAAAGTGACGCCATCGGCCGCGTTGATGTTTTGTTTCTTCCCGTCGGTCTTCCAGCCCTGAGCAATCGCGACCTCTGGAATGCGGTTGAACGCCTTAAAGCCAAATGGGTGGTTCCTGTCACCTACCAGACGGAAAAAAACAAGGGTCTTGATCTCCGACCTCTCTCCGAATTTTCTCTCGAAGGCCGCCCCTCCAGGCAAGTCGACGGCAGTGAGTTTACTTTTTCCGCTGACACATTACCTACTTCCCCCACCATCCTGTTTTTGAAAGCTCCATGAAAGTCCTGATTGTCGGCAGTGGCGGCCGTGAACACGCCCTTGGGTGGTCTCTGAAAAAAGACCCCCGAAACCCCGAACTCTATTTTGCTCCCGGCAACGCCGGCACCTCCTCCCTCGGCTATAACATTCCAATCAAAGCCACCGATATCGACGGCCTTCTCTCCTGGGCCAAACTCAACCAACCAGATCTCGTGGTGGTTGGGCCCGAAGCACCCCTCTGCCTCGGACTCGTCGACCAGCTCAAAATGATCGGCATCCCCGCCTTCGGCCCCAATCAGTCAGGCGCACGGCTCGAAGCCAGTAAAACCTTCACTAAAGATCTCCTCCTCAAAGCAGGTATTCCCACCGCCGCCAGCGCCGCCTTCACCGAAGGTGCACAAGCAAAAGCCTATTGCACCCGACAAAGCTATCCACTTGTTATTAAAGCCGACGGACTGGCGGCAGGTAAAGGGGTCATCATTGCCCAAAACGTTGCCGAAGCGGAAACCGCCATCGTTGAAATCATGGAAAAAAAAGTGTTCGGAGCTTCCGGCAACGTCGTCCTGATCGAAGAGTTTCTGGATGGACAGGAAGCCTCCATCCATGCCGTGACCGATGGGAAAGACTATGTTCTCTTGCCCAGTTCCCAGGACCATAAACGGGTCTTCGACCAGGACCTGGGACCTAACACCGGCGGCATGGGAGCCTACGCCCCCGCCCCGGTCGTCACACCCGCTTTGTTGGAGGAAATCGAGGCCACTGTTATCAAGCCAGTAATCAAAGCCCTCCAGGAAGCCGGTATCGATTATCGCGGTGTCCTGTATGCCGGCCTTATGCTCACCTCCGATGGACCCAAAGTCCTGGAATTCAACTGCCGCTTCGGTGATCCTGAAACCGAGGTTCTTCTTCCGCTCCTGGAAACACCCTTGCTCGATATCATGAACGCTTCCATCAATGGAACGATGGGCTCCCTGACCGTCAACATCAGCTCCCGTTCCGCCCTCACCGTTGTGCTGGCCGCTCCGGGGTATCCCGAATCCCCACAAACCGGCGGCCCTATTACCGGCTCACTTCAGGATCCCGGCCCTGACGCCATGATTTTTCATGCCGGAACCGAAAACAAAAACGGCCAGGTTCTCAGCTCAGGAGGACGCGTCTTGGCCGTCACAGGCACCGGATCAGATCTCGCCACCGCCAGCAAAAAGGCCTACGCTGCTATCAACCTTATCCGCTTCGAGGGAATGCACTACCGTAAAGACATCGGCAAAAAAGCCTTTGATCTTCAGGCAATATGAAACCCTCCAACATCCTTTTACTCAGCACCCTGTCCTTTATTTCAGGAGGAATGCTCGCCGTTTTTCTCCTGATGAACGTTCTCGGACCTGCCGAAAAACAGGAGGCCACCCCCCCATCTACCTCATTGGTCAAAGCCACCTCACCGATCAAAACCCTTCCGCTCCCGCCACCTCCACTTGATCTCAACACGGAAATCCAGCCCTACTCACTTCTCGCCCCCATCCCCCAGACCTCCAATCTCCTTCCCCGCCCGGAAGAAGCGCGCCAAATCATCGACCTCCTGCGCAGCGGATTCCTCGATTCCGCCTCCCTCATCAGCGTGGACCTGAATGAACAAAATCTGAACGAACTCATGGGCCGCCTAGACGACAAGGTGAAACTCAGTGAGGAGGCCGTCATTACTCCCGACCCGAAACAAACCCCGCTCCTTGAACTTCTTCCCAACAACATCGCCTATTGGCGCCCAGCCGATCTCAGCCCCAAAGAAACCGCACGCTGGATCTCCCAGTGGGAACAATGGAAAACACGAAACTTCGAAGGCCTGATCCTGGATCTGCGCAACTTTAAGGACGCCAACGATCTGCCCGGAGCCGTTTCCCTCGCAGGTCTTTTTAGCGCCCCTCAAACAACTCTTTTCACCGTCGAAGGCATCAACACCCCACAACAGGTTTATAAAACGGAACATCAACCCTTGGAAGTCCCGAAATCCTTCCCGATTCTCGTACTCATCAACCGCAACACCCGCGGCACCGGAGAAGCCCTTGCCTGGTGCCTGCGCCAGTCCGGCGGGGCCATCCTTATCGGCCAGCCCACGGCCGGCGAAGGAGGGCTCTTTACTGAAACCCGCCTCAAAAGCAACCGCTTCCTCCGCATGGCCAGTGCACGCCTTGTCACCTCCACCCGGGTGGATCTCCTTGGCACCCCCCTCCAGCCTGATATCCTCGTATCTACCGACCCCATTGTGGAACGCATGGCCTTTTCTATCGCCAGCAAAAATAATCTCATGGCACTGATCGCGGAAAAACCTTCCCACCGCCGTTCATCCGACAATGAAACCATCGGGAGTGAGCCACCTCCACCACCCGGGCCGGAAGCCAAAAATACCGTCCGTGATTTAACCCTGCAACGTGCCGTGGATGTCCTACGGGGAATTGTTTTGAGCCAACGCAAGCCCGATGTGAGTGGTGGCTGATTCCTTCAGGCAAAAGCCACCAAAGGCGAACCCATTTCCTGAATCCCTTTCAAAATCTGCAGACTTCTTTTCCGCATTCTTCCTCCATAGGCCCTCTCCATTTTGGGGTTTGCCTCCTGCCATCCTATCGATAAGTTTTAAATTCAATGCACGTCCTCTTCGTCTGCACCGGCAACACTTGCCGTAGTCCCATGGCCGAAGGCTTTTTCAAGGAAATAAGCCGGAACGATCCCGACATGTCCTGCGCCTCCGCTGGAATCGGTGCCGCAGGCGGCCAGCCCCCCAGCCACAATGCGGTCGCTGCCATGGACGAACTAGAAGTGGATATTCTCGGACTCCGCAGCAAACCCGTCACCCAGGATCTCGTCAATAAGGCTGATTTCATTCTGGTCATGACTTACAGCCATCTCGACAGCATGCTGCTCCTGCATCCCCAGGCCTCCGACAAAATGTTCCTGCTCCGCGAATTCATGCCCGCCAATGACCGCAGCAGCCGGGAGATCATCGATCCCTTCGGCCAATCCCTCGAAGCATACCGCGACGCACGCAACCAGATCCGTGACGCCATCAAACCTCTCTATGCTCTCCTGAAGGAAGCAGCCAAAAAACCGAAGATCGCTTCCTTGCCCAATTTGAAAATTTCCATTGGTGCCGATCATGGGGGTTTTGAGTTGAAAACACGCATCGTCCAAGAGCTTAAGAAAGCCGGGACACCTATCTGCGATGTCGGCACCTTCAGCCCTGAGCCGTCTGATTATCCCGACCAGGCCGCCTTGGTTTGCCGCGACCTCCTCCAGGGAAAAGTCGACCGTGGCATTCTTATCTGTAAGTCCGGCATCGGTATGAGCATGGCCGCCAACCACTTCCACGGCATCCGGGCCGCCCTTGTCCACAATGAGGAAACTGCCCGCTTGAGTCGCGAGCACAATGAGGCTAATGTGCTTTGCTTACCCGCGAATGATTTGACGGTTTCGCAGGCTTTAAAAATTGTCGATATCTGGCTCCGCACACCGTTCAGCGGGGGCCGACATGCAAGGAGAATTGAAAAAATGGAAACGCTTAAGACCGACATCGAAACCACTTCCCAAGCCCCAGGCCTCCGGGATAGCGATCCTGCCATCTTTGACCTGATCGCCAAAGAGCACAGCCGTCAGAAGAAAAACATCGAGCTCATCGCCTCGGAAAATTTCACCAGCCGCGCTGTCATCGAGGCCCAAGGCTCCTGCCTGACCAACAAATACGCGGAAGGTTACCCCAAGAAACGCTGGTATGGCGGTTGCGAACACGTGGACGAAATCGAACAGATGGCCATCGACCGCGCAAAGGAACTTTTCGGTGCCGAATACGCCAACGTGCAGCCCCACTCCGGTTCCCAGGCCAACTTCGCTGTCTACACCTCCGTTCTCCAGCCCGGCGATAAAATCCTCGGCATGAACCTCAGCCACGGCGGCCACCTTACCCACGGCAATCCCGCCAATTTCTCCGGCAAGCTTTACCAATTCTTTCAATACGGCGTCCGTCAGGACACCGGCCTGATTGACTACGACGAAATCGCTGAAGTTGCCCAACGCGAAAAACCCAAAATGATCACCGTCGGCGCCTCTGCCTACTCCCGCATCATCGACTTCCCCCGCATGAGCGAAATCGCCAAATCCGTGGGTGCCTACCTCTTTGCCGATATCGCCCACATCGCCGGCCTTGTCGCCGCTGGTGTTCATCCTTCCCCTGTGGGTTATGCCGACTTCGTCACCACCACCACGCACAAAACCCTGCGCGGTCCCCGTGGCGGCCTGATCTTGGCCCGCGCCGAATTCGGCAAAGGAATCGATTCCGCTGTTTTCCCCGGTGCCCAGGGCGGGCCACTTGTACACGTCATCGCCGGCAAAGCTGTCTGCTTCAAAGAAGCCCTCCAACCCGCCTTCAAAGTTTACCAGCAACAAGTCGTCCGCAACGCCAAGGCCCTGGCAGAGGGTATGAAGAAAAACGGTTATACTATTTTCTCCGGCGGAACCGACAATCACCTCATGCTGGTCGATCTCCAGCCCAAGAACATCACCGGCAAGGAAGCCCAGGAAGCCCTCGACCACGCCGCCATCACCTGCAACAAAAACGCTGTCCCCTATGATACCCAGTCCCCTTTCAAGGGCGGCGGCATCCGTCTCGGCACCCCTGCTGTTACCACCCGCGGCATGAAAGAAGACGAGATGTTCGACATAGCCAACTGGATTCACGAAAGCCTCCAGGCCCGCGCCAACATGGAAGCCCTCCACGCCATCGCCCGGAAAGTTCACGCCTTCACCGCGAATTATCCCCTACCCTATTGAGGTTTTAACGCAGAGATGCCAAAGCGCTAAAACGCTGTGGGAAGCCCATTTTGTCTCGTGTTAATTTGCGCCTTAAAATCTTTGCATCTTTGCGTTAAAATTTGTAACCACAGCCCCACCTAGGCCGGACCCCGGAACAAAAATCGTAGCGGCAACTTCCACTCTGAACGCGGACAGGGAAGCTGACAGCGATATAAAGAAGGGGCAGCGGCTACCAGAGGAATTCCACCACCTGGCAAAACGACCGGGGCGAAGGCTTCCAGCACCACAACCACCCAACGGGCCGATGGCAAAACCGCCACAGTGAACAAAGAGGCGACCAAGACCAGAGACAAATCCTATCAGGTTAATGCCAACCGGACTGGCTACAACGGAGGCGAAAGCTCAGGCACCAAGAGTGTGACCAGGAATGAGAACGGTTCCCGCTCCATCGATGGCAACTACAATACGCAAAAGGGAAATACCATCAAAACGTCCGCCACCGCCACGAAAACCGCCGACGGCGTGGAGAAAAGTGGAAGCTACACGACCAGCAACGGAAAAAGCAGCGCCCAAGGCCAATCCAACACCAAAACCAGCTCGGTTACCGTTAATCCCACACCGACACCCTGATCGAAAGAAGGTCACTGCAGGAACGTGAGGTGCGCAGAGATGACACACAACAAAATCCCTCTGCCTAACCATGGAAAAGTCACCGCAGGCGACTTCGCTCATGGCAAAGTGTTAACAAGAATACAATGGCTCTGCGACCGGCCTTCAACTTTCTTCGGCGATGTAGGAAGCAAGTAATAAATTATTCCTCCCACTGTTCATTTCCGCCAGTTTTTCCCAATCAATGCTCCCATCTTTTTCGGAAAAATGAAAAAGAAACTCCTTAACAAAACGGTTTTCTGCTTTATTAAATTCATCTCTGAACTTTGGCGCGTGCAACTTTGGTGTCTTTTCCATTAATGAAATGATTCGAAGGTAAAAATTCTCTTCGTCTGTGATCAATTCCCAAAAGTTTTGTCCCGCATATTCCTGAAATTTTGAATTTTTTCTTTTTTGCTGGGACTTTTTCCCATAACAATATCCCACTATAGGATCAAAACGTTTGTTCAATTTTGACAAACGGCTCCTTAGTGCTTGAAACTCCTGCACTTGGGTTTCTCTACTCTGTTTATTGAAGACATTAGTTCCGGACTTGACGGCCAATGCCATGTAACACACGGCATCTTCTATTGAGATATCGACGCCGGCCGCGCCACCCACATTCACTTTGACGTTGGGATCTTTAGAAGCTTTTTGTTCTGCCGCCCACGTAGCCAAAGGCTCAAAAAAAATGTTCCCGAAAATTGTCTCGTCCGAACTACTTATAAATGCAGAAAGTATTTCGCGCACAATTTCGGCCGCACTTCCAACACCTGCCGCTCTGTAAAGGTATGGGTTTTTACGCTTTAAGGTTTTAATTAAATCAAGCTTTTGTAACGTTTCTAGCCTTCTTGCAAAAAACTTGTTCAGGAGCTCGTCGATTTTGGTTTCGAGAAGTTTAGATTTTATCATACACAATTTTTTTACAGTAACATCACCTGAGCTTCCGCCATTTTGGCATGCACCGAAGTTCCGCGTGTGCGTTTGACTTTAACCTCAGCCTTTCCTGTAGCTACTGACAAAAGTACAGAACCGATAGACCGGCCCAAACCCAGTGGCACGGCGTTCCCAATCTGTCGGTAACAATCGACCGGTTTACCTTGAATCTTCCACCAATCCGGAAACTGCTGGATCTTCATATATTCCGCGACCGAAAGAGGACGGATTTTTTTAGGATGACAAAGTATAGTTGCTTTTTGAATAGGACTAGTAACCAATGTTGGGCTTGGCTCATCATATTTCAATCGACGATAGAATCCTACCTTGCCTCCTCCCGACTCATATGCTCCACCCATGGCCTCCTGTACGACAGTATCGGGTAATGAGCGCCAATTTCCGCCTTCAGACACCATCCGAAGATACCTCTCGATTTTGGGAGTGAACGAAGCACAAGGACCTGGATTATCTTCCATACCGAGAATACTATCCCGCAAGGTCTGCCAACGCATGGAGTTATCCTGATGGAGTTGAAAATGCGTTGGAGCAGGCATGAAAACAGGTTCATTATCCCGGCTTCCAATAATGACGAGCCGCTCACGAAATTGAGGTACCCCATAATGAACTGCATCAAGCACACGATACGTTGTGTGATATCCAATTTTTTTGAATAAAGATAAAATGACTGAAAGCAGTGGATCTGATTTCTTTTCGTCCGGTATCGACGGCATGGAAACCAATCCTTTTACATTTTCCATAACAAAAAAACGCGGACATAATTTATCCACAACTTGAATAAACTGCTCATACAGTCCTCCACGTTCATCCAACTTTCCCAGACGTTTTCCGGCCGTAGAATAGGCCTGACATGGTGGCCCTCCAACGATTGCAAAAACATCCTGCTTTTTTAAACCAGCGGCATTCAATAAAAAATGACAGGAAGGATCATCAGCCACAAGTTTGCGAATATCGCCTGCAATCACGGGGTGCGTTGTATTCCGCCGCATTGTTTCAATACACCAAGGGTCTATATCTTGAGATACCGCAACATGTAGTCCTGCTTCTTGTAATCCGAGATCTAATCCCATTGCACCTGAGAAAAGTGAGATGACTTTTCGATCAAGGAAATGTGAATCTAGGCAAACCTTGGACTCATCTTTTACAACTCTACGCAGATTTTGTCTCTGAGTTGAGATTTTTGACAATTTGAGAGGTTTTGAGGATTTATCCGATGTTACTTGGTATTTTTTCGCCATTAAACTCCTTATATGAAGCAGTAAACCCAGTTTACAGGCCTTAAAACATCGTGGCAAGCCCTCCGAAGCGAACGAAAATAGTTCAACTAAGCCGACAACTTCACTGGGAGAGGGCCGATCCGGGGTAATGGCTACAATTCTTTAAAAAATCCTGGCTCCATCCGGAATTCGTTTCCGTCTCCATCCACAAATAGGGGAGCTTCCGGAAGGAAATGAACGGCGGCCACATCATCCTGTGTCAGGTGCAGGGAAACTTTTTCCAGATAGCCCTGGTCATTGATCACAAGACCATCGAAGCGGATTACGGCTGGATTTAGCAGATCCGCTCCGGCATATCCTGAAAGGGTTACCTCTTCTTTCAGGACGACTTTGACAAAAGAACCGGCCAGTATCCGCGCGAAGAGTTCGGGATTCATCGCACTTTCTTAATGAGGGAAAGAGGCTCAAAACTGTGCTGGGCCCGCATCCAGAAAAACTTGGCTGAGGGAGTGGCAGCAGGGGGAAGAGAGGCCTTGTAGGCCGAGGCGGATATTTCCAGAACCCGCTTTTTGTTGACTATCAGCGGAATTTTTTTCACCAGGATTCGATACAGGATGGTGACGTTTCCTTTTTGATGGCGGTCAAAGACATCAACAGGGGAGCCGACTGAAACAACGAGACCTGTTTCCTCTTTGACTTCACGACAAAGGGCTCTGAAGAGAGATTCGTTCCGGCGGACTTTGCCTCCAGGCAGGGTCCATAATTTTTTACCCAGAGCCTGTTTGACAAAAAGCACATGCCCATAGGGGTCTTCCAACCACGCCATGACGGAAACCTCCTTGGCCTGGTTGATACGGGCTGTCTTCACCTGTTTGACAGGAATTGCCATAAACGCACGCTAGATTGACTACTTTATGACAGCAATAGGAAAGTCGCAGAAATGGCACAAAAGTCGTAATTTTGTTAAAATTTGCTGATCAAAAAGTAGGTGGATTAAGCCATCTATGTCGGCATGCCGGGCTCAGGATGTAGAAAGGAAGCTCAGCGTTTTTGCTTTGGGCATGCTTTTAATCTTTTTGAAAAAATCGGTTTCTGTGATCTGAGTCGGCCACTCCAAATTAATTTTCATGCGGAACTGATGTTCCGGCAGTTTATCATATCCCATCGCCTGCCAACTAATCAGCTCATTCAAATCACGAAGCAACGCAACATAAGGATTCTTGACCTGGTAGACGTGATGAGTGCGCTGTGTTAAGTCTTTTAATAACACGGTTTCTTCTTCAAGTAGCAACTTTTAAATTTCCATCTGCCGTCCGGTCATGGCCCTGCGTTTTGGCGTTTTCAGACGATTGAAAAAATCAAAGGCCATGTTGCGATAAAGTGCTTTGGCTAAATGCGTTCTTATTTCCAAGAACAGGCGGCGGCACTGTAATTCAATGCCTTTTAATCCTAATTGAAGAAACCGTGTCAGATCGTGATTCAGATATCGAACTTTGGCCAATGTTTCTAAGTAAGCGTTTTTCTCTTCATAGTAAAAATTGGACATCGCAATAAAGAGAGAATCCCTCAATCCGGTTCGCTATAACATCAAAGCTTCCAAAGCTCTTGCTGAACGCCCATTTCCATCCAGAAAAGGATGCATGGAGGCAAAATGATAATGCATTGCCAAGGCCTGGATTAAAGGGT
>Ga0209591_10003440_pt1 | contig 18343 bp, 14 predicted proteins | sample MAT01_FD_187207 | JGI IMG/M metagenome (GOLD analysis project Ga0209591, IMG submission 187207) | Freshwater microbial communities from Lake Fryxell liftoff mats and glacier meltwater in Antarctica - MAT-01 (SPAdes) (version 2) | ecosystem: Environmental > Aquatic > Freshwater > Ice > Liftoff... | reverse complement strand
CTGCCACTGTTCGCCATCAGTGAACGAGACATACAAACCGTTTTCGGTGCCTGCGTACAACAGGCCGCGGCGCACCGGATCCTCGCGCACGACGTGGACGTATGACAACGGTGACTTCGGAATGCCGTTCACCAGCAGCCGCCATGTCTTGCCGTAGTCGGCTGTCTTGTAGATGAAAGGATCGCGATTGTTGGCCTGATGAGCATCCACCGACACGTACGCCGTCGCCGGATCGAACCGGCTCGCTTCGATGTTCGAGATCGTTCCCCAGCTGGGCAAACCTGAGAGGTTGGCGGACAGATCGCTCCACGTCGTTCCACCGTCGCGCGTCAGATGGAGCTTCCCGTCGTTCGTCCCCGCCCAGATCACCCCCGCCACCTTCGGCGACTCGGCGATCGCAAACACCACCCCCGAATATTCAACGCCGATGTTGTCCGGCGTCAGGCCGCCGGAGCGCACCAGTCGCGAGCGATCGTTCCGTGACAGATCTGGTGAGATCACCGTCCAGGTGCGCCCGCCGTTCGTCGTCGAGTGTACATGCTGGGAGCCGACGTAGATCCTGTTGTGATCGTGTGGGGAGAGGTGCACCGGGAACGTCCACACGAAGCGGTACTTCACTTCGTCTGCGGCGTGCCCAACTGTGCTTTGCGGCCAGACTTCAACCTGCGTGGAGAGGTTGCTGCGCGTGTCGAAGCGGGTAACGATTCCGCCGGCCGACCCGTATCCCGATGCGCTGGACCAGACCAGATTCGTGTCCACCAGATCCGGTTGCGCCCACCCTGATTCACCGCCACCCACCGACGACCAGGCACCGCGCGGAATACCAAGCTCGCCGAGTTTGTTGTTTGAAGGCCCACCGGTCGACGGCCCGTCCTGCCGATTTCCGTACAGCCGATACGGCACGCGATTGTCGGTGGACACGTGATACATCTGCGCCAGCGGCAGCTGTGTTCTGCGCCACGTCTGCCCTCGATTCTCGGAGATCGAAACACCGCCGTCGTGGCTCACGATCATCCGATTGCCGTTGGTGGGATCGATCCAGATATCGTGATGATCCCCACCGGGAGTGCGCTGGACCGGTGGATCGAGAATCGTCTTGCCACCATCGAGCGTCTGGGCCCAGCTGGCAGTGAGAAAGTACGCCTCGTCGGGATTGTCGGGCATCGCAGCCATGCGATTGTAGTAGTGCGTGCGGCCCGCCACCTGCTGGTCGTAGCTCACCACTTCCCACTTCCCGCCCCCATCGTCAGAGCGCCACAGCCGCCCGCGCGTGGTCTCCCTGATATGCAGTGCGGGCACGCCATCCCCCGCCTCGATCAGGGCGTACACGCGATTCGAGTTCGCCTTCGACATCGCCAATCCGATCTTCCCCAGCTGCGTCGTCGGCAGGCCGTTCCCCGTCAGACGCTTCCAGGTGGTGCCGCCGTCGCGCGACGTCCAGATGCCACTGCCGGCGCCGCCGGAAACACGTCCCCATGTGTTGATCTGGATCTGCCACATCCCCGCAAACAGAATCCGCGGATTATTCGGATCCATCACCAGATCGCTGGCACCGGTGCTGTCGTTCACGAACAGCACCCGCTCCCAGGTCTTGCCGGCATCCAGCGTGCGATAGATCCCGCGCTCAGCCTGCGGACCGTAGGCGTGGCCGAGCGCTGCCACATACACCACATCCGGATTCGTGGGATGCACGACGATGCGCGAAATCCGCCCAGTGTTCTCGAGGCCCATCTTCGTCCACGACTTCCCGGCATCGGAGGAACGGAACACGCCCCATCCCACCGAGATGTTCGATCGCAGGAATGGCTCACCCGTGCCCGCCCACACGACGTTCGGATCAGATGACGACACGGCCAGCGAACCCACCGACGACACCGGCTGATCGTCGAATACCGGCTTCCACGTCACGCCGCCATCGGCCGTCTTCCACAACCCGCCGGATGCGGCACCGGCGTAGTACGTCGTCCGATCGCCCGGCACTCCGGCAATCGAGGTGACGCGGTTGCCTTCCGGCCCGACGTGCCGCCACGTGAGGTTCTGCAGCGCGCTCGTGTCGATTGTCGGCGCAGCTGCTGCTGCCCGCGCCGACTGCTGCGCGCCAAGGGTGGGGTCGAGGGTGCAGAGGGCGAGAACGAGCGGCGCGAGTGAAGACCACTGGCGGGAAGGCATCGAGGAGCGTCTCCTGGGTGAAACACCGTGCGGACTGCACGCGCCGCGCAGCCGCGCGGCGCAATCCACAAGAGTCGCCACCGGCACTGCGCGCCGCCACTGCGACCTCCCAATCGTGCCTGGCTATCCTTCTCCGGCACACTCGCCACGTCCCGTCGCCCCGCACTCGCACGAACTGCCATGCACGCCCTCACCCTCCGCGCCGGTCCAGACGCCCTCCGCCTCCTGCGTGAACGCGGGCTGCGCGCCGAGGATGTGGAGATCGTACCAGGCGCCTCAGGGGGACCCAAGTGGCTCGCCATCGCGGGCCTCGACCGGTTTCTCTTTGGCGACTTTCTCGCGGCACCACGCACGCGCCCCATCCACCTGATCGGGTCGTCGATCGGCAGTTGGCGCATGGCGTGTCTTGCGCAGCGTGATCCGCTGGCGGCGCTCGAGCGTGGACATCACGCTTACATCCACGATCAGCAGTACTCGCCTCGACCGACCACGGGCGAGGTGACACGCGTCCTCGGCAAAGTGCTCGACACGCTCCTTGGCGAGACCGGTGTGGCCGAGATTCTCTCGCACCCGTGGGCGCGCCTGCACGTGATCACATCGCAGGGACGCGGACTTGCGAACACGACCTCACGCGCGACGCTCGGCGCCGCGTTGACGGCGGCTGCGTCCTTGAACGTGCTGTCACGCCGCACCCTCGCGCTGCATTTTCGGCGAGTCGTGTTCTCCAACGCAGGCGACCAGTCGCCGCTGTTGCATCTGCGCGACCTGCCCACGCATCACGCGCCGCTCACTGCCGATAATTTGCGGGATGTGCTTCGCGCGTCGGGATCGATCCCGATGGTCATCGATGGCGTGTCGATCCTCAGCGCCCCAGGTGGCCTGCACTGGGACGGCGGCGTGACGGACTACCACCTCGACCTCGACTACGGCGGCGGCAACGGTTTAGTGCTGTATCCGCACTTTTATTCTCACGCCGTCCCGGGATGGTTCGACAAGCCACTCGCGTGGCGGCGCGCGTCGGCCCGCAACTTTCACCGTACCCTGCTGCTCTCACCGAGCGACGACTTCGTCAGGTCGCTGCCAAACGGCCGGATTCCCGACCGGCGCGACTTTGGCACCATGAGCGAATCCCAGCGCATCCGAGTGTGGGATGCTGTTCGCACCGCCAGCACCGCACTCGGCGATGAGCTGGGCGATCTGGTGGCGTCCGGTCGCATCGCCGAGCGGACGGAACTCTGGTCGTGAACGTGAGACGCACGCTCCGCGCGAGTTACCAGCGCAGATCGAATTCGTAGGCGTCGGCGCCACCGCGTGAGTCCTCGATTCGTACGATCGTCGTCCAGTTATTCCATTCGCGGGGATACTGCGACACGAAGACGTTCCCACGGCCTGCGAAGCGGCGCAGATCGAGCTGAACCGCGTACCCGGGCATCCTTGCACCACGGATATCGAAGCGCACATCGTCGATTGCGCGTCCGCTGCGTGACACCACGTCAACGCGACCGCCACGAATGCGGATCTCTGCGACGTCATCGACCCGCGCGCTGAAGCGAAGCGCACCGGCGTCCCGACGATCGCCAAACCCGAAGTCCGTCTCTCGTTTGCTGCGATTCTTGCGATCGCGATCGTACCCGGGGCGATCACCGTCACTGCGATCGTCGTCGCCCCGACCACCATCCCCGCGGCGCGCTGGCTCCCACGTCACCGCAAAGCGGTACTGGTCGGCGCCCCCCTTCCGATCACGAACCCTCACCCGCGCGGTGTAGCCGTTCGCACGAGTCGGTTGCTCGATGACGTCCACCTCGCCGCGTCCATCGACACGCTCCACTCTCACACGGCCCTCCTCACGCGGGAGCGCCTCGCTGATCCGAAACTGCGGCGCGCGCTGCCATTCGAAGCCATCGCCGACCGTCTCGAGAGACGCGCCACGCATCACCACGATCGCCTCTCGATCCACCGTGCCGCTCCAGACGTAGAGTCGGCGCACATCGGCGCGCGCCGTCGTGGCACTCAGTACGAGGAGTGCCGACAGTGCGGCGCCTTTTGCGACTGCCGAACGTGCAATCGACGAATGCAGGAGTGACATGTGTGCGATCTCCCGGTACGGTTGGCAGCGCCGCTGTGATGCGCAGACGGCTTTGACGTGACGTGAACACGCACTATCTGAATGCACGGCGAATGCCAGCGTGCGCGGCTCGTCCGCTCAACCGCGTCAATTCGGTAAGTGTTTGACTGACAACAGGATACGCCACGGGGCCGTGGCGCCGCTATGTGCCGGGGGGTTGATGCCGTCCCCGAATGCGGACAGTCTGGTGTGCAGCGACTGACGCAGCGCTTGATCCATCTTCGCATGCACCTTTGCCTCGTCGTCTGGTATCCCGGGCAGCGCTGCGCCAGCAGCTCCTTCACCAGGAGCTGCATGTGCTCGTCCGTCTGCAGTGACTCGGCGCTCTTTCCACCGCTCGCTGCATCCCTTGCTCGACACACCGCCATGCAGCCCGGATGCGCTTCGTCCATTCTGGCGAATGCGGCGATCATGCTGGTGAACAGCTCGTCGAGTGGCACCCACGGCTCATCGATACGTCGTTCACGGCGCAGAACCGCCGTCGCCGTCTCCATGCAGCGCCCCGCGAGGGCGTTGAGAATCGCGGTGGCGTGAACGGTGCAGGGCGAGCGACTACTCGCCCTGCACTGGCGCACCGTATCCTTCCGCTGCGAGAGACGTGACGATTCGTTCGCGTAACGTCTGAGAAACGCCGCCGAGCGGCAATGACGCCGGCAGCTGGTCGAGGATCCGCCGCGCAAAGGTGAAGTGCGATGCACACTGTGAGCACGTTTCCACATGCGCCCTGACCGCCGCCTGCGTTGCCTCGGACAGGCGCCCGTCGAGGTAATCGTACAGCGCGCGCGCTGCCGTCTCGCATTCGATCAGACTGGGAATTTCAGATGCTGTAAGGGTCATCGTGCCGCATCTCCGGCGGTGGTTGGCTCGCGGATGATTCCTGCATCAACCGCGTAGACATACAACGACTGCTGCAACAGACGGCGCGCCCGGAACAGGCGGGACCTGACCGTCCCCACGGGAACGCCGAGCACCTCGGCGGCGCCTTCGTACGATTCACCTTCCACATCGACGAGGATCGCCGCCGTGCGATACACCTCGGGCAACACCGCCAAAGCCGCACGGATCGCCGGTGCAACCTCGATCCGGTCCAGCAGATCGGCGGTCCCGTTCTGTGTGGCAGCGCCGTGCTCCACGGCCGCCAACAGCGACTCGAGCTCGGCATCGTCACCGGATGTATCAACCACCCGTGCATCTCGTTCCCGCTGCCGTAAAAACACATTCCGGCAGATCGTGAACAACCAGCGCCGTGCGTCGTGGCCCAGCTTGAAGGTGCCCCACGACCGATAGGCGCGGAGGTAGGTCTCCTGCACAAGATCGTCCGCCAACGCATCATCGTGCGCCAGAGATCTGGCAAAGCGCACCACGTGCGGCAACGCCGCCAGCACCAGCTCGTCGAACTCCGCGTCGCGCGCTGAATAACTCATGATCGGTGTCGAAACTCGCGGAGAGAAACGAGATGGAAATGTTGCGTGGGATAGCTACCGGTCAGTCTGCGGTCTGATCCGAGGGGTGCTTACAGCCCGACGCCACTCCCCGGCTTCTCACGACGGTAGGCGCGCAGATCGCGCCACCACTGCACGCAGGCCGCCTCGATCGCGGCAGTCGCAGACGCCAGCCGAGCCGGCCCCGAGCCGCTGATACGAACCCACGGTTTGCCAAGGCGATTGAGGTGGAAGATCAGTCGATCGTGAAACCAGTCGCGATCGCTGGACATCACCCGAACGCCGTCGGCGACCCACGCCAGATCCGGTTCACAGAGCAGGTAGAGATCGATCGGTTGACGCGCCGCCACTTCCCACACGTGCGCGGGAACGGGTTGCCGCAGCCACTCGGTCCAGATGGCCGTCACGATCGCTTCCGTGTCACTGACACAGAGCCCGCGCGCACGCCGCTGCGCCTCACGAATCAGCACCTGTTGGCCATCCGTGACCAGCATCGCGTCCAGCTCCGTCCAGTGATGGTGCGGTACTCCGGTGGTGTACGTCCGGCCGTACTCATCCACCCAGGATGTCTCGTAGGCGTGGGCGATCTGTTCCGAGAGCGTCGACTTCCCCACGCTCTCACCACCAACCAGCGCCACGGTCCGCACAAACCAGGGGCGCGCCGCCGGCGCCAGCAGCGACCAGTGAAGCCACGGATTCTCGCGAATTCCGGACCCGCGCACAGCGTCGCGGCTGCGATCTACATGGACAAACTCAGCGCCGAGACCGGCCGCAATACCGTGGCGATCGGGATCCCCCGAAACGACGTGGGTGACATCCGGTGCAAGTACGCGCAACGCCGCAATCCACGCCGATAAAGCGCCCGAATCCGCATCGACGGACCGCGAAGGACGTGCGGACTCGGGCAACATCGGCTCGGGCACCACCACCCGCGCCCACGGACAGGTCTCGACCAGCCAACGCCAGCGAACATCCCACGGAATCGGATCGTCCCAGCGCCGCTCGAGGACGATCGTCGTCCGCGAGCACCGCGCCCGCGCTGCCTCGAAGAGGGTCAGGTGGCCGCGATGCACCGGGAGAAACTTGCCAACCAGCAGGGCGTGCGACATCGGGGCGGGCAGAGGTGAGACCAGCGCGGCGGAGGCCGACAGCTTCGACGTGGTGCGCGCCAACAATGGGTGGCCACGACACCGGCACCGGTGAAGATGCATCCCAGGCACGTTGTACGGTATCGGCGCCCTCGATCGTCGACGCTCGGCGCCTGGCGCCGCGGTGATCGAACCGTGACTCGACGATGGTGCCTGGATAGGTCATCTTGCAAGCGGCTCTGCCCCACCTCCTGTCTCTGACATCTTTCATGCCGCTGCCCTCGATCACCGTCCACAAGTTCGGCGGTGCCGCACTCGCTGATCCGTCTGCCTTTCGTCACGCCGCGCACATCGTTGCCACCCACGGCGGTCCGCATCCGGTGATCGTGGTGTCGGCGATGCGCGGTGTCACCGACGCGCTCTCCATCGCTGCGATCAGCCCAGCGCCCAAGGCTCGCGCGATGTTGGCCACGCTGGAAAGCCGCCATCGCGCCGTCGCCATGGGGTTGAGCAGTGACGCCGGCACACGCGCCACGCTCTCCGCCACGATCGCCACCGTGTTTGCCGAGCTGACACGGATCTGCACCGCGCGCCGCCGAGGCCAACTCGAGCCGGCAGAGCGCGATTTCGTCATATCACGCGGCGAAGTCCTCGCGGTCACGTTGGCTGTCGCCGCACTGCAGCAGCGCGAACTGCGCGCGGTGGCCATCGATCCCACGAAGCTGATCTACACCGATGGGATCGCAGGCAGTGCCGCCCCCGATCTGGTCAAGACGACGGCCGCGGCGGCAAAGTACCTCATGCCACGAATTCTCAAGGGTGCGATTCCCGTGATCCCCGGCTTCCTCGGCCGAGGGAAGAAGGGTGTCGTGGTCACGCTCGGCCGCGGCGGCTCGGATGTCACCGCCACCCTCCTCGCGCGTGCGCTGCGGGCGAACACCGTGATGTTGTGGAAGGACGTCCCGGGCCTCCTCACCGCCGACCCGCGCGTGGTCCCGGACGCCCGTCTCATTCCGTCGCTGCATGTTCGCGAAGCGTCCGAGCTGGCGTATCACGGCGCCAAGATCCTGCATCCGCGGGCACTCATCGGCCTGCCCGCCACCACGCGGCTGTTCCTGCGGCCCTTGGCAGATCCGAAGGCGATGGGCACCGAGATCTCCGCCTACGCCACCGCCGGCGTGCGCAAGCGAGGGGTGCCCGCGCTTCCGGTGAAGGCGCTGGCCGTGATTACCGATCAGGCGCTGGTCACCATCGTCGGCAACGGCATGGTCGGGTTGCCGGGCGTCGCCGCGCGCGCGCTCGGTGCGCTGGAGCAAATGAGTATTTCCGTGTCATTGATCTCGATGGCCTCGTCGGAGCACTCCCTCTGCATCGCCGTTCCCGGCACGCGTGCCACGGCGGTGGTATCGCGCTGGAAGGAGGTGTTCGCCGCCGAAATCGCGCGTCGTGACATCGACGGGATCGAGGTGCGCCGCAACGTCGCCACGCTCGCCATCGTGGGTCTCGGCATGGCCGGCACGCCGGGCGTCTCGGCGAGGCTCTTCGACGCGCTCGCCGGGAGCAGGATCAACGTCGTTGCGATTGCGCAGGGAGCGTCTGAGATGAACGTCTCGGTCGTGATCGACGATCGCGCAGCGGCGGTCGCACAACGCGCTGTCCACGCCGCCTTCCGCCTCGACAAGATCGGTGGTGGCGACGCTGGTGCGCGCCTGCACTCCGATATCATCGTGCTCGGCTTCGGCGCCATCGGTCGTGAACTTGCGCTGCAGCTGGCGCAGCGTCGCACCCCCGATGGTGGCAGACTCACGGCGCCGGTGCGCGTTGTGGCTGTGATCGATCGCAGCGGTTACGTGTTCAATCCGCAAGGGCTCACACCAAGGAAGCTCACCGCCCTCGCCGAAGCCAAGGCGGCCGGTAAGCCGCTCGCCTTACAGGCTGACGGCGTCCGCGCCACCGACGAAGCGGCGCTGCGCGCGATTGCGACGCACGCACTCGAGCGACCGATCGTGGTCGATGTCACCGCATCGGAAACGTCAGGCACCCTCGAGGCCGCGCTCAACGCCGGCATGGACCTGGTGCTGGCGAACAAGCGGCCGCTGGTGACGAGCGCGCGGCACGGGAAGGGCCTCGCCGCCGTCGCGCGCGCCCGCGGTCGTCGCATGCTCCACGAAGCCACCGTCGGCGCCGGCCTGCCGGTGATCGACTCGATCAACAAGCTCGTGGCGTCGGGAGACACCATCCTTCAGATCGAGGGGTGCCCGTCAGGCACGCTCGGGTTCCTGTTCAGCGAAATGTCGCGCGGCACCCCGTTCTCCGTTGCGCTGCAGTCGGCAATGAGCAAGGGGTACACCGAACCCGATCCGCGCGATGACCTCTCCGGCATGGATGTCGCACGCAAGGCGCTCATTCTGGGCCGACTGCTCGGCTACACCGGCGAGTTGCAGGATATCAAGGTCGAATCACTCGTCCCCGTGCCGCTGCGCAAGTTGAGCCTCCCGGACTTCCTCGCTCGCGCCGGCGAGGTGGACGCCGACTGGGCGTCGCGCGTGCGCAACGCGCAGACGCGCGGTGAAGTGCTGCGATATCGCATCATCGTCACCAGCAAGACGGTGCGTGTTGGTGTGATTGCCGTGGATGCCAGCAGCCCGCTCGGTTCGCTGGGCGGTACGGACAATCTCTTTTCATTCACCACCGCGCGCTACCGAACCAATCCGCTCGTCATCACCGGACCCGGTGCGGGTGCCGGTGTGACCGCCGCCGGTGTGTTCACTGATGTACTCACGCTCGCTGAACAGCGATGAACGCCAGTGAACAGGTGTGCGATGATTGCGCCGCGCGCTGCGACGCGCTGGATGCGCATGTGCAATGCGTCGCGTGCGAGGGCCTGCTGCACATTTATCACCCGCAGCCGCCCACCTGCGGTCCAGCGTTGCAGGCGCTGTTTGACACCCGGTTGATGCCCGCGCGCGGACCGCGTGGAACCGGCAGCGGCGACTCGGGGGTGTGGCGGTTTCGCGAACTGGTCATGCCGGGCGCGCCCGACTCCGATCTCGTCACGCAAGGCGAAGGATTGACGCCGCTGCTGCACCGCGAGCGCATCGCGCAGTGGGTTGGTGTGGACGACCTGTTGATCAAGCACGAAGGCCATAACCCCACCGGTTCGTTCAAGGATCGCGGAATGACGGTCGCGATCACGCAGGCCAGACGGATCAACGCCACCGCCGTCGCCTGCGCCTCCACCGGCAACACGTCGGCGGCGCTGGCGTCGTACGCGTCGCTGGCGGGATTACGCGCACTGGTCCTCGTGCCAGCCGGCAAGGTGGCGATGGGCAAGCTGTCGCAGACCATCGCCTACGGCGCCCAGACGCTGCTGGTGCGCGGAGACTTCGACGACTGCCTTCGCCTGGCCCGCGAATCGAGTGAGCAGTTGGGTGTGTACCTCGCAAACTCAATCAATCCGTGGCGGCTGGAAGGTCAGAAGACCATCATTTTCGACCTGCTGCAACAGCTGCGCTGGGAGTCGCCGGACTGGTTGGTATTGCCCGCGGGAAACCTTGGCAATACGGCCGCATTCGGCGCCGCGCTCCGTGAGGCGCGTCGTCTTGGCCTGATTGCGCGTGCACCACGACTCGCCTGTGTCCAGGCCGCCGGCAGCGCTCCATTCGCCGCCAGCTTTCGAGAGCACTTCGCCACCCGACACACCGTGCGCGCTGAAACGGTTGCCACCGCGATCCGCATCGGCGATCCCGCCAGCTACGACCGCGCCGTGCGCGCGATTCGCGAGACGGATGGCATCGTGCTCTCAGTCACCGACGACGAGATTCTCGAGGCGAAGGCCGTCGTCGACGGCAGCGGCGTTGGCTGCGAACCGGCCAGTGCCGCCAGTGTGGCCGGCGCGCGCAGTCTTGTGCGTAGCGGAATCATCCCTCCATCGGCGCGAGTGGTCGCGCTCCTGACCGGACATATGCTCAAGGATCCGGAAGTGATGCTCGCCTATCACCGCGACACGACGCCGCTTCCGACGTACGCCAATCGCAGCATCGAGATCGAGCCGACGCTCGCCGCGATCGAGCGCGTGCTGCGCGTCCAACCGGTCGCCGGATGATTGCACCGCACGCCACAGTGCATGTACCAGCCAGCACTTCCAATCTCGGCGGCGGCTTCGATTGCGTCGGCATGGCGGTCGATCGGTGGCTCACCGCGTCCGTCTCGCGAACGAACGCGCCCGACGCCGTCACCATGACACGCGCCGGCTCGCTCGCGTCGCTTCACTGCAGCGCCTCCGAAGACCTCCTCTACGAGGGCTTCGTCGCCGCCTGCGCCCGCGCATCGGTCAGGGTGCCGGATGGGCTGCACTTCGATGTCACATCGACCATCCCCGTCGCCCGCGGCCTCGGCTCGTCGGCGGCAGCGTTGGTCGCCGGCGCTGCACTCGCCGATGCGCTGCTCGATCTGCAGATCGGTGTCGCGGGCATTGCAACGCTCATCTCCCAGATCGAAGGTCACCCCGACAATGCCGCACCGGCGGCGTTCGGGGGCGCGATGCTTGGTGTTGCACGCAACGATGCCACCGCGACCAGTGCGTGTACGTACGCCTTCTCCGCGATACCGACCCACGCGACGCTGGCGTTCGTCTTTGCCATTCCCCCGCTCGAAGTCACCACCGCCGCCGCACGGGCCGTGCTGCCCCGATCGGTGCCATTCACCGATGCCGTGATCGCAGTGCAGCGCAGCGCCGCCCTCGTGCACGGCCTGACCACGGGCGACCCCGACCTGCTCACCCGGGCCCTCGACGATGTGTTGCATGTGCCGTATCGGATGACACTCGTCCCCGGCTACGAGGATGTGGTCGCTGCGGCGCAGGCGGCGGGCGCCTTCGGAGGCACCTTGAGCGGCAGCGGCTCGGCGATGGTCGCAATCGGCCGCGCCGCCGATGCCCACGCCATCGCCCGCGCCATGACCGGCGCATTCGCCCTCCACGGCTTGGCGGCCGACACGCTCGTCACCGTCGGCCAGACCGCTGGGCTTCGCTACAGTTGAGCGGGGCCGAAACCGGGCCACCTGCGCGGGGCCGAAACCGGGGTGCTCCTGCGCGCGTACGAAGCGCATTCCCTTTCATGGTGCCCGCATGCTCACTGCCCTCTTGCGCCTCTTCGCCCTCCGCCCGATCCTCGCCGGCACGCTCCTCGGGATCCCACTCCTGACGCTGATCCTGCTGGGGTTGGCGGCGGCGCTCTTCCTCAAGCTGCTGCTCTACGTGGTCCTGCCAGTCACACTCGTGTTTCTGCTCGTGAAGGCCTTCCGTAAGCCGCGCGGCGAACCCGTATACACAGTGTGACGTGCGGCCGTTTACGCGGCGTGGTTATCAGAGCCCGCCGCTGAACCCTTCCCGGAACGATGGGAACGTGGGAACCCAGCCGGTTGCAACGAGCGCCGCGTTGCTCACCCGTTGATCGTTCCGGCTCCGTTGATCGGCGTTGGAAAAAATGAGCGTCGCTGGATCCTCGCCACGCCTGGCTGCCAACCACCGGGCAACGTCGGCGGCGCGGGTCGGTGAGCCGTCCGAGATGTTGAGCACCGCCGGAGCCTGATCCAGTCCAAGAGTGTGCAACATCGCCGACACGATATCGTCGCGGTGCGCCAGATTCACCCAGTACTCACCACGCTGCGCGAGCGCCGACGCGTGCTGCATCCGTCCGCGCGGATCGCGCTCCGGCCCGTAGATCCCGCTCACGCGAAACACCGTCGCGCCGACATCGCGTGGCCCCATGACGATATCCTCAGCGCGAATGAGGGCCTCGTTGCTCCCCGACACACCGAGCCGGGGGCTCTGCTCGGTGACCCACGTGCCTTCACGGCCGCCGTACACACCAGTGCTGCTCGTATACAGCACACGGTTGGCGTGGTGCGAGACCGCAAGCGACATCGCCGCGCTGGCCGCTGGCGGGTAGGTCTCATCGTACCCGTCGCCTCGCCCCGACGGCGCCACGGTCAGGACGATCGCATCCAGCGTCTCGGGCAGCCCCTCGATCACGCCATGCGCGATGTCACCGCGCAGCCACGTGACACCATCGTTCAGTGGCGCGACTGCCGAGCGGCGCACGGCCCACACGTGATGGCCGTTGCGCACCGCAGCGGATGCGAAAGCGCGGCCGATGTACCCTGCACCGAGTACCGCAAGATTGAGTGGCGGAGTCATCACTGAAGAATAGCGCGCAACGGGACTTGCGTCAGGCTGGCTATCTTCCCTCCAGGATGTCGACCAGCTCTGGCACGCGCCGCACCACCTCGTTCGCACCAACAGACCGCGATGCGGAACGCGCGCGTCAACTGGTGTTCGCGTTCGGCTGGAACGCGATGTCGTACCAGATCGTCAACGACGGGATTTGTCACTGGTTTTCACGCGCTGGCGACGCCGTGGTCGGGTACGCCCGCACACGACGCATCTACGTGGTGGTGGGAGCACCGGTGTGTGCGGAGCATCGCCTGTCAGCCGTCCTCGAGGAGTGGGAGGCGTTTGCGGCGTCGCTCGGCTGTCGCTGCTGTTACTTCGGCGCCGCCGGGCGACTGTTCGATCGGCTCCGCTTGCGCGCGGGGTATTCTACCGCCCTGCTTGGTGCGCAGCCCGTCTGGCATCCTGCGGAGTGGCCGGCTGTCACGGCAGACAATGCATCGCTCCGGAGTCAGATGCATCGCGCACGCAACAAGGGCGTCGTCGTCACCGAGTGGACATCTGATCGTGCTTCAGCCGATCCACGCCTGCACCGCTGTCTGTCGCAGTGGCTGGAGCGTCGTGGCCTTCCAGCGCTGCACTTTCTCATCGAGCCCTTCACGCTTCACGATCTCACCGGACGACGAGTCTTTGTCGCCGAGCGCGGAAACGCAGTGGTCGGTTTCCTGAACGCCTCGCCGATCCCGGCACGCACCGGTTGGCTTGTCGAGCAGTTCATTCGCAGCGCAGATGCACCCAATGGTACCATCGAGATACTCATCGACCGAATGATGTGCGCTGTCGCTGCCGACGGTGCGCAGTACGTCACGCTCGGACTCGTTCCGTTACAGCGCGTGCCGAGTGACGGGACGGTGCAGAACCCGGCGTGGCTGAACATGTTCTTCAGCCTCGCGCGGATGCACGGAAACCGGTTCTACAACTTTCGAGGACTGGAGCGGTTCAAGACGAAGCTCCGGCCACACAATTGGGAGCCGATCTATGCGATCAGCAATGAACCGACGTTCTCCTTCGCGACGCTGTACGCGATCACGACCGCGTTTACTGTCGCGCCGCCACTGATGACACTGGCGCACGGAATTGCTCGCGCTGTGCAAATTGAGGCGCGGCGCATCCGCAACTCACTGCGTCGCGCCATCCGACAGTAGCGCAGAGGTTCGGCGCGTACGTGCCTGTCGTGTACGTCCGATCAGGAGTTCAGTGAGCATGGCATCCATCTCCATCTGCGTCGGGATATGGAATGTTGCCGCAGACGCCTTGGATGCCCCCACCCGAACCCCGAGGCCTTCGGACCCACGCAGACGCTCGAACGCCGATTCATCCGTCAGCTCATCGCCGACAAACAGAGCGCCCGGAAGGTTATGCGCCTTCACCAGCCGGGCCAGCGCATCACCTTTGTTCGGAGCACCTTTCGGAATCAGATTCACCAATCCGATTCCCTGAACCACGGTCACCGCGTGCGGAAAGGTGCGGAGCAGCGCACCGAGGGCGGACAGTGTACGCGAGGGCTCCGGAGCGTCCCAGTAGTGCACCGAGACCGATTGCGCCTTGTTCTCGATCACCACACCAGCCTCTGTCGCCACGAACGACTCCAGCAGCGGCAGCCATGCGGCGACCTCCCGCGCCGCGCGCCGCGCGAACCGCGACGGCTCGGCGCCATGATTGCCCACGGTAGCCAGTACTGAAATCCCCTCCAGTCGCCGTGTCACATCGTGCACCGATCGACCGGTGATGATGGCGACCGGCGCCGCATGCGCCAAACTCCGAAGCAGCTCCACCGACTCCGGCCGCATCCGGGCGCCCTCGACATCAGAACCCGTTGGTGCCAACGTGCCATCGTAGTCGAAGGCGAGCAGAGCGCCGCTGGCCGCCACGGCGCGAAGTCGCTCGATGTGTCGTGCAGCGAGAATGTTTCGGGTCACTCAGGTGCCAATGCTCATCGGGAATTCGGAGAGAGACTGCGCCAGCCGCGCACGCGCAGCTGGGCCGCTGCGTCCTGCCCACATGTACACTTTACGTTCCGCCACAGCCGCAGGCAATCGCAGTGCTCGCTGCGCCGCCGCCCAAGGGAACTCTTATTCACTGCTGATCAGCCGATCGGCCTGCCAACGGCGAAAGTGGACTGTGCGTTACGATTCACCGTCCCCATCACTTTCACGGAATCACGCATGCAACTGCTCGGCATTCATCACCTTACCGCCGTCTCAGCACAGATTCGGGAGAATCATCGCTTCTACACCCAGACGCTCGGCATGCGGCTGGTCAAGCGATCGGTCAATCAGGACGATGTCAGCGCTTACCATCTGTTCTATGCAGATGCTAAGGGCACGCCGGGCAGCGACCTGACGTTCTTCGACTGGAGCGTCCCGCGCGAACGACGGGGGAACCGTTCCATCTCCCGTACCGCGCTCCGCGTGAGTGGCACCGGCACACTCGAGTGGTGGGTCAAACACTTGCGCGACGCGGGCGTGACCGTCGGGAATATCTTGGAGCGCGACGGTCGCCCGATCGTCGACTTCGAAGATCCCGAGGGACAGCGACTCACGTTGATCGACGACGGTGGCAGCGCCGAGGCATTCCCGTGGGAACGAAGCCCCGTCCCCGCTGCGCAACAGATCCGCGGCCTCGGCCCGATCACCATCACCGTGCCGTCACTCGCACCCACCGATACGCTCCTCAGGGGCGCGCTCCTCATGCGACCGGTTCGCGAGTATTCCAACCCAGAGCGACCGCTGCGCACCGTGCACGTGTACGAAATGGGTGCCGGCGGTGCTGCCGCTGAGCTGCACGTCGCCGTGGAGCCCGATCTGCCACCTGCGAGCCCCGGCGCTGGCGGAGTGCACCACGTCGCCTTCCGCGTTGACGATGAGAGCTACGACGCGTGGTCCGAACGACTCAATTCCAGCGGAGTACCCAACAGCGGACAGGTCGATCGATACTGGTTCCGAAGCCTGTACCTGCGCGAACCGAACGGTGTGTTGTTCGAGCTGGCCACGGACGGCCCGGGGTTTGGTGTGGACGAAGATCAAGCGACGATGGGTGAGAAGGTTGTGCTGGCACCCTTTCTCGAACCGCAGCGCGATCAGATCCTTGCGAACCTCAAGCCGATCGACTGATACCGATTGCACCGGCGAACGACTTACCGACGCGGTGCAGCCTGCGCTGAATCGCGTGCCGAGGTCACCCACGCCGTCCACCAGAGGTCGCGCAACATGCCTGCGCCGGCGGCAAGCCGCGACACCGTGAAGGTCTTGTTGGCCTCATCGGTCGTCTCGGCGTTGAACGGCGCCGCCTTGTCGATGGCGTACAAGCGCTCCACTTCGCCGTGCGTTTTCATGAAGTACGCAACGATCGCAGGTCGAAGCGAAGGGAAGGCCTGCGCCTCCGCCGCAACCGATGGCATTACATCGGCCAGCTTGATGCGACTCTGCACGTAGGCGCTTTCAAAGCGGCCGTGGAATCGATTGTCGGTCGCATAGCCGTTCGGGTTAGGGCCCACCCAACCGTTGTAGTGAATGGTGGTATGCGCCGGATTTGACCCGTCGGCGACAAAGTGGCCAAGGATGCCCGCATCATTCAGAATCCGCGCCTCGATCCACTGGCGCTCGCGATCGTTCGTTGCGCTGCGCCACTGCCGGAATGCGACACGCAGCCGCTGCGTTGTCTCCAGGATCGCGAACGGCAGCGCACCGGCCACCGCTGGATCCGCGCCGCGAGCGCGTAACGAATCGAAGAACGCGTATCGATCCTTCGCTGCCAGGGCTCCCGCCCGGTTCGCGGCGGGGATCAATTCGAGATCCAGAAAGTGATCGGGAGCCGTGGCTCCCTCCAACGCCCCGTCGCGCGCGCCTTCGAGACGATTGCGCCACCGATCTGGCTCGGGATTCAGATACACCAGCTGCGGTGCCGCATCACGGAAGAACTGCGGCATCCCGGCGGGGAGCGTTGCGGCGGCCGCCTGCGCGGTAATGCGATGCCCCACTTCACCCCAGAACGCGGCCGAGGGCGGAAACACCAACGCAGCAACGGAGCAGACGGCGGTGATGGCAACAGCGAACCTTGGAGCGGGCATAAACGCGACGGGGGGGCGGTAGGAGCGCGAGCGGCGCCTGTGGGCGGCTGCGGCCAAGTTGTGAACCACAAGTTAATCCATCTGCCGAGTACTCTCGCTTGCCGAGTGACTCGCTGCCTGCCGTCAAATCGGAGGTGACCGGCGCCACCGTGTCGTGAGATCAGCCATTGGGCGCGCTCCGCAGGACACAGGCAACTGCCCTCCCCATCGCATAACGGATCGCAATCCGCGAACTTTTGCGTCTCTGCCGCATAGAGATAATGCGCTTAAGCTTCGTGTCCTGGGCGGTTGAACTCACGCCCTCCCCCCGTCGTCACCTCGTTTCGCCCCAATGCCCGTCTCGCCCCAACCGCGCCACGCGTCGCCAAACCTCCCACGATTCCGTCGAATCGTCGGCTGGTGCGTCACGATCACGTGCGCACTTCTGGCGGTGACAGCGAACGGTGGAGCGCAGCAGCGGCCCACGCGTGACCCAAGTCCGCACAGCGATGCCCAGTTGGTCGCGGGCGAGAGCAGCGCGCGCCCTGGCAGCGTCGTGACACTCGCCGTCCGTCTCACGCTCGACGACGGCTGGCACACGTATTGGACGAACCCTGGCGACGCCGGATTGCCGCTGCGCGTGAAGTGGACGAATGCCGATGCGATGAACATCGGTCCGCTGCTCTTCCCTACGCCGCGTCTCGCACCGCAGCCACCGTTGATGAGCTTCGGCTATGAGCGCGAGCTGTTCGTGCTCACCGAATTGCAGGTGCCGGCGACAGCCATTATCGGTTCAACGATCACCATCTCAGGCACCGCCGAGTGGCTCGCGTGTGCCGAAGTGTGTCTGCCGGCCAAGGGAACGCTCTCCCTGTCGTTGCCAGTGCGCGCGTCCGCCCCGGGGTCAACGGGCTGGCGCGCAGCGATCGCCGCAACTCGCTCGCAGCTCCCGTCAGACGGATCCGCATGGCGCACGCAGGCGTGGGCAACATCCGCCGGGTACATCGTGACAGCGATCGTGCCATCTCCGGTCGCAGCGCAGCTCCGTCAGCCGTACTTCTTCATCGATTCGGCCAACGTCCTCGACTACGCGGCACCGCAGCGCATTGCACGCGCCGGTGACACCCTGGTGCTCTCGCTTCCGCGTGCCGCGCTCGCCACGGACAGCGCAAAGATTCTCGGCGGCATTTTCGGCACCGATGTCGCAGCGATCGCGCCGCAGAGTCATCGGTTCACCGC
>Ga0209591_10003432_pt1 | contig 18359 bp, 21 predicted proteins | sample MAT01_FD_187207 | JGI IMG/M metagenome (GOLD analysis project Ga0209591, IMG submission 187207) | Freshwater microbial communities from Lake Fryxell liftoff mats and glacier meltwater in Antarctica - MAT-01 (SPAdes) (version 2) | ecosystem: Environmental > Aquatic > Freshwater > Ice > Liftoff... | reverse complement strand
AGCGCGCGCTTGCGGCATGTCGAGCTTGCTTGGCACTTGATATCGGCAGCCGGGCTGTGCACTGAAGTGGGGCGTGTAGCCTGTGCTGCCTGCAGGCGGCCTGCAGGCGGCCTGCAGGCGGCCTGTTGGCCACCGAGAATGCGCCACGGGCGGATAGAAAATTTTCCGACTCCGATCCCACCGACCCCACCGACCCATCGACACCGGACCCACCAGCTTGTTACACCACCCTGCATTCCAAAGTCTGGCCCTGCCGCTGCTGCTGGCCGTGGCGGCCATGGCAGCCCTGAGCGCCTGGCGGGAGGGACGCTTTGCGCTGTGGGGTGCGGTGCTCGGGCTGTTGGGTGCTCTGGCCTGGATGCCCGGCTTCCATTGGCCGGCCGACGCGAGACACCTGAAATTGCCGTGGGTCGTGCTGGCTGCTCTGGTGGTGGGCGTGCTGCTGCAGCGGCTGTGGCGCCGGCGCGATGCGGCACCAGGAAGCGCTGCGGTCTGGGCCGTGGTGATGGTGGCCGCCGCGCTGGGGCTGGCCGGGCTGGCGGCTGTCGGTGGCTCGCTCTTGCTGGCGCAACTGGCCGTGATGCTGGCCGTCACCGCGGGCGCAGCAGGCATCTGGGCGGGTTGGCGGCCGTCGTCGGCCCATGGCGCAGCGCCCTGGGTCTGGCTTGCTTTCGGGCTGGCTTGGCTGACGCTGGCATGGGGCTGGGTGCTGGGCGCACCGCCGCCCGCCGAAGGCCATGCGCTGCGGGTGGCGATCGTGGCGCTGGCGTTCCTGTTGCCCGCCTTGTTGTCGCGTCTGTGCGTTTCAGCCCAGGCGCGGCGGCGGCGTTGGGCATGGGCGATATTTCTGGCAGGCTTGCTGGCAGCGCTGCCGATCACGCAGGTCGTGGTCTGGCCCGACCCCACCGCCACCCGAGGCATGCCTGACACTGCACCGGTGCTCGACGACCCTTACCTCACACCTTCATGGCGATGAACTCCCAGGCTGCGACAGCGGCAACGGCAACGGCAACGGCAACCCCGGCTTTGCACGGTGGCGCTTTGCCTACTGATTCACGCCCCAGTGGCGCACTCGCAAGCAGCGCACTCGCAAGCGGCGCACTCGCCAGCGGCTACTGGCAAGACCTGGCTACGACGGACTTCGCCCGCGTCGACCCCGCGCGAACCATCGCGCTGCTGCCGGTGGCGGCCATCGAACAGCATGGCCCGCACCTGCCGCTGTGCACCGACGCCTTGATCAACGAGGCGGTGGTCTCACGGGCGCTTCTGCACCTGCCGGCTTCGGCATCGGTGCTGGTGCTGCCCGCGCTGAATGTCGGCGACAGCCTGGAGCACACGGCCTTTCCCGGCACCCTCAGCGCCGACCTGGAAGCGCTGCTCGGCCTGTGGCTTTCAGTGGGCCGCGGTGTCGCGCGGGCGGGCGTGAGAAAGCTCGTGATCTTCAACAGCCACGGCGGCCAGCGCGCGCATGTCGACCTGGCCGCGCTACGGCTGCGCGTGGCGCACGGCCTGCTGGTGGCGCGCGCGCACAGCTTCTCGTTCGGCGTGCCGCCGGGGCTGTTCGAAGCCGACGAGCTGGCCCATGGCTTGCACGGCGGTGCGGTCGAAACGTCGCTCGTCATGCACCTTCGGCCCGACCTCGTGCGAACACCGGCACTGGCCGACTTTCAAAGCCTGGGCGCCACGCTGGCCCGCCGTGGCGGGCTGCTGGGCGTAGAAAAACCGGTGGGCATGGGCTGGATGACGCAAGCGCAAGACCTGAACCCGCACGGCGCCTGCGGCGACGCCCGCGCCGCCAGCGCCGACAAGGGCGAGCGTTTGCTGGAGCACCTGGCCGGGTGCCTGGTGCAGCTGCTGGCCGAAATGGAAGCGATGCCGTTGCCGTCAGCATCAGCGTCTGAGTCAGCCTCAGAGTCAGCGTCACCGCGAGCATCGGCCTGACGCCTGGCCGAAACCCGGCCAGCCGCAGAGTCAGTCTTCGGCGCCCAGGTGCCCGGCCTGCTGCTTGGTGCGGATGTAGCGTTCGTTGTGGGCGTTCATCTGGCCGTGCAAGGCCTGGCGGTCGACGACGTCGATGCCGCTCTGGCGCAGCGCCGCTATCTTCTGCGGGTTGTTCGTCAGCAGATGGATGCGCAGGTAGCCCAGGGCCTTGAGCATGGCCGCCGCCGCCGCGTAGTCGCGTTCGTCTTCGCGGAAGCCGAGATGGCGGTCGGCCTGCAGCGTGTCCAGGCCGGCATCCTGCAGCCGGTAGGCGCGCAGCTTGTTGGCCAGCCCCGTGCCGCGGCCTTCCTGCGCCAGGTACAGCAGCACACCGCCGGTTTCAGCCAGCCGCGCCACCGCCTGTTGCAGCTGCGGCCCGCAGTCGCAGCGCAGGCTGCCCAGCAAGTCGCCAGTGAGGCAGGCCGAGTGCAGGCGCACCGGCACAGGCGCGTCTGCCGGCGGTTGGCCCACGATCACAGCCACGTGCTCGGCATCGCTTTCGGGCTCGCGGAACATCACCAGCGTGCAGTCTTCTTCTGCGTTCAGCGGCACGCGCGCGTCGCTCACGCGATAGAGGCCGGCAGCCCGGCGCAGCGCGGCCTGCGCGATGTCTGCCGGGTCGAAGTGCAGCACCTGCGCTTCGGCCAGTGCCGCACTCGCGTCAGCGCCTGCATGCACCATCAGCGCGGCGGGAATGAGACGCGCGCGCTTGCACAGCGCCAGCAGCGCCGGCCAGGCCGGGCTTTCGCTTGTGGAGGGCCGCGCGCTGCGCAGCAGGTTGCGGTCGCCAGGGCCGGGCAGCACGGCGGCCAGTTGCTGCAGTTGCAGCAGCGTGATGCCGGCGGGCAGCGCCAATGCGCAGGGCGCGGCCGCAGCGGGCCCGCCCAGCGCGCACAGGCGTTCAGCGCTCAGCAGCAACTGCGGCGCGGTGCCTGCCTGCAGCAGCTGCTGCAGCCGCTTTTCGCTCAATGTCTCGACGGCCGCGACGAGCAGCCGGCCGCCGTCAGTGTGGCCTTGGCCGCTGCCGGCAGCGCCGCCGAACGCCAACGCCAGCACCAGCGGCCGGCCGCGGCGCAGTTCTGTGCCGGCGCGGTCGACACGAATGGCCGCCGCGCTGGGCCCGGCTGCAGATGGGGCGTCGGCTGGCGAAGGCGTCAACGCGGCCATGCCGATACTCTGCGCGCTGCAGGCGCAGGCTGCCGCGGGTTTGCCATTTGCGGGCGTGAAACGGGTCGTTGGCTCATGAAGCCGCAGGATAGCCGTTCATCGGCCAACGGGTCGGCCACTGACCATGCTGCGCGGCTGCGATCATCGCGCCATGCTCCTGCCTGCGTTTGATGCCCATGCCCATGCTTGACCCTGCTACCGGCGGCATGGCCGCCGTGCCCGCCGATGATTGGCCTGCACTGTGGCAAGAGATGCTGCGTGCGCGCGCAGCGCCTCTGCGCACGCCTGGCCCGGGCGCGCAGTTGGCAGCCGATGCCGCCGACGGGTGGTGCCTGCCCAGCCCCTGCAGCGCCGCAGCCGCGGCCTGGTTCGAGATCTACAAGCCCTTGCTGGACGCGCGCCTGGCGCAGGCCCATCCCGGTGCGGTGGCGGCGGCAGCAGCCATGCCCTGGGCGCTGGCGCAACTCGGGCAGAGCCTGGACGGGTGCGTGGCCACCGCGGCCGGCGACTCCTACTTCGTCACCGGCCCGGAAAGCCTTGTCCACCTGCACCGCCTGCGCGCGCTGTGCGACGCGGTGCTGGTGGGCGCCGGCACCGTGGCCATCGACGACCCGCAGCTGACCACGCGCCACGTGCCCGGCCCGCATCCGGTGCGTGTGGTGCTGGACCCGGCTGCACGGCTGGACGGCGGCGCCCGCGTGCTGCGCGACGCCGCAGCGCCGACGCTGTGGCTTTGCGACCGCCGCCACGCCAGCACGGCGCAGGCCAGGCTGGCCGCAGGCAGCACGGCCGAGGTGCTGGCGGTAGAAGGGCTGCTGGACGCCGCCGACCCAGCCGCCCACCCAGCGCGCGGCCCCGATCTGGCAGCGGCTTTCGCCGCGTTGTCACGTCGCGGTCTGCGGGTGCTGCTGGTCGAAGGCGGCGGCGTCACCGTGTCACGTTGCCTGGCGGCCGGCGTGCTCGACCGCCTGCATCTGGTCGTTGCGCCCGTCATCATCGGCGCCGGCCGGCGTGGCTTGCAGCACCCGGGGCCGGCGCGCATGGCCGACTGCCTTCGGCCACCGGCGCGTCGGCTGGCGGTGGGTGAAGACATGCTGTGGGACCTGGACCTGCGCGCCGCCTTGGCCCCGACGCCGCCGCCGGCGCGGCTGCCGGGCTGAAAGCGCGCCGCCGCTTCAACGCGGCGGCAGCGCCAGCACGTCGCGGTGCCCGACGCGCAGGCGGCTGCGCGGCGCCAGCAACTGCCGGCGCTGACGCCAGGCTTCGACCGTGGCCGCAGCGGCAGGCTGCTGCTCGGTGGCGGCCGCGGCCATGCCGTCGATGAGCGCGCGTTGCAGCGCCAGGGCGCGCGCATCGTGGCGGCCGTCGAGCCGCCAATCGCTGCGCGCCGTGTGCACGCGGTAGCCGGCGCGGCGCAGCGCCAGCACCAGCTCAGCGCCCGCAGCCGCGCCCAGCGCCGGGCCTGCGAAACCCTTGTCGCGCTGCTGGTGCGCAGCGAACAGCGCCGCGACGTCGGCGTCGCCGGCATCGCCCGGAGCGAAGCGGTGGCGGCCGTCGACGCTCAAGGCCATCAGCAAGGCCACGCGGGCCGAGGTGGCCGCGGCCACCAGCCGCTGCAGCCAGGCCGCGCTGACGAGGTCGAGCAAGGCAGAAGCGGTGACAAGCTGCGCGGCGTGCCAGGGCAGGCTTTCCAGGGCTTGCGCCAGGTCGAGCCTGCGGCGCACCACGCTGGCCTGCAAGCCGGGGCGGTTGAACGTCAGCGGTGTGCTGCCGGCATGCCGGGTGGCGTTCGCACCAGCGGTTGAGGCGAGGTTCGAATCGAGGGCGGGAGCAGGGCTCGACGCGGCGCTTGACGCAGCGCTTGACGCAGCGTTCAAAGCAGCGGGCCAGCGCAGCAACAGGGCGGCGTCGTGGTCGACCACCAGCCACTGCTGATGGCCACCCAGCTGCGGCGCCAGCCAGCGCAGGTTGGCGCCGGTGCCGCAGGCCAGGTCGATGACCCGCAGCGGTGCGCCGGCAGGCGGGCACTGTGCCGCCAGACGCTGCTGCAGCTTCAGCCGAGGCGCGGAGTCGTTGCGCGCCGCGGCGTCGAAAGGCTCCCGCTGCTGCAGCCAGTCGGCGCTAAAGTTGTTGGCGGGCGGGGCGGGCTCGGCGGGCTCGGCGGACTCGGCAAATGCCGCGCGAGCAGCAGGCGGGGCGGGGCGCCTCATGGCAGCGCGTCGAGCACGGCGGCAAACCGCGCCGCTTGCGCCGGCCAGCCCGGCAGCCGGCCGCGCGCATCGCGCGCGCCAGCGGCCAGCGTGCGCCGCAGCGTGGTGTCGCTGATCAGCCGCTGCAGCGCCGTTTGCAGCGCCGGCACGTCGCCGGGTGGCACGCGCCAGCCGGCCTGCGGCGGCAGCGTCTGCGCCAGCGCGCCGGCGTCGCTGGCCAGCACCGGCAGGCCTGCGGCCATTGCCTCGGCCACCACCATGCCGTAGCCCTCGTGCAGCGAAGCCAGCACCAGCAGGTCGGCTGCGGTGTAGTGCGCTTGCAGGCTGGCGCTGTCCACTTCGCCGTGCCAGAAGACGCGATCGGCGAACCCCAGCGCGTGGCTCAGCGCCTGCACGCTGGCAGCGGTGGCGGTGTCGCGCGTGAGGCTGCCCACGCAGTGCAATTGCCAAGGCAGCTGCTGCAGGCCGGACAGCGCCTGAAGCAGCAGCGAGTGGCCCTTGCGCGGCGTGACCGTGGCCACGCACAGCAGTTGCACAGGGGTTGGCGTCGGGTGGTCGGTGCGCGGATTTGGGTGCGGGCTGCGGTGTGGGCTGGGGTGCGCGCTGGGGTGCCCATTGACATCCACGCTGCCGTGCGGGCCGGCGTCCGTGCCGGGCTCGACGATGGCGATGCGGTCTGGCGCAACACCCATGGCCGCCACGTCCTGCGCCGTGCGTGGGCTGGTGACGACCACGCGGCGCGCGTGGCTCAGCGCGTGCGTCTCGTCGGCCAGCAGCCGCTGGCGCAGCGCCGGGGCGAGCCCTGTTTCCAGGTGCAGCGGGTGGTGCACCAGGGCCACCCAGCGCAGCCGGTCGGCATGCGCGGCCACCACCTCTGCCAGCGCGCCGAAAGCCAGGCCGTCGGCCACCACCCGGGTGCCGTCGGCGATGCGGGCCACCTGCGCCGCTGCCTTGGCCAAAGCCGTGGCGTCGGGCAGCGGCCAGTCGGCGTCGATGCGCAGCAAGTCAACGGCCCAGCCGGCAGCGCCCAGCGCATGGGCCAACCGCCGGTCGTACTGGTAGCCGCCCGTCGGGGTGGCCCAGTCGCCGGGAATCAGGAAGCAGAAGGCCTGCGGTGCCGGCATCACGCGGGGCGGTTCACAGGGGTGGGCAGGCGTGTCACGCCACCACCGGCAGCGCGCCTTCGTATGAAGCCCAGGCCACGTGCGATTCATTCAGCGTCACGCGCATCTGCGCCAGCCCGGGCGAGCCCGGGCCGGGCAGCGCATGCGGGCCCAAGGCGCCAGCAGCGATGCGCGCCGCGATGCGGTCGAAGATTTCGCGCGCCAGAAATTCGGTGGTCGTGTTGCGCCCGGCGAACTGCGGCAGCTCGTCGAGGTTGCGAAAGTTCAGCGCCGCCAGTTCATCGCGCAGCACCTGGGTGGCCAGGCCGATGTCGACGACGATGCCGTCGACGTCCAGCGCCGCACGCCGCAGTTCCAGGTCGACGACATAGGTGGCGCCATGCATGCGCTGCGCAGGCCCGAAGACTTCGCCGCGAAAGCTGTGGGCGATCATGAAATGGTCTCTGACGTTGACGGCGTACATCGTGGCGGGGCTTTCAGGTTGGGGTCGAAGCGAGATCGAAGCGGGGTCGAAGCGGGGTCGAAGCGGGTTCGAAGTGACTGCAGGGCGTTATCAGGCGACAGGCCGTGCTTCCGGCGCGGCCGGGTAGTCGATGCGGTGGCACAGGGTCTCTGCTTCGTTGCCTGACGCACTGCCCGGCACGCCGGCCAGACGCGCCAACACTCCGGGCAGTTCTTCAAAAGGGGCGCTGTGCGTGACCAGGCGGTCCAGCACCGGGTCCGTCAGCAGCGACAAGGCCAGCGCCAGCCGCCGCTGGTGCGACCAGCGCGCCCGCTGCGCGTTGGCCACACTGCCGACCTGCGAGCTTTTCAGCACCAGGCGCCGGGCGTGAAAGGCCTGGCCCAGCGGCACGTCGACAGCCCGACTGCCGTACCAGCTGAGCTCGAGCACGGTGGCCTCGAAGCCCGCCAGTTCCAGCGCCGTGGCCAGCCCGGCGGCGGTGCCGCTGGTGTGGACCACGAGGTCGGCGTCCGGCAACGCCGCAGCGGGCAGGGCGAAGCTGGCGCTCATGGCAGCGGCGATGTCGGCGCGGGCCGGCACGGTGTCGACCACCTGCACGCTGCAGCCGGGCACCCGCGCCGCCAGCCAGGCCACCAGCAAACCGAGCGTGCCGCCACCGACGACGGCCACGCGGTCGCCGATGCACGGCGCGGCGTCCCACAGCGCATTGATCGCAGTTTCCAGCAGCGCTGCCAGCACCGCGCGCCCCGCAGGCACACCGGGCGGCACCGGCAGCACGGCGTCGGCCGGCACCTGGTACAGCGTCTGGTGCGGGTGCAGGCAGAAGACCGTGCGGCCCAGCAGGTGCGCTGGCCCCTCTTCGACCCGGCCCACGTTGACGTAGCCGTACTTCACCGGCGCCGGGAATTCGCCCGCCTGAAATGGTGCGCGCATGCGGGCGTATTCGCTGGCCGGCACTTCACCGCGCAGCACCAGGGTTTCGGTGCCGCGGCTGATGGCGCTGTGCAGGGTGCGCACGCGCACTTGCCCCGCGCTCAGGGCCGGCAATGTTTCGGCGCGCAGTTCCGCGCGGCCGGCCGCCACCACCCAGCAGGCTTGTGCATGAGCTGGGGCTTCGGCGGGGGTCGGTGCAGCAGGCGTCACGCCGGTGGTGGGGTTCACGAAGGTCACGGTCGAGGGCGGTCAGCAAGAGGAAGAGCAAGAGCAAGAGCAAGAGCGGAACAAGAGCTGGAGACAGCACACGGCCGGGCGGTTCAGCGCCCGAGTGGCGAACCCACCGTGCGCGTGAGCGCTGGTGCTCGGCAAAGAGGCCAAACCCGCTCGCTGCACTTTGCAGGGCCGCTGATGGTACGGTTCCCTCCGTGAATACGCGGGAACGCTTCCTTTCTTCAACGCCGCATGCAGGGTGGGGCGCGGCCGTTGCCACTGCGACGCTGCGGCGTAACGCCCGCCGCGACTTGGCCGCAGCCGCCGGCGGCCTGCTGGCGTTGGCATTGGCTGCGGCTTGGGCTGCCGATCTGGGGGCCGCTTATGTGGTGAAGGTGCTCGTGTGGTTCGCAGCCGGTGCGGCGCTGGTCTGGCACGGCTTGCGCGCAGGCGCTCACCCGCATGGGCGCCTGGGCGCTGCCAATCGCGTCACGCTGGTGCGTTTCTCGCTGGCGGGGCTGCTCTTCGCTCTGCTGGGTGAACAGGTGTGGGCATCGGCCTGGGCAGCAGCCGGAACCATCAAGGTCAACGCGCTGGCCTGGGCGGTGGTGGCGCTGGCCATGCTGACAGCGGCGCTCGACGCCGTGGACGGCGCACTGGCACGCCGCAGCGGCCTGGCCAGCGACTTCGGCGCACGCTTCGACATGGAAACCGACGCGGCCTACACGCTCGTGTTGTGCGCCCTGGTCTGGCACGCCGGGCAGGCAGGGCCGTGGGTGCTCGCTGCCGGGCTGCTGCGCTATGGCTTCGTGGCTGCGGCGTGGCGCTGGCGCTGGCTGGCTACGCCCTTGCCCCCCAACCGACGCCGCCAGACGGTGTGCGTGGTGCAGATCATGGGCCTCATCGTCTGTCTGGTGCCGCTGGTGCCGCCCGCGCTGGCTGCAGCGCTGGCGGCGGCCAGTCTGGCGCTGCTCGGCCTTTCTTTCGCCATCGACGTGCACACCCTGGCGCAAGCGCGTCACCCTCGACCGGAGAACTGATCATGACCACACCTCGTTTTGTCACTGCCGATGCGCACGCTGCCGCTGCCACGTTGGGCCGGCGCGCCTGGCTGGCCCGCCTGGCCTGCGTGGCCTGTGTGGCAACTGCCGCAGGCGCGGGCATGCTTTCTGCGACACCGGCCCTGGCACAGCCGGCGCGCTACGAGATCGACCCCGACCACCTCACGGTGGCCTTTCTCGTCGACCACATCGGCTATGCCAAGACGCTGGGCATGTTCCGCACGGCGCGCGGCAGCTTCAGCTTCGACGAGGCCAATGCACGGCTGACAGCAGTGCGCATCGAGGTCGACACCAGCAGCGTCTTCAGCAACCAGCGCAAGCGCGACGACCACCTCAAGGGCCCGGACTTTTTGAACAGCAGCGAACACCCTCGCATGGTGTTCACCGCCGACACGGCGCGCCGCACCGGCGAGCGCACGTTCGAGATTGCCGGCCAACTGCAGCTGCTCGGCAAAAGCCAGCCGCTGACGCTGCAGGCCACCTGGAACAAGAGCGCCGAGTCGCCGATGGGGGGCTTCGGCCGCAAGCCTTACGTGATGGGTGTGTCGGCCCGCGGCAGCTTCAAGCGCAGCGCCTTCGGCATGAACTACGCGGTGGCCAACGGCTGGGTGGGCGACGAGGTGGCGCTCATCATCGAGTTCGAGGCCATCCGGCAATGAATCCGGCGGCGCCCCGGCTGGATTGAGCAACGTTCGAGCCCGAAGACTGCCTGGGTCGAAAGACGATCGCCGCGCTGTGTGCGGCGCTGCGGGCCATTTCATTGCGCCAGCGATGGCTGTCGTTCCACCCCCCCGAGTGGAGGGGTGGAACTGGTTGACCTGTTCACTCACTGCCGATACGGTCAAAGTACCGCGAGTTCTTGGTATAGAGAAGTGCTTTGCAGGAGGACGCGTGTTCTTTTTTGGTTTCGGCCAAAAGACCGCGCGAAGGGCAAAAAAAAGGCCAACCAGCAGACTCGGCTTTTGCAGGAAGCGGCAGGTCCCATTCGTGTCCACCCCCAACGACAGAAACAGCATGAACACAAAACCCGCTTCCATACTTCATTCTTCCCATGTCGCGCTGCGGCTGGGCATCTGCGCAGCCGCCTTGGTCGGCACCGCTGCGATGACCAGCAACGCCCACGCTGTGGTCGTTACGTTCAACACGCCCATCTCGGTGCCCAACACCTTCGCCGGTGTTTATATCAACCTGTTGACGGGCGCCAATGCTGTCTCCACGGCTGCTGTTCCCGGCTGGGACTTCGGCCCGTGGGGCAGTTCCAGCACGCTGAGCTTCTTCTTCCCGGCCACCCCCGCCAACTCCAGCGGCGCGGTGGCCGGTTCCGCCACCGGTCCGTATCTCAGCCTGCCGCTGGGTTCGGTGATCTCCGCCGCCTCGACTTTCGCGGTCAGCGCGTCCAACCTCCAGACGACAGCGTTTCAGACCACCGGGTCCCGCTTCCTGGGCTTTCGCTTCTTCAACGAGTCGACCGCAGCTATCAACTACGGCTACCTGACGATGAACACGACGGGCCCGTTGGGTTTCCCGGCGACCATCACCAGCTGGAGCTTCGAGAACAACGGCGGTTCCATCACCGTGGTGCCTGAACCCAGCACCTACGCGATGATGGGCTTGGGCCTGGCTGGCCTGCTGTTTGCCGTTCGCCGCCGCAAGCAAGCCTGAGCCTCGCCTTCGGGCTAAGCAAAATATGCCCTTGCGGTTCGGCCGCAGGGGCATTTTTTATGGGGGGCCTGGCAGCGCCACACCCCGCGTGCGTGCAGGCCTTGGGCCAACTCAGCGACGCTCTGGAGCGCACGCAACCCGAACACACGCAGCTGTCGATGTTTCGCGCCTTCCTTGGCGCTGCCGCTGAGTGCGAGGCAAAACGGCGCTGCTCGCGTCTGTTAGGCAGCGCACAGATACGGCGCGGCGTCTTGGATATTCTGTTCCGATAGGTTGCAGGGAGATGGAGATGCACAAGTATCGCGTCGTCGAACGCTGGCCAGACGGGAGCAGGCTTGAACTCCGATGTCAGACAGGCCGATACCACGTGGTTCGCATCTTGAGCGGCACACCCGCAGCCGGCGTCACGCTAACGGGCGACAAGCCTCACCTGGGTTTTGGGCTGCTGTCGTGCTCTTTGTCAGGCCGCATCTTTCGCGTCATCTTTGAGTCCATCGGCCATGCCGGGCTGAGTTTTGGCCACCAGGGTCTGCACGGAAGCGCGCCGAATGCGGCTGCGGCAGCAAGCCATACCTCAGCGGTCAACGCGAGCTGAAGGCTCTGAAGGCAAGAGCAGGCGGGTGACAAAGAAGGCGGGCTGGCCGGCAGGCGAGTGTGGTTAGCTCCGGCCATCACGACGGGGAGCTGAGAGTGTTCGCGCGCGGACAGACTCACTTCGCGTCGCGTTCAACCATCGTGCCCTGTGCAACAGCGCACAAGCTGACCTGTACATGCAGCGCGGGTGACTCCGAGTCTGAATCCTGGAGGTTGTGATGAATCTCGTTATCTGGTTGGCTGTCGGTGGCTTGATCGGTTGGCTGGCCAGCCTGTTCATGAAGTCAGAAGTTCGGCAAGGGCCGTTCCTGCACATCGTGTTCGGCATCGTCGGGGCCATGCTGGGCGGCTGGTTCATCTCACCGCTGGTGGGTGTGGACACCCTGAATCAGAACACGTTCAGCTTCGGCGCCTTGCTCGTCTCGTTCTTCGGTGCCACCCTGCTGCTGGCACTGGTGAACATGCTCCGGCGTGGCAGCGTTCGCTGAACAGCCGCCAGCCTTGTACAGGCAGATCAGCAGCGACCGGAACGGCGACTTCGCGGCTGCAGCTTGTCCAGTTCAGCGATCTGCTGCTTCAGCAAGATCAGCAGCGTGCGGGCATGTTCCACGGGCAGGCGCAGGCAACTGCTGCCGGCCTGGTCGTCACGCAACGGGCGTGTCGTCACCAGGGCGTCGACGTTGATCTCAACCATGCCTTTGTCGTGTTTCATCGACTTCAGGCGTTGTACTTCGATGTCGTAAGGCTTCACTGGATGGCTTTCGATAGATCTTTCAATGGGGCTGCGCTGCGCATTGTCGATGCGTGTTGCCACCACCCGATGCGGGGGCCTGCCGTGCTTGCCTTGATGCCGGGGCTAGGCCTACCATGAGCAATGGGCGTGATGTTCCTCAGTGCAGCACCTCAGTGCAGCCCCCATTTCAGCCCCCCACTCCGAATGAAAGCCATCATGTTCAAGCCCCGCCTGTTGCTTGCCGCACTTCTCACTGCCGGATTGGTGTCTGGTGCCCAGGCCGCCACGGCTTGGAACGAGGCGGTGTCGGGTGACCTGGCCAATATCGGCACCACGCCCACCGCCGTGACTTTCGGTTTGGGCTCGAACGTCGTCAACGGCGTCACCGGCCGCAGCGGCGCTGGCGTGGTTGACCGCGACTACTTCACCTTCACGATCGCACCGGGCTGGCAGCTCGACACGCTGACGTTGCTGCCCGGCAGTACCTTCATCGGCGGCGCGGCCGCGTCCTTCATCGCCATGCAGGTGGGGCCGGTAATGACGGTGGACCCCGAGAGCGGCAGCGCCACGGGTCTGCTGGGCTGGTGGCTCTACAACGAAAACGACATCGGCTTCGACATCCTGCAGCAAATGGGCTCGAGCCCTGGCGCCGTCGGCTACTCAGGCGCGCTGCCAGCTGGCAGTTACACCGTGTGGGTGCAGGAAACCGCCACCGGCAACGCCGCCTACAACTTCGACTTCTCGGTGACGCAAGTGCCTGAGCCCGCCAGCGCGCTGCTGATGCTGGCAGGTGTGGCCGGCCTGGTGGCGTGGCGCCGCCGCTGAAATAGCCAGTTTGTGGCTGACGCTGCGGGCGCCGATCAGGCACCGATCAGGTGCCGGTCATGGTCCCAGCGTTCCACCAGCGCGCGCGTGGCGCGCTGAGTGATGTCTCCCGAGAGCAGCAGCACGTCGGGCCGGATGTCGTGTGGCAGCCGCTGCCCAGCGCGGCCTGCGCCACGGCGTTGATGGTGCCGTCGCCCCTGCGGCCTCCACCACGCCGCCCAGTTGCCAGGCCTGTCGTGCCCGTCGTGTTCACCGGCCGGCTCGCGTCCAGCGCGCGAACAGCCAGCCGCCCAGCGCAGCGCCCACGGCCATTGCCAGCAGGCCGAACCCGCCTCGCGTGGCGTCGATGAAAGCCGGCATTGGCGCGGCCGCGTCCACTGCACGCACGGCTGCCACCATGCCCAGGGCAGCGGCGCTGGTGAAAAGAGCCATGCGCCACGCTGGCAAGCGGCGCGCCAGCCAGCCTGCCAAGGTCAGCGCCGGCAGCCAGCCCGCCAACAGAATGCCGCTGTAGACCGGCGCAAAGCCGGCCAGGTCTTGCAAGGTGGTCTGCGTACGCAGGGCCAGCGGCACTTGCACCCCCAGCGCTGTCAGCGCCTGCAGATTGAACTGCGTCTGCACCACCGAACCCCAAGTTGCGGCCAGCAGCAAGCCTGCGGCCAGCGCCCAGAGTCGCTGTGGCCAGCGTCGGGGCGCGGGGCTCTGTCTGGTTTCTGAAGGGCTCATCGATGTCATGAAAAGGGCCGGTGTTCCATACTGAGCCGAATGATGCGACATGCACTGATGGGCCTGCTGTTGACGCTGGCCAGCGTGGGCGAGGCCCGGGCCGTGGACTACCGCGTGGACTACCGCGTGGACACCGTGGCCAGCGGCCTCGTGCACCCGTGGAGTCTGGCCTTCCTGCCCGGCGGCCGTTTGCTGGTGACTGAAAGGCCGGGCCGCCTGCGCGTCATCGAGCCTGGCCCGAATGGGCAAATGGCGTTGCGCGCCGCCCCTGTGCAAGGCCTGCCACCCGTGATGGCACGGGGCCAGGCGGGGCTCTTCGACGTGCTGCTGCACCCGGGGTTTGCCGACAACGGGCTGCTGTACCTGTCGTTGGCCCATGGCACGCCGCAGGCCAACCACCTGCGTGTCGTGCGCGCGCGTTTCGACGGCACTCGGCTGCTGGACGTGACCCCGGTCTTCACTTCACAGCCGGCCAAGACCGCCAGCCAGCACTTCGGCGGGCGCATGGCCTGGCTGCCCGACGGCACGCTGCTGCTGTCGATGGGCGACGGCAATCTCGAACGCACGGACGCGCAGCGTCTAAACACCCATCTGGGCAAGCTGATGCGCATCAACGCCGACGGCAGCGTGCCGGCGGACAACCCGTTTCTGGGCACCCCCGGTGCGCGGCCAGAGATCTACAGCCGCGGCCACCGCAACCCGCAGGGCCTGGTGGTGGTGCAGGGCGTGGTCTACGAACACGAACACGGCGCACGGGGTGGTGATGAGCTGAACCGCGTCACGCCTGGCGCGAATTACGGCTGGCCGCTCACCACCGGCGGCGTCGACTACACCTACGCCCGCATCACGCCCTACCGCAACCTGCCTGGCATCACACCGCCGCTGCTGGAGTGGACACCGTCCGTCGCACCGGCCGGTCTGGCCTGGTACGACGGCGCGCTGTTCCCGGCCTGGCGCGGCAGTCTGTTCGTGGCCACGCTGAAAGAACGCAGCGTGCGCCGGGTGGCCATGACCGGCGCCGCCCTTGCCGTACCTGCCGCGCAAGAAGTGCTGTTCCAGGAACTCGGCGAAAGGCTGCGCGATGTGCGCGCCGGGCCCGACGGAGCGCTCTACCTGCTGACCGACAGCCCCGAGGGCCGCGTCTTGCGCGTGATGCCGCGCTGATCGCTCAAGCTTGATTTCAACGCTGAGGGTTCAAGGCCGGTCGTTCGATGCCAGCTTGTCTTCCGGCATCGGGTAGGCGTCGGCAACGTAGGCCGGCCCCTTCATCACCCTGACGATGAAGCAGCCCAGGCCCAGCGTCAGCACCAGCGTCCAGTGCAGCATGACAAAGCCCAACAAGGTGTAGTCCCACAGCAGCATCGCGCCGTTGCTGGCGCCAGACTCCGGCGCGGCTGGCGCCAGTGCGTGGTTCACGCCGGCCAGCATCAGCGGCAGCAGCGTACCCCACAGCAGAATGGCCGGCAGCCGTCGCCAGATGAGGTGCTCCCAGCCTGGTGCCGACTGCACGAAGCCGGGGAGCTTGTTGAAAAGGCTCATGGTCACCTCGGCATGCTTGCGTGTTCGCCCCCAGCCAGTGAGCGCTGCGGCTCCTGCACATCGGCGCTGCCAGGCGCTTCAGGCGGTGCCAGCGGTGCATGGCACATTTTCCGGCCGTCCCACTGCTGGCCGCACCAGCAGCGGCCTTCGGTGTCGATGATGCAGGTGCCACTGCCGCAGCAGCGTGGGTCTTCGCTCATTCCAAACTCCTTGCTGAGATTCTTGCGGTACCGACGTCGCCCCGACGAACAGCCGCCGCGCGGTCATGGACGGCCTGCTTTTGCGCATCGGTCAGGCGCGCCACGTTCTTGACTTGCAGCGCCATGCGCGGGTTCTGGGCCAGAGCCGCTTCATGGTGCATCAGGAAGTCCCAGTACAGCGTCGTGAACGGACAAGCGCTGTCGCCGCTGCGCTGTGCGGGATCGTAGCGGCAGCCCTTGCAGTGCGGGCTCATGCGCTGGATGTATTTGCCGGTGGCGATGTAGGGCTTGCTACCCATCAAGCCGCCGTCGGCGTACTGGCTCATGCCCAGGGTGTTGGGCAATTCCACCCATTCCACGGCATCCACGTACACGGCCAGATACCAGGCGTGCACCTGCTTGGGCTGCACGCCGAGCATCAGCGTGTACAGGCCCGTGACCATCAAGCGCTGGATGTGGTTGGCGTAGCCGTGTTCGAGCGTTTGCGTCAGCGCGTCGCGCAGGCAGGCCATGTCGGTGGCGCCGGTCCAGAACCAGGCAGGCAGGTCGTGCTCGGCTTCGAGCTCGTTGCGTTCCAGATAGCCCGGCATCTGCGTCCAGTAGACGCCGCGCACGTACTCGCGCCAGCCCAGAATCTGCCGCACGAAGCCTTCGACGCTGGACAGAGGCGCATGCCCCTCGCGGTGCGCCGCAACGGCTGCAGCCACCACCTCGCGCGGGTTCAGCAGCTTCAGGTTGAGTGCGGCCGACAAGTGCGCGTGGTACAGCCACGGCTCGCCCGGCCACATCGCGTCCTGGTAACGGCCGAAGAGTGGCAGGCGTTCCCGCACGAAGGCCTGCAAGGACTGCAGCGCCTGCGCACGCGTGACGGGCCATGCAAAGCTTTCCAGCCGGCCGGGGTGGTGTGCGAAGCGGCTGCAGACGAGCGCGATGACCTCGCGCGTGGTGGCATCGGGTTCGAACTTCGCGCGCGGCGGCACGGCACCGGGGCCGGCAGCGCCGAAGGCGGCGCGGTTGTCGGCGTCGAAATTCCATTGGCCGCCCACGGGTTCACCGTCCTGCATCAGGACGTCATGCCGCTTGCGCTGTTCCCGATAGAAATATTCCATGCGCAGCGCCTTGCGGCCTTTGGCATGCGCCGCGAAATCGCGGACGCTGCTGAAGAAGTGGCGGTCTTCGCGGATGTCCAGCGGCAGCTTGCTGGCCGCGGCCACGGCCTTGATGGCTTCAAGCACGCGCCAGTCGCCCGGCGCGGTCATCACGAGGCGGGCGGGCTTCAGGCGCAGGATGTCGGCCTGCAACTGCGCCGCCAGACTGCCGCCGTTGCCCGGCGCCTCCAGGCGGGTGTAGTGCAGCGGGCGACCGGCGTGCTGCAGGGCCAGCGCGAAGTGGCGCATGGCGGCCAGGAACATCACCGTGCGCGGCTTGCTCGACCAGACGTGGGTGGATTCCTCGGCCACCTCGGCCATCCACACCGCGTCGACGCGGGCATCGAAATCGTCGAAGCCCGACGCGTCCAGATCGAGCTGGTCGCCCAGCACGACGATCAGTGAACGCAACTCGGCCATGGGGGCACGCGGGCTGCTTCATCGGCGGCTTCATGCGCGCGCCCGTCGGCGGACGTCACCACGCTATTCGACGCCCGCTGCAACAGCGCTGCTGCCAACGATTGGGCCGACAGCCAGGCCCCTTCGACGCCTGAACCGCCGAGAAAGTCGCCGCAGACGCCCAGGCCTTGGGCAGCGTCCCACCAACACGCCTGGGCCGAAGCCGGCTTCTGCGCTTGTGGCACCGCATAGCGCCAGCGGTGCACGGTGCAGGTCAGCCAGCCGACGGGCCGGTTGAGGCACTCGGCCAGCGCGGCCTGCATCTGCTGCTGCACCCACGCGGCCGGCTGCTCGAGGTGACGGCGGCTCCAGCCCGCCCGGGCATGGGCGACCCAATGCGCTTGCCCGGGCACACGGGCCCGGCCGGGGCGGGAATCGTTGCGCAGCACCCAGGCGAGCGGGCCGGTCGACGGCCGGGCGACTTGCCATGCGGCTGCGGCCTCGGGCGCCCCGCTGCAGGGACTGGAGGTATCGGCAATGCCCATCAGCGTCCAGCACGGCTGCATCGGCGCGATGGACGCGTGGCGTGCCCAGTCGCGCCGGTGCGGGCCCAGCAGGGGCGCTGCCTGCGCGGGCGGCAATGCCAGCACGACCGCGTCGAACATGTGTGGGTGCCGCGTGCTGCCGGCCTGCACCTGCCAGCCGAGCGGGTTCTTGTGCAGGCTGTCAACAGCGAAAGACCAGTGGGCCGACGTGCCTTCCAGCAGGCCGCGGCACAGCGCAGGCATGTCCGGGGTGGGCACATACAGCAGGCCACCGGCTTCGGCCGGCAAGGTTCCGGCCGCCAGCCTGGGCGCCCATTCGGCCAGCAAACCGGCCTCGATGGCCTGGTCGACGAAGGTCTGAAAGGCCACGGAATGGGCCGTGAAGCCGACGGCGCCGTGGTCGATGCGCGTCGTGCAGGGTTGTCCTTGGCGGTCGACCCATTCGAGGCGCCGGGTGGCCAGACGCCCCCCCGGTCCGCGTGACTTGTCGAAGATTTGCACCTGATGCCCAGCCATCGTCAGCGCGCGTGCGCAGGCCGCGCCGGCGATGCCAGCACCGATCACCGCCACTTGCAGAGCTTTGCCGATAACCATACTCGAATCGTACGCCTTTACGATTCATCACGAGTTCATCGCTACCGGATTGGGCGGATTATCCGTAAAATAAGCGTCAAAACCGGGTCAATCAAGGCTCATTCAAGCATCAATGGACAAAGGCCAGCTATCGACACTCTCGCCGGCTTCGCCGGCCTCGCGGTCCGAGGGTGCGGAGGCCGTGGCTTTCCACCGCAGCGGCGCCGTTGCCCACATGCTGCGCATGCCGGTGGCCACGCTGCA
>Ga0209591_10003420_pt1 | contig 18402 bp, 29 predicted proteins | sample MAT01_FD_187207 | JGI IMG/M metagenome (GOLD analysis project Ga0209591, IMG submission 187207) | Freshwater microbial communities from Lake Fryxell liftoff mats and glacier meltwater in Antarctica - MAT-01 (SPAdes) (version 2) | ecosystem: Environmental > Aquatic > Freshwater > Ice > Liftoff... | reverse complement strand
TACTGGACGCTCACCTCGGTCTTCACCCGGTCCAGGCCCATCGCCTCCAGCTCCAGCATCACCAGCGTGCCGGTGGCGTCCTGGGTGATGCGACTGGATCAGCTTCTGCGTGACGTTCAAGCTCATCGCCCTTCTCCCAAGTCAGCGCGCGGTGATCGTCAACCGATGCCAGGCGTTGTTGCCGTAGCCTTTGACGTTCCAGGTTTCGTCGACTGTGGCGGGCTGCGTCGCCCCGCTGTTGTCGGTGGCTCGCGCGGCGAGGGTGTGAGTGCCCGGCCCGAGATCAACCGTCGCCTCCCAAACGCTCCACGTCCAAGGTCCTCCTTCGCGGGTGATGCGTGCGGGCACCCAGCGTTGGCCGCCATCGGGCGACAGCTCGACCTTGGTGAGCGGGCGGCACGCCGATCCCATCGCCCACCCGCGCACCCGGACGGAGCCGACCTCGACCGCCTGGCCGGGCGCCGGATCGAGTATCACCGCATTGAGGGGAACGGCACTCATGGCGACGCCGGCAGACACATCGCGGGGATCCCGCGCGTCGACTTCGCGCTGGACGCGATAGGCTTTGCTCTGGAAGTAGTTGTCGGAGGGCTTGGCCAGGAGATCGATGTGGCCCAGCCACTTGACGCTCTTGGCGCCGATCCAGCCGGGCACCACCGCTCGGAGGGGGAAGCCGTGCACCGACGGCAGGGTCACCCCGTTGATCCGGGTCGCGAGGAGCACCTCGCTCCCCATCGCTTTTTCGAGATCGATCGAGCCGCCGAACCCGAAGCGTTGGCCGTGTCGCTCCACGGCGTCCAGCCCGACAAACCCGACATGGCGGGCGGACCCGGAGACGCCGACGGCGCGCAACAGGTCGGCGAGCGCGACACCGGTCCACTCGCCGTTGCTAACCGGCTCGGGCCCCCAAGGGAGCTCACCAGGCAGAGGGCCGGTGGCGAGGTACTCGTCACGACGGAGTCCGGCGCAGACCAGGGTGGCTGGGACGGTTCGCTCGGGGAAGCCGCGGGTGAGCTCCTCGAGCGAAAAGCTGGCCGGTCGATCCACCAGCCCGCCGACCGCGAGCCGCCACTCTGCCGGATCGATGGCTGGAACCGGGGCGTGGCTGCGGGTGAAAAACTTGTCGACCGGCGTGATGAAGTCGTCTGCCGTGGCGACCGGCCAGTCGCCGGTGTTGAGACCTTCGGTATCGTGGACGATGCGGCGGCCGGACTTGCTCATCAGGATCCCTTCCGCGCCACGATCGCCGCGGCCGCACGATCACCGGTCACATTGAGCACGGTGGAGAACAGATCGGGGACGGCATCGAGGCGCTGCGCAGGAAGCTGAATGATGTTGTGGTCGACGTGCCGGTGGCGTCCTGGGTGATGCGACTCGATCAGCTTCTGCGTGACGTTCAAGCTCATCGTGCGTCCTCCAAGTTGTACGCAGGCAATGTGGTGAGCCGTGTGTCCTCGACGGGGCCACCCACCGTGAAGTGGTAGACGCTCTGCCAGTCGCGAGAGGAGATGCCGAACACCTCGTGGACGGGGTCGTCGAAGTAGCAGCCGATCCCGGTCGAACCCATACCCGCCGCTTCCGCTTCCAGGTACAGCACCTGGCCCACGAGGCCGGCTTCCCAGAAGAGGTTTCGGTAAAAGCCAGCGCCATGGGTGACCAGCGTGTCCATGTAGTCGGCGATCATGCCCAGGCTGAAGGCACCGTCCCCCGCGATGTCCTGTCCGCAGGAGACGCTCGCAGCCAGAGCGCGGCAGTCCCCTTCTTTGAGCAGGTACAGCGGGAGCCCGGGCGGGCATGACGGAGGGCGCTGCCACAGGAACTCGCCCCGCATCGCTTTCCGGAGGGGTTCGACCTTCTCTGGATCTCGCGCAAGCACGTAGAGACCCGGAGAAAGGTCGTTCACGCGGTGCACGAAGAGGCCCAGGTGGATGCGCGGGCGCCAGGCAATGGCGTCCCACGGCGCGGATCGCCCGTCTCGGGTGGGGACGAGACGAGCGAGCATCCGGAAGAAAGTCGCCGCAGCAATTGCGGTGGATGCGTCCATGCTCACCGCGCTTCTACGGCCCAGGATGACGCTCTCCGCAGTGCACGCACCAGACCGAACTGGCGCCGCGAAGATCTCCTCCTCCGAAGGGAACCTCGAGAAATCCTCGTCGGCCGCCATCCTCCGATTTGTGGTGGCCACGGCCACTTGGTCGATCACCGGCCAATCGACGCCGTGCTCGGAGCTCAGCACGTTCGCCGTGCCGTACCATCGGGAAGCGGCCACCTGGGATACCAACTCTTTGGACAAGCAGAGGCCCCGATCGCTCGACCATTGCTCGCGGACCACAAGCGCCACGAGTTCGGGATGCTCTCGCTCGGCGCCGGCGTAGTCGGCCTCGCGGTCGAGTCCGAGCAGCTGCGAGACGGCGTCATCACCCACACGATCGAGGAGGCAGAGTTTCCATCCCAGGGCGGCAGCCGCGACGCGCAATGTTCCGAGCGCATGACCGGCGTCGTGTTGGCAGTACCGGAACGCCCGCTCGCCATACTTCCAGGCTTCCCGCCAATGAATGGACGAGAGCCCCACGAGGAAGGAGCCCTCTGGAAACGCTGCGGTCAGGGTGGCCCAGACCACGGGGTCGAGATCCGCGCGGCGCTCGAGACCGTGCTCCTTTGGGGCGTAGTGATACACACCAGGACGGTCGTGGATGGCGCCAAGCGCAGGCAGGATCGCGTAGCCATCGGTCGGGTGGAGGTTCCCGCTCGAGGGATTCGCACGAAGAGCCCACGTGGTGTCGTGAAACCGTTTCCACGCGGTCAGCGAGAGGGCGTAGCGGAAGAAGAGCGAGATGGAATCGATCGAAAGCGGGGCCGGTGCCAGGCCGTCAGCGACGTAGAGCTGCCAGTATGGAAGCGCTCGCCCGGCCTCGGGGAGAGGAAGTCGGACCAGCGAGGCCCCGGCGTAGCGCCGGCAGGGATCGGGCTGCGTTGCCCAATCCATGTAGCCAAGCGATGCGGCGGATCGGTGGTAGTGATGCTTCGTTCGCTCGTGATAGGCCATCACGACTTCCTCGGGAGAAAGGTCGCTCCCCGCCGCGTGTCCTTGCGGGCTCACGTCCTCACACACCTTCTTGATGCCACCATCCGTCCCCACGATCACCATCGTCTGCCGGATCCCCTCGCCCCACTTGGTCGGTCCCAGACGCCGTACGCGTCGCCGACGTTGTGTCCGGCAGCGTCTGACAGGGGTGGTTGTGTCACGGGAACAGCCGCCCAAATCCCGGTTCCCACTTTGAGTTGCCGAACGAATTGTACTTCAATGGCGCCATGCCGAATCCGCATGACGTGGCGAGGGGTCGTCTGCGCGGCTCGCGGAATTGTTTGACGTGGACCATCGGACGCTGGAGCGGTAGGCCAAGCGCCTCGGCATTCGTCCCCAGTGCAGGACTGGATCAATCATCAGCGCCAATTGCTGTCGCTTGTGTCGGCTCCATGCTACAAACTCGGCTGCATACCCACTCACTCCGGGGGGCAGCATGAAGCGTTCGATAGTTTTCGTCACCTTGTGTTGTGTCGCCGTCTTGGGATGTTCTGCGCCGCAGCATAGTGCCGCCCGTCATGACACCGCAATTGAAGCGGAAGTCGCACACCGTGTGCAGCGTTGGTCGGATGCCGGTGAAGCGCAGGACTGGGACGCCATCGCATCGACCTATGCAGATCAGGAAGGTTTTGCCTGGATCGAGCAAGGTGAAACCCGATATGCCGACCACGCGGCGATTATCGCCGGTTTGAACATGGCGCGCGACATGAAGGCGACAATTCAAAATGACGTTTCGGATATCGTTGTGACGCCGCTTGCTGCTGACGTCGCCGCATTCCGTGCAAGCTATCTTCTCAATGTCGCCGCCGAAGGCGACCGTCAGCTTCATCGGCTTGTTAGGCGAACGCCGCGCGGCGCCTCCTTCTGAGTCTCGCTGGCTTCTGAAACCGCTCCATGATCAACAGCCTCCTGAAGCAGGCGGATTTCCTGGAGAATGCCCATGAAGCGGAGGCCGAACGGAGTCAGCCGATACTCCACCTCGACGGGTGGCTTCTCGCCAAAGACCGTGCGCTGCACGATGCCGAAACGGGTCATCTTGCGGAGCCGCTCGTTCATCACCTTCGCAGACAGGCCGGAGCAGGCCCGAAGGAAGGCGCTCGGCCGGCGGTGGTCTTCGGCGCAAAGCTGAAGGAGGCGAACCGACCATTTGCACCCGACGATGCTCTCGACCATCGAGGCCACGGGGATAGGGCTCGCCTCCATCGACTCGCGTTGCGGACGGACTGAGGAGTCGTTCTGTGCCATTTTGTACCTACCTTACCGAAAAGTGCCTTCCTGACACGCGCCGGAATCCCCGTAGAGTTGCAGGCGACCAGGCGCGGACCAGCGCCGCGAACTTGATGAGACGAAAGGACCCAACCCATGAGTGAAACGACCACCATTCCCGGATACACCTACAGCAGCGGCGCGGTAGCGCGCTCCCCCGTGACCCTCGGCGACTTCGAGCTGATGAAGATGAGTGTCCTGTTCGGCGACGAGGACGTCAATTACCTGCGCCTTTCCCGTGACGTCGTGACGGATCAGGTCGAGGCCATCCTCGACGTCTGGTACGGGTTCGTCGGGTCGACCCCGCACCTGCTCGCGTCGTTCACCAGCAGGAGCGACGGCAAGCCGCTCGCCGACTACCTCGGCGCAGTTCGCAAGCGATTCGGCCAGTGGATTCTCGACACGGCCCGAGCCGAGTACGACCAGAAGTGGCTCGACTACCAGCACGAGATCGGCCTCCGCCACCACCGCTCGAAGAAGAATCGCATCGACGGCGCGGCCTCGACCGCGATCGTGCCCTTCCGCAACTTGTTCCCGCTGGTCTTCCCGGTGACGTTCACTCTCAAGCCGTTCCTCGCGAAGAAGGGACACTCCGCCGAGGACGTCGAGAAGATGTACGGCGCGTGGGTCAAGTCGTGCCTCTTGCAGGTAACGTTGTGGAGCCACCCGTACGTGAAAGACGGGGACTTCTAATGGAACCGAGACCCGCCCCCGAGTGGCAAACGACGACGTGGCTCAACGCTCCACAGCCCCTCAACCTTGAGCGCCTTCGGGGGCGGGTCGTGCTGCTGCACGCCTTCCAGATGCTCTGCCCCGCCTGCGTGGCGCACGGCCTGCCACAGGCCCAGCGCGTAGCCGAGCTCTTCAAGAGTGCACCTCTGACCGTCATTGGGCTGCACACGGTTTTTGAGCACCATGAAGCGATGCGGCTCGAGTCGCTGCGCGCGTTTGTGCACGAGTATCGCGTGCGGTTCCCAGTCGGCATCGACGCTCCGGGTCCGGATGGCGACCCGATGCCCTGCACCATGCGCGCGTATGCGATGCAAGGCACTCCGACGACGCTCCTGATTGACACGCAAGGCCGGCTGCGCCGCCAGGTGTTCGGCGTCTATGACGACCTGCTCCTCGGGGCAGAGATCGGCACCTTGCTGGTCGAAGCGGAGCACCGTACCGACGCGACGGCAACGATTGCGGCTTCGGTGGCGGACCGATGTGCTGACGATCGCTGCGTCGTCGAGTAATGCCAAGCCTCCTCGGCTACTTCCTCGCATCGGTTGGTCCCTTGGTCGCCTCACGTTGCGCATGAGCCGCGGCGGCTGAGGGCGTCATTGTTGTACAACCTTCTGCCGCCGTCGGCTCCATGCGCTTGTTAGACAGTGTTTCCGGTGCTACGCTCCGGGAATGACGATTACCGCCCTGGTGCGAGACGGCCGGATTGTCGTGGATACCCCAACAGATCTGCCTGAGGGCACTACCGTGACCTTGTTGCCACTGGATCCGGGCGACTGGCTGGATCCCGCGGACCGCGCGGCCCTTCACAGGGCGCTGGCTCAGTCGGAGTCGGATGTCGCTGCGGGTCGCCTGGTTGATGCGGCCGAAGTCCTGCGGGAGCTCAAGTCGCGTTGACCGGCCGCCGTGTTCGTTTCACGGTCACGGCCCGGCAGCAGATCGACCTGGAACATCGATGGTGGCTGGAACACCGCGATCACCGGCAACTGTTCGAAGATGCGCTCGGTACCGCACTCAATGTGCTTGCGCTCCTGCCGGGCCTTGGCACTCCCTACGAGTTGAGTCCGGTCCCGGAGGTTCGACGGCTGTACCTCGACAAGGTTGCCTGCCACCTGTACTACACCTACGACGACGAGCAGGTGATCATCAGATCAATGTGGGGTGCCACACGTGGTCGGAGCCCATCATTCGGATCATGAGGAGTGCGTCCAAGTTCAGATCCGTCTAACGGTAGCCGTCAGCCGCGGCGGCGCTCATCATTACACGCGACGCCGTCGGCTGCACGGCAAGTTAGCTCGCGTCCCCATCTGTTCTTACGGGCGGGTAGGCCCGACGGCTGCGGATAAACGCTACGACTGTGACCCGCGTCTCTGTCACCTTGTACATCAAGCGAAATCCTCGGACGAGCAGTTCTCGGGTCTCGGGGTTGATGCGCTCGGGCACGAGCCGACCACGTTCGGCGAACTGCATCAGGCTTGCGGCCGCCGCAAGTGCGTCAGTCAGGATCAGCCGGGCATTCTGCGGGGACGTCTTGTGAATGTACGTGACGACCTCGTCGAGCGCGGAAGTCGCTGACTCGGCCCAGTCTACTTGTCTGATTCGATCAGCCACTTGCGTCGCAGTTCAGCTTCGACGTGCTCCTGAGGAGCAACACGGCCCGCGTTGATGTCGGCTGTTCCACCGGCGATGGCCTGAGTGACGTACAGTTGGTACTGCACATCGTCGAGCGTGCAATCGTCGGGAAGGCGCTCAAGTACGGCCAAAACCGTTTCTTTTGTCGTCATCAGATCACCTTGGCCCGAGTATAAGCCCTCCGCTGACCCTTGGATTTCCGGCGGGCCTGTTTCTGGTGCATCAATCTGACGACTTCTTCTGGATGCTGGCTCAGCGGGCTAACGCGCCAAATGAGCCGCGCGCCGCTGTGACACGAGGGCACGGGACCGTCGGCGCGTCGGCTCCACTTGGATGTTAGCCCGCGTTCAGCTTGAGCGATGAGCCGATCTGCTAACCGTGCTTGGTAACCTTGCCAACACCCTTGCAGTTGGGACACTGCACCTCCTTCCCGACACGGAGGAAGCTCTCGCCCCTGATGACGGTGCCTTTACCCTTGCATGTGGGACACGTGACGTCTTTGCTCATCGCCATCTCCTTCTTGGCAGGCTGAAAGCACGGTCGCGCCAGAACCGAACCTTGGGTCCATAGCAGGCCGTTGAAGGCTAGCCAACCGCTTTTCGACTCAATCTAATCTTGCCCGTCGGATCGATGTTGATCACCTTGACTCGGACCTGCTGACCCTCGGTGAGTTCGTCCCGAACCTCCCGCACTCGATAGTCTGCGATTTCGGACACATGGAGAAGGCCCTCAATCCCGGGAACCACCTCGACGAAGGCCCCGAAATCGGTAATGCGCGTGACCCTTCCTGAATATGTCGCATTTAATGTGATGTCGGGAGCTCCCGGATCGCCGATTGAGGCAGCTAGCGAACCGAGAGGCACCGTGGCAGTCCTCGCGACGGCCTGGTAGAAGACAACGCTTCCCGACGCTTCACCGCTGACCGCGACGCCTCCGACTGGTTCCCATCCAGATGTGATGGCTCTAGTCACGACGTCTTGAAGTAGGGACGAAGTACTGCCGTGACAAATGAAGTATTGCGTGAACAATGCCATTCTCCTCGATCCACGCGTGCAGCCTAACTACTCTTGGAGTAGACCGCATTAGCTCAGGGGCGTGTATCCATGGCGCTCAGGCAGCTCGGCGGTCCTGCCAAGATGTTGATGGGGTGGATATTAGCACCCGCCAACCACGGCGCGGCGACCGTGGTTACGCGCGAGGGACATGGTGACGCGACAACCGGCAGCGCGTAACCACCGGCGCGATTCCTCCTCGAATCCCCGTAACCAACTGACCGTGTGCGCCTTCCGCAGTCGCGCCGCGGGCCGATGCCGCAGATAGCCGACCGGGCTTCGCGGTGTCGACTCCATCGAATCACAACCGATCCATCGGACTCTTCACACCAAGCCCGCCTCGATTGAGCACATGCGTATAGATCGTCGTCGACACATCCGCATGCCCGAGCAACTCCTGCACCGGCCGGATGTCAGAACTGGACTCAAGGAGATGTGCCGCGAATGAAATGCCGGAACGTGTGACAGATCACCCGCGCGGCGATGCCTGACTCGCGCGCAGCCGTCGCCCTCCAGTTGGGGGAGCCTGGCGACCGACGTCAAACGGGTGCGCGTGGACGAAGAATGGAAGCAGCCGCCGCCTCACGCGTCAGTTCCCCCTGCGCCCCTATATATGTTGACTCCCAACACCTGAATGTGTAGGCTGTCAACCCATGGGCAACAGACTGGACATGCGCGACGTGCTCTACGGCACGCTCGGGTTGATGATATTGAAGACGCTTGAGGCCCTGGGGCCGCTGCACGGATATCGCATCGCGAGGCGCATCGAGCAGATTAGTGGCAATCAGCTGACCATGAACCAGGGGACGCTGTATCCAGCCTTGTTGAAACTCGAACAGGCGGGTTGGATCAGCGCGACATGGGGTGCATCCGAGAGCGGCCGTGAGGTCAAGGTCTACGCGCTCACCAGAGCCGGCCGCCAACAACTCAAGACCGCTGAGGCGTCGTGGCAAAACGCGAGCGATGTGATCGGCCGTTTCTTCAACATTCAGGAAGGTCAGTGATGCACGCTGTGCGTGCTGCGCTCGCGCGCGTGTTCGCGATGTTGACCGGCCGTGACCGGGCACTCGAACTGCGTCGCGAAATCGACAGCCACATCGCTGAGGCCACCGAAGACTTCGTTCGTCAGGGACTCTCCTCCGCCGACGCTCGTCGCGCCGCGCTCGTGAGTTTCGGAGGCGTGGCACAAACCGAAGAAACGTATCGCGACGGCCTGGTAGTCCGTTGGATGGACACGCTCCGGCAGGATCTGCGTCATGGGATCCGCGCGCTCGTTCGCACACCGGGCTTCTCCCTCGTCGTGATTGCGATCCTCGCGATCGGTACTGGTGCAGCGACTTCCGTGTTCGCGTTGCTGAATCGCGTCGTGCTCCAACCGCTTCCCTATCCGAACTCCGATCGACTTGTGGCTATCGAGCACACGGCCACGGGACTGAAACTCAGCGATGCCGGTTCATCAACCGGTTTGTATTTTCACTATGGCGAGCGCGCTCGATCGTTCGAATCGATGGGAGGCTACAGCCGAACCACGTCGACAAACCTGACATTGCCCAACGGTGACATCGAACGGGTCCAGCTGACTCGAGTCACAGCCTCGCTGTTCCGCACGCTCGGCATCGCACCGGCGTACGGCCGCCTGTTCGTTGACGAAGATGGCGCGCCCGGATTTGTGGACGCGCGATGGGCGATTCCAACGCTACTGGCGCACCATTTCTGGATGGACCGGTTCGGCGCAGACCCCGCCATCGTCGGCCAAACCGTCAAGATCAACGATAGCCCCCGCCTGGTTGTGGGCGTGATGCCGAAGGGGTTTGCGTTTCCTGACAGGGCCACGCAGATATGGATGCTGTCGGAGCCTCCCAGGGCGAGGGCAAACTTCGCGCGCTCGTTTGACCTGCGAGTCGTGGCTCGCCTTCGCGATGGCGTGGTCCCGAACTCCGCAGAAGCAGAACTCACGCAGTTGCTGCCGCAGGTCGAAGGTGTATTTCCTGACGCCACGCCCGAACGGATCACCGAAGTCGACGTGCGCCCGAAAGTCCGCACTCTGAAGTCCGTCATCATCGGCGATATTGCCGAAGCCTTGTGGCCGCTCTTCGGCGGCATGGCGTTGCTGCTGACCATGGCGTGTGCCAACGTGGCCACTCTATTCACCGCGCGCACCGAGCACGGCCAGCGTGAAACGGCGGTTCGCCTCGCCCTTGGCGCGCGCGTCGGCCAGATTGCAAGGTCCTCCTTTATCGAGGCGCTGGTGCTCACCTTTGTCGCTTCAGCGGCGGGATTGGGATTTGCCCGCCTGGCCCTGGCTACGGCGGTGGCGCTGGCTCCGGTCGCGCTCCCTCGCGTGGGAGAGATCCAGCTCGACGGCTGGTCCGTCGGCCTGACGTTCGCCATCGCCGTCCTCATCGCCGCTCTGTACAGCCTGTTGGCGGTGCGCGGACTGAGCCGCGACACGACGGGCCTCGCCGTCCGGAGTGGAAGGCAATTGACCGCCACAAGTGCGCGGACCTCCCAGCGCCTGCTGGCGGCACAAGTAAGCCTGGCGCTGATGCTGATGGTGCTATCAGCACTGATGGTTCGAACTTACCTGAACCTCAGTGCCCGTCCGCTGGGATTTTCGGCCGAAGGTCTCTTGACGATGGAAATCGGCTTGCCTTCGAGGCTCGCCGATCGCCACGCACAAATTTATCGAGATGTGGTTGACGAGATACGACGCGTCCCCGGAGTGCTGGACGCTGGTGCCGCAACCTTCGCACCGCTCGCACCAGGCCGCCTCACCTTCCCGCTTCAATTGGACGGCTCGACCCCGACCGGTGCGAATGCCCCCGGGACGCCTACTCCCGTCGCGTTCAAGTTCTTCGTCCCCGGCTACTTCAAGGCCATGCGCACGCCAATTGCCGAGGGCACCGGCCTCGAAACAGCTGCGGAAGCGACAACAGCGATGCCGGTCCTGATCAGTGCCCCCCTCGCGCGGCGTCTGTTTGGACGGACATCGGCGATTGGCCAATCCCTCCATCGCCTCAACGAGGACGGATCGCCGCTTCAGATGGGACCTGGGCCGGCGACTGTGCCGCCGTTCGTTGTCGCCGGAGTGGTTGGCGAGGTACGCGAGACGTCACTGCGAGACGAACCCACGGAAATGGTGTACGTCCCGATCCTGGAACCAAATGTCGAACGTTCTGTCGTGCCCACAGCGCTCACCCTCGTCGTGAGGTCGGCTGCAGATCCGTTGGCGCTGACCGACGCGGTCAGAGCGGCCGTCCGAACCGCGAACCCGAGCCTGAGCATCGGGCGCATTCAGGACATGGACGCGATCGTCAGCGCTGCACGCGCGCAGGAAACATTGATCGGCGGCCTGCTACTGGCCGCTGCCCTGGTGGCGTTTGCACTCGGCCTGGTTGGCATCCAGGGAAACGTCGCGCAATTCGTGCGGCATCGCACTCAGGAGATTGCGATTCGGCTGGCGCTTGGCGCCAACCGTCGAGCAGTGATTCACCTGGTCGCATCCGGTGCTGTGCGATCAGTCGTGATCGGCTCCGGCATCGGACTGGTAGCGGCCGTTCTTGTGACGCCTCTTCTGGGAGCGCTGCTGTTTGGCGTCGCGCCACGCGATCCGCTGGCCTTGACCGTCGCCGCCGCATCCCTGCTGACGGCGGCTCTGAGCACTGCCTGGCTCACAAGCCTGCGCGCGACAATGGTTTCGATGCTTCTGGCTCTGCGCGGCGAGTGAGGTAGTCCGGCGCCCTACCGATAGGTTACAGCCCTTTTCACGTTCACGGGTCGTAGTCGCGACATAACACGCTGCCACCAACATCGCGGATTCGATAAGATCGGGTCGATGAGTGTGGCTCCAGGCCGGCAAGGCGCAATCGCGTTCTTCGTGACGTTTTGCGTCCTGCTGGTCGCACTCGCGATCGGTCTCAACGTCCAGTGGGTGATTCAGAGCTGGCGGCAGGTCTGGCCGCTGGTCATCGGGATCCCCATCTTTGCCGCTGAGCGCCGCCGCGGCTCATGCGCAACGTTATGCCGATCTCAGGGACTTGATCGGTGGTTGCCCGAGCGTGAGAAGCTCCTCATGTTGGTTCGTGTTCCTCAAGCAAGAGCGAGACGATTTGAGCGCGGTCCAATTGAAGCTGGTCACGCCTCGAACTGCCGAATGTCGTCCGCGTGCATGCGCAGTAGTCGGCCGATGTCCGCGGTGCTGCAGTTGCCGAGGCGGAGCCACACCTTCGTCGAAGAGCAGGCGCACAGTTCACGCAGAGATGCCGACGGTTCCGCGCTCTCGCTCGGCCGCGTAGGTCAAGCATGCGCGGATGTCATCGGACGTGAGCTGCGGGAAATCGGACAGGATCTCGGTCTCGGACATTCCGCCGGCCAATTACCCCAGGATGTCGCCCACGGTTATACGGGTACCGCGGACGCACGGCTTTCCGAACCTGACGGTCGGATCGAGGCTGATGCGGTCCATGGGGCCCATGGGCTGATTCTAGGTAGCCCAACGCCAAACGGCAAAGAGGCGGTTTCTTTCATGTGGGTTGCCTTGAGCTAGATCTTGTCAGCCCAACTACTCTTGGAGTAGACCGCTTTAGCTCAGGAGCGTGTATCCATGGCGCTCAGGCAGCTCGGCGGTCCTGTCAAGATGTTGATGGGGTGGATAATTAGCACCCGCCAACCACGGCGCGGCGACCGTGGTTACGCGCCAGGGAGATGGTTACGCGACAACCGGCAGCGCGCAACCACCGGCGCCATTCCTCCCAGAATCCTCGTAACCAACTGACCGTGTCCGACTTCCGCTGTCGCGCTGCGGACCGATGCCTCGAATAGCCGACCGGGCTTCGAGGTGTCGACTCCATCGAATCACAACCGATCCATCGGACTTTTCACACCAACCCCGCCTCGATTGAGCACATGCGTACAGATCATCGAATGTCGGAGAAGTTCCTGAACGGTCCGGATGTCATACCCGGCCTCAAGCAGGTGCATCGCAAACGAATGCCGGAACGTATGACACGTCACGCGAGCGGTCACACCTGACCGCCGCGCGGCCTCCGTCACGGCCTTTTGAACCAGAGATTCGTGTACACGAAAACGCGACGGCGGCCCAAACCTGGGGTCGCGACAAATTTTCCCGGCCGGGAAGACAAGCTGCCACCGCCACTCCGTCGGCGCCGACGGCAACTTCCGCTCCAACGCATCGGGCAGCATCACTCGCCCCAGACCACTGCCCAGGTCCGCTTCATGCTGCACCCGCACCTTGCCAGGTGCCCACACAACACCTCGCGAACGGATTCGGGACACATCACCCGCCGATCCTTCTGCCCTTTGCCCCGGCGTACCGTAATCTCCCTCCGCTCAAAGTCCAGGTCCTTGACGCGAAGTTCCAGACACTCCTGCAGACGAAGCCCCGCACCATAGAGCAGCATGGACACCAGACGGGGCATGCCCTCCAACGACTCCAGCACCTTCCTCACATCCGTCGGTGACAACACCACGGGAACGCGATGGGGCGTGCGCGCACGCGGCGGAGGGGCGATTTCGCCAAGGTCGACATGAAGCACTGCCCGATACAAAAACAACAGGCCGCTCAACGCCTGGTTCTGGGTCGAGGCTGACACGTGCGCCTTCACCGGCGCCTCTCCCATCTCGCGCGGATGCCGCTTGCCATGAAACAGGATGTATTTCCTGATCCAGTAGACATACGCCTCCTCCGTGCGACGGCTGTAGTGCCGCGCACGGATGGCTCCGCGCACCTGGTCAAGGAGCTTCGGCGGTTCAGTCGGCATGGTTCCCGACGACGACGATGCCATCGTCGGCGTGCGGTGCGACTATTTGGGCTGAGGGCTCAGCGCTGGACCGCGATCCCCTGCACCTCAAACCGCGCATTAAACAGCAGCGGTCGTCCACCGCCATCACCGCTGAGGGCGCCAGTACTGACACTCGGGCTCATAACAGGCGCCTTCCAGATCGACGACCTTGCTCTCGAAGTACCGCTGCGCGTCCACGATGGCCTTGTTGTAGATGGTCGGAGCAATTTCCTTCAGACAGAAGTCCAGCAACATCGTCGCCTTCAAGTCACCGATGTCCTGATCGAGATGTTCGGCGACGTAACGTTTGATCGATTCGCGCAGCTGTGCCGCTACGGGCGGGGGCAGTTCAAGGGCCATGGGTGATTGTCGCTCAGCTAGACGTGCTGATCGACAAGGATGGGGTTGCCATCTGGGTCAACCATCGTGATGTGCGCGGGACCAGTCGTGGCTTCGTCACACTCGGTGGTCAGCGCCACGCCGGCGGCCTTGAGCTTGCGTTGCAGGTCACGCACGTCGGTAAACGGCGTCACGGCCTTGGCCTCCTGATCCCATCCGGGATTAAACGTCAGCATGTTCTTCTCGAACATCCCTTGAAAGAGCCCAATCACGTACGCGCCATTCTTGAGAATAAGCCAGCCCTGGTCCTGATTGCCCCCCAGTGTCGAAAACCCCAGCTTCTCGTAAAACGCGCGTGATACCGCAATGTCCTTCACCGCAAGACTGATTGAAACCGCTCCGAGTTCCACATCGCCTCCTCTTCATTGCCCATTGCCCCATTGCCCCATTGGCCGTTGGCCCATCAACGACCGCGAGTAATCACCTTGCCAGGAAGCGCCCACGTGGGTTTCGACTGATCCACCACGGCGACGCCATTGACGAACACGTATTCGACACCCTCCGAATATTGATGCGGCTCGAAGAATGTCGCTTTGTCGCGGATGGTGGCCAGGTCGAAGATCACCAGATCCGCGGCCATCCCTTCGCGGATCATCCCGCGGTCCTTGAGTCCCATGATGGTCGCCGGCAACGAGGTGGACGAACGAATCGCCGACTCGAGAGTGATCGCGCCTCGCTCAATCGCATAGTGACGGATCTTGCGAGGGAAACTGCCGTAGAACCTCGCATGCGTCGAGAGCGGACCGTCCAGCAACGAAATGCCGGCGTCGGTGGAGGTCGCCACCCAGGGCTGTTTCGCAAACGCCTCCATGTCGCCTTCGTTCATCGAAAAGCCACGCATGCGCGCGCCACCGGCGCGGGTCGGCAACCCCTCGAGCTGGATCTGGATCGCGGCCTCAACCGGATCCACACGCCAGAGCCTGGAGATCGCCGCAAGCGTTTTTCCGTAGAGCGACTTGTCCGTGTACTCGTAGATGACGACGTTGGTGGCGCCACCGCGACGGGCAATTTCATGTGCGATGTCGGAGCGGACGATGGCGGCCTTGGCCTGATCCATCAGCGTCTTCCGCAATGCTTCTGCGCGACCGCCGGTGGCCTGTGCGGCATCCGTCGCACTGGTCGCCCACGCGGGAATCAGCACGGTGGATCCATCTGTGCCACTGGTGGGATAGGGATATTGATCCGCCCATACATCGACGCCACGCTGCCGCGCACGTTCAATCAGACTGATCGCCGCCGCACTGGAACCCCAGTAGTTGGCACCTTTGGCTTTGATGTGCGAGGCCACGACGCGCGCGCCACTCTTTTCGCCGATCTCAATCGTCTCCCGCACGGCATCGAGCAACGTCGGGGGGCCCGGACCATCCTGGCTTGGCACATACCAGAGCGGGTCACTGCCCTCACTGCGCTCATGCGAGATGTACACGCCGTCAAACGCCGGCAGTTCCTTCGCCAGCTCCACCACTTCAGCCGTCACACTCCAGCGACCGGGTTCGTACTCCAGCCCGGCCGACATCCCGACCGCGCCCTCCTGCATGGCCTGCCGCACGAGTGCGCGCATCTTCACGATTTCGTCGGCAGTCGCCGGGCGTCGCGAGTCGCGCCCCATCACTTGTGTCCGCACCGCGCCATGCCCCACCAGCAACATGGTGTTCGGACCGATCTGGTTTTTTTCGACCTGCGCCCGCTGCGTCGCAATCGGCCATGGTGACCGACCATCCTGGTTCACGACCACCGTCGTAATGCCCTGGGTCACAAGATTTGGAGCCGCGCGAATTTGCGCGTTCTGATCACGAAAGCCACCGGTCGGTCGCGCGCCATCATCGGCATGTGAGTGAATGTCGATGAACCCCGGCGACACGTACTTGCCGGTCGCATCAATCACCCGCGTCGCCTCCCCAGTCAGGCGGCCGATGGCCACAATGCGACCGTCGCGAATGGCAATGTCGGCGGGAAACCACGGATTGCCGGTGCCGTCGAAGACACGCGCATTGCGAATCAACAGATCAGGCACCTGCGCTGGCGCCGCCTCAAAAGAAGCCGCCGCCATTGTCGCCGTCATCGCCGCCGCCGCGAGCCCGGTCAGGAGTCTGGATTTCATGATGAGAGACTAGCCGCGAATCGGGTCAAAAGGAACCTGCCCGCGTTCGTGCTCCAGCCAGCCGCGTGTCAGGTCCTCCGCAGGCACATTCGACAGGTACGGCTTGATGTCGAGGATCGGCGTGCCGTCCACCATGTCGACGCCGGACACAATGAGCCGGCGGCCTTCGCGACGAAGCAGGCGCACCACGGCAGGCCGATGGGAGCTGGTCCCCTGAGCCATTGTGTTCCTGGACGAACGTCTGACGTCGAGGCTCGTTGCGGCGATGGCCCTTGTGGTGGCCGGGATGTGGCTGCCGACCGCCGTCGGCCGACGGTCAGGCTGACGGGAAATCCGGGCGAGCCTTCGCCTGTTCGGCCTGCGCGAGATGCCTGCGCGCGTGAGCGAGCATGACGAGGATCCCGGTCGCCACATTGAACACGCGCCTGCCACCGGCGAACGGGTTGGCGAACCGTGTGCGTGCGGCATCTATCTTCATCGCGCGGGCGGTCAGCGCCTGAAGGTAGGCAAGGCCACCCTGAGCTTCGGAGGTCACGGTGACGAGGTCGAAAGACGACCGTGGTTGCGCCGTGTCGGGCGCCGGTGTCTTGATGCGTACCGGCGGCTCAAGGAACCAGATAAATCCTCGCCCGAGCAGGTCTGGCCGGGCGGCCCGCGCATGCGCTGCCGGCGCAGCGGTCACGGCTTGGTCGATGAAACCGCCGTAGAGATGCGTGGTGATCGTCACATGGTCGAGACACTGACCGACGCTCCAGGCCCGGCCGCCGTCGGGCTGCCAGTTAAGTTGAGCGCCCGTCAATCCATCGGTCAAGCGGGTCAGCCTCGACGCGATTTCGCTGACCTGGGCGACAACGTTCTCCTCTGTCAGCATGTACGAGCGGCTCATGCGCGCTCCCCTTTCGGTCCTGATAGACCGGCACGCCGCAAAACCGCGACGGCGTCGACGAGCGGCTCGAATGCCGCAAGCTCCGGGACCGCCGGGTCGCGACTGGGACGGCCGGCACGATTGAACCATCCGGCCGGAATCCCTGCCATCCTCGCGCCTTCAATGTCGGCCACCCAGGCGTTGCCCAACATCACGGCCTCGGATGGCGCCGCCCCGGCGCGCGCCAGCGCGTGGTCGAAAATCCGTCCATCAGGTTTGGAAAACCCCGTTTCTTCAGATGTCACTATCGAGTGGATCCACGGACCAAACCCGCAACGCTTCACCTTCAATAACTGGCGGTTCGGACAGACGGCAACGGGGCCTCCGCCGGACCCTCGCGCGAATTCACTCCAGAATTCGGCGAATCGCGTGAGTGGGACCTCAAGAACCTGGAGCAACAGCGACAAGGTTGTGACACAACTCATGTCACAGCTCGCGTGTCAGAACAGTCGATATCGCGAAATTGCTAGTAAAGATTGGCTCCTCGGGCTGGATTCGAACCAGCAACCCTCCGGTTAACAGCCGGATGCTCTGCCGTTGAGCTACCGAGGAACGAGAACCCCAATTCTAGAACGCCGTGGACAAGCGGAGCAAGTCCGAGAGCCGCCCGCCTTCGCGCTCCGGCGGGGCAAGCCCCAAGAGCCGCGGCCTTGAGACCCAGGCCGCGCTACGTACGCACGGACTCCGGACTCTGGACCCTCCTACTTGACGACGACGTCCAGCGTCACGGTCATCGACCCGCGATACGCGTTCGACACCGGGCACTTCGACTCGGCTTCTTTCGCCACAGCCGTGAACGCCGCCGCATCCAACCCGGTCACGCCCTCGGCCACCAGCGACAGCGCCGATGTCGTGATCTTGATCCCGGCCTCACCCTTGTCGGCCGTCACCTTGCAAGTGATCTGCGTTTTCCCAATCGCGCCGCCCTTGCGGCCCACCGCCCCATTGAGCGCCATGGCGAAACACGCCGCGTGCGCCGCCGCCATCAACTCCTCAGGGCTCGTCATGCCTTCCGGCTCGCCAATCCGGCGCGGAAACGTGACCGGCAGCGAAAACGCGCCCGATCCGGCCGCAACCGTGCCCGACCCTTCCATGATGGCCCCGGTCCAGTTGATGGTGCAGTGACGTGAAAACTCCATGCGCTCTCTCCCTATTGTGGCCGGCGACCTCCGCCGGACTTCTTTGACTTGCCACCCCTGGTGGTGGTGCTCATCTGCACCACCGCGCCGGCCATGGCCAGCACCACCCACGCGCCCGTGACCCACCAGTTCCCCGGCAACGGGCCGGTACCGTAAACCACCCAGATGTTCTCGGCCGTCACCGAAATCCCATTGAACCTGTCCCCCGCCAACGCAAGCGCGCCAACGATGAGCGTCCACGACCCCGCCAGCGCCGTGCCGAACACCACCACC
>Ga0209591_10003419_pt1 | contig 18403 bp, 15 predicted proteins | sample MAT01_FD_187207 | JGI IMG/M metagenome (GOLD analysis project Ga0209591, IMG submission 187207) | Freshwater microbial communities from Lake Fryxell liftoff mats and glacier meltwater in Antarctica - MAT-01 (SPAdes) (version 2) | ecosystem: Environmental > Aquatic > Freshwater > Ice > Liftoff... | reverse complement strand
GGACTACCGGGTGGTGGAAGAGGAGGGCGCCCGATTCCTTCGCGCGCAATCCGAGCGCGCGGCATCAGGCTTGTTGCAGGAAGTCGAAATCGAGCCGCGTGAGGCCAAACATATTAAATGGCGCTGGCGGGTTCCGCAGCTGCTGAAGGGGGCGGATCTGAATCGCAAAGGTAGTGACGATTCACCGGTGCGGGTGATCGTCAGCTTTGACGGCAACCTTGACAAACTCGACGTGGAAGAGCGCGCCATGGCGGGCATGGTGAAACTGATCAGCGGCCGCGAGATGCCCTATGCGACACTGATGTATGTGTGGGACAACAAGATGCCTGTTGGAACATTTCTTGAGAATGCCCATTCGTCGCGGGCGAAGCTGATTGTGGTCGCCAGCGGGCCGGCGGAGCTCGGCAGATGGGTGCCGTTTTCGCGCAATCTTGTCGCAGACTTCAAGCGGGCGTTTGGTGAAGCTCCAGGCAAGATCATCACGGTCGGCGTGATGACAGACAGCAACGCCACCGAAAACGACGCGATCGCTTTTTATGGCGACATCGTTATTTCGGATCAGCCCTAGTTGGCGACGCGCGGCTAGATGGCTTTGAGGGAAGCCGGCTGCTGGGCGCCGGCGAGCAGTACCAGCATCGACCGGCCTTCTTGCTTCCAAAGACCCACCGCGTCCTCGAACAACTCGATGACCGTCTCCAGCTCGCTTGCATGATGCTCGGCGAATGCGTCGGTATGGTCAAAGTAGATGCAGTAGCCCTCCGCCTGCACCCAGTCCATATCGGTAATGCAATCGTAAAAGGCATCCCAGTTCTTGCCGAAGTGCGTGGGAAACTTCATGACCACCGAGGCGTGGTTGAGGAATTGATCCTTGCCTTCGATTTTCTTTCCCTCGAGGTGAAAAAACGCCATGCCTTTCGTGCGTGCCAGCTTGCTCAGCTCAGGCACACTGGCGTGCGTCTTGAGCCAGAACACACCGCGCGGCATATCGCTTGAAAGAATGTTTTTCAGCTCTGTTGACGGCATTGCGTTTACTCCTGAATGCGTTTGAACGAAGCGTAATGATCCTGCGTGTAATAGCAAGTCGAGCGGGCTGCGTTGCGTACGTCACCACCGCAGACGATGCGTCGCGCTCCACGGTTTTTGGCGCCGGGAGTTGGAACGGTGTACTCCTTGTAGTAACCGCGTGGCTGCTTGGGTAGGATGCGTTCGAAATTGCCGAACACCGAGCCGTCCTTGCCGGCATGCTTAAACGGCCCACCGTTGCGGATTAGTTGCAGGATGTCCCGCCCTTGCGACGGCAGTTCCGCCGCCCGCATCAAGCCCATCGACTTAGGATCGGTGACTGGATTCGAAGCGTCGCGCGCATCTGCCGGGCTTGTAGTGCTGAATACAACGACGAACGCGGCAAAAAAAATAGCCGGGATTCGCTTTGTCGTGACGCTGATACGGTGTCGCAAGCCGAACTTGGCGGGGTTATTCATGTTGGCTGGCGCGGCGAAGATGGAGCAGGTCACAGCGTCTTGTTGGGGCAATGCGCCTTGGTGCAATCGGCGTACAGGTATAGCGAATGGTCGTGCAGCGAGAAGCCGCGGTCTTTGGCGATTTTGTGCTGGCGTTTTTCGATCTCGGCGTCGTAGAACTCCTCGACCTTGCTGCACTGCAAACAAACGAGATGATCGTGATGACTACCCTCGTTGAGTTCGAAAACGGCGCGCCCGCCCTCGAAATGATGTCGCTGCAACAATCCGGCCTGCTCAAACTGCGTGAGGACGCGATACACGGTTGCCAGCCCGACATCTGCGTTGTCGTTGAGCAGCAGCTTGTACACATCTTCGGCGCTCATGTGGCGCTCCTTGGAGTTTTGGAAAAGCTCCAGCACCTTCAACCGGGGGAGGGTTGCCTTGAGGCCAATGCTTTGAAGATCCTTAGAGTCTGGCATCTGCGGTCACGTATGGTTTGGGATGATGCTGGAATCATAGCGCTTTTGCTCCCGGCAATGTGTTCGATTGCGGGGTTTGCAGCGTACGCCCTCGGCTATAATTGACGCCCACCTTTCAAGAGCCCGTATCCGAATGAAATTGCCCGCCGTTGTTTCCGCTGCCATTGTCTGTGCCGCCCTCGTCCTTGCGTCGTCTGGTTGTTCCAACTTTGGTGTCTATCGTTTGGATATCCAGCAGGGGAACCTAGTCACTCAGGAGCAGGTGGCGAAGGTTAAACCGGGCATGTCGCGACTGGAAGTTCGCAACGTTCTGGGCACGCCATTGCTCCAAGATGCGTTCAACGGCAATCGATGGGACTACATTTACAACGAGGACCGGAACGCGGAAAAAAAGCTCAATCCATTCAGCCGTACCCAGCGGCAATTCAAAGTGACGGTTGTCTTTGACGGGGAAAAAGTTGGTCGGGTAGACGGCGTTGCCTCACCGGTCGAGATTTTGACTGGCGGCGGTGATCGTCGCAAAACGCCCGACGCAACCCCGCCCGGCGCGCCCTCGGAACCACGCAAGTAGTCTGGATTCGCGAATGCTGCTGACGATCGCCATCGCCGGTGCCGGTGGACGCATGGGACGGATGCTGCTCAGTGCAGCGGCCGCCGATGCGCAGGTTGAAGTGGTAGCAGCACTGGAGCATCGGGGCTCGTCTCTGGTCGGTAGTGCTGTTGCCGGTGTCGTCGTCAGCGATGACATCGACGCAGCCGTGTCGGCAAGTCGTGTGATCATTGACTTTACGCGCCCCGAGGGGAGTCTGGTGCATTTGGCGGCCTGCGCCCGGCAAGGCACTAACGCTGTGATCGGCACCACTGGTTTTACTGATGCGCAACTGGATGAGGTGCGTGCCTACGCGGAGCGCATCGCGATTGTGTTCGCGCCCAACATGAGTCTCGGTGTGAATGTGACTGCCAAACTGGTTGCATTGGCCGCAAAATCACTCGGGATGAGGGCCGATATTGAGGTCTTTGACGCTCATCACAAACTCAAAATCGATGCGCCCTCCGGCACTGCGCTGATGCTCGGACGGGTCGCTGCAAAAGCCCGTGGTCAGAATTTTGACCGCGTCGCCACGTTTGACCGCCATTCGGTTAGCGGCGAGCGCGCAACCGGGTCGATCGGTTTTTCGGCGGTTCGTGCCGGCGACATCATTGGCGATCACACCGTTTATTTTGTGTTGAACGGTGAACGCGTCGAGATCACCCACAGGTCGTCGTCGCGTGAAACCTACGCCTTGGGGGCCATCCACGCCGCGAAGTTTGTCGCTGGGCAGTCGAGCGGATTGTTTGATATGGACGATGTACTGGGCTTGAAGTAATCACAACGCCGGCCTCTGATGGCCAATCCGCATTGCGGTTACGGGCACTTTCGGGTAAAATGATTTTTTAATCGCGTCGCAGAAGTTTTGCGGAGCAAAAACGCGGGAAAGCGCATCGGGATCGAGTCAAATCTCCCTACGGCCTTTCCCGTTTTTTATGCCCGCAAGATTCGTATGTTCGTCATTGTTTGGCTGCAACGGTGTGCGCGAGACGTCATTGTCCGAGTCTTTTGGAGTTCGCCGTGAGTTTGAAATCGCCACCGCCCGCTGTACTTGTTCTTGCTGACGGATCGGTTTTCAAGGGCGCCGGCGTCGGTGCATCTGGTAGCACTGTCGGCGAAGTGGTTTTCAACACATCGATGACCGGCTACCAAGAAATCCTTACCGACCCATCCTACATGGGGCAGATCGTCACGCTGACCTATCCGCATATCGGTAATGTTGGCATCAACAGCGAAGACGCTGAATCTGACAAAGCCTACGCAGCCGGGTTGGTGATTCGTGATCTGCCGTTGCTCACCTCCAATTTCCGCAGCCAGAAAACGCTCGCTGACTATCTGGTTCGAAACAACATTGTCGCGATCGCCGATATCGATACGCGCCGCCTGACGCGGCACACCCGCGAAAAGGGCGCGCAAAACGGCTGCATCTTGGTTGGTGCGGTTGATGCGGCCGCAATCGAACGCGCACACGAACTGGCGCAGGCGGCACCGAAGATGATCGGGCTTGATCTGGCGAAGGTCGTTAGTTGTAACGCGAAATATGAATGGAACATGAGCTCTTGGGCGCTAGGCAAAGGTTTCCAGGCCTTGACGTCGGCCAAGTTTCACGTTGTTGCGTACGACTTTGGCGTCAAACACAACATCTTGCGCATGCTTGCCGATCGTGGCTGTCGGGTGACGGTTGTCCCGGCGCAGACATCGGCTGCCGACGCGCTTGCCCTCAAGCCGGACGGCGTGTTCCTGTCCAATGGTCCCGGTGACCCGGAGCCGTGCGACTACGCCATCAGCGCCATCAAGCAGGTGATCGCCAACAATGTGCCGGTATTCGGTATTTGTCTTGGCCACCAGTTGTTGGGACTGGCGTCGGGCGCGAAGACGATGAAGATGAAGTTCGGGCACCACGGTGCGAATCACCCGGTGCAGGATCTGGCTACCCGGCAGGTCTATATCACCAGTCAGAACCACGGTTTTGCCGTTGACGAGACGACGCTCCCAAAAAACCTTCGCGTGACCCACAAATCTTTGTTTGACGGTACCTGTCAGGGCATTGAACGCACCGATGTCCCCGCATTCAGTTTTCAGGGACATCCAGAGGCGAGCCCGGGTCCGCACGAGGTGAACTATTTGTTTGATCGTTTTGTTGTGATGATGGAGAAGCATCGTGGGTAAGCGCACCGATATCAAATCCATCCTGATCATCGGCTCCGGTCCGATTGTCATCGGCCAGGCATGCGAGTTCGACTACTCTGGCGCGCAGGCATGCAAGGCGCTGCGTGATGAAGGCTACAAGGTTATCCTGATCAATTCCAATCCGGCGACCATCATGACCGACCCGAACATGGCGGACGTGACCTACATCGAGCCGATCACGTGGAAGATCGTCGAAAAGATCATTGAAAAAGAACGGCCCGATGCGCTGTTGCCGACGATGGGCGGGCAAACCGCGCTCAACTGCGCGCTTGATTTGGCCAAGCATGGCGTGCTCGAAAAGTACAACGTCGAAATGATCGGTGCCACCAAAGAAGCGATCGATAAGGCCGAGGACCGCGAAAAATTCAAGATAGCAATGACTAAGATTGGCCTTGAATCGGCCAGGTCAATGATTGCGCATTCCATGGAAGAGGCGCTGCAAGTGCAAGCCGCGATCGGCTTTCCGGCCATCATACGGCCGAGCTTTACGATGGGCGGCTCCGGTGGCGGCATCGCTTATAACCGCGACGAGTTTGCCGAGATTTGTGAGAGAGGTCTGGAGGCGTCTCCAACCAAAGAACTGCTGATTGAAGAGTCGCTGCTCGGTTGGAAAGAGTTTGAGATGGAAGTGGTGCGCGACAAAGCGGACAACTGCATCATCATTTGTTCGATCGAAAACCTTGACCCGATGGGCGTGCATACGGGTGACTCGATTACCGTTGCTCCCGCCCAAACGCTGACCGACAAGGAATACCAGATCATGCGCAACGCGTCGATCGCGTGCCTGCGCGAGATCGGCGTTGAGACGGGTGGTTCCAACGTGCAGTTTGCGGTGAATCCAAAAGACGGCCGCATGCTGATCATCGAGATGAACCCGCGGGTATCGCGGTCCTCTGCGTTGGCGTCCAAGGCGACGGGTTTTCCGATTGCCAAGATCGCCGCCAAACTCGCGGTCGGCTATACGCTCGATGAACTCAGAAACGATATCACCGGCGGCGCAACACCGGCATCGTTCGAGCCGTCAATCGACTACGTGGTGACCAAGGTCCCGCGCTTCGCGTTCGAGAAGTTTCCGCAGGCCGATGATAGGCTTACGACGCAAATGAAGAGCGTCGGTGAGGTCATGGCGATCGGACGCAACTTCCAGGAGAGTCTGCAGAAGGCCTTGCGCGGACTAGAGGTCGGCGTAGATGGCTTCAATCTAAAGACGGTCGACCCTGAAAAGATCGGTGATGAGTTGGCCTATCCACGTGGCGAACGGCTTTGGTACGTTGCTGACGCGTTTGGTATCGGCATGAGCCTAGAAGAGATCCACGGCTACACAAAGATCGATCCATGGTTTCTTGTGCAGATTCAGGAACTCGTCAATATTGAATTGGCGCTGGAGAAGCAATCAATCGCAGAGATCACGCCGGAACAATTGCGTTCGCTGAAGCGCAAAGGCTTCTCGGATCGGCGTCTGGCGTTCTTGCTTAAGGTGTCGGATGCCGAGATCCGCAAACTACGGCACGTCAACGGCATTCGCCCGGTTTACAAGCGCGTTGATACCTGTGCAGCCGAGTTCGCAACCTCAACGGCTTACATGTATTCGAGCTACGACGAGGAATGCGAATCAAAGCCGACCAATGCGAAGAAGATCATGATTCTCGGTGGCGGGCCGAATCGCATCGGACAGGGAATCGAATTCGATTACTGCTGTGTGCACGCCGCGCTCGCGTTGCGCGAGGATGGTTTTGAGACCATCATGGTCAACTGCAATCCTGAAACAGTCTCCACCGATTACGATATCTCCGACCGACTCTACTTTGAACCGTTGACCCTGGAAGACGTTCTCGAAATTGTCGATATTGAAAAGCCGGTCGGCGTGATCGTCCAGTTTGGCGGGCAGACGCCGTTGAAATTGGCGCGCGCGCTGGAAGCCAACGGTGTGCCGATCATCGGTACCACGCCGGATATGATCGATATGGCGGAAGACCGTGAGCGTTTCCAGCAGATGATCCACCAATTGGGTTTGAAACAACCACCCAATCGCACCGCGCGCACTAACGAGCAAGCGATTATCAAGGCGCGTGAAATCGGCTACCCGTTGGTGGTTCGTCCATCGTATGTACTCGGCGGCCGCGCGATGGAAATTATTCACGTCGAGTCCGATCTTGAGCGCTACATGCGCGAGGCGGTGAAAGTCTCCAATGATTCGCCGGTACTGCTTGACCGATTCCTGAACGACGCGATTGAGGTCGATGTCGATGCCGTATCTGACGGAACAGACGTCGTGATCGGTGGAATCATGGAGCACATCGAGCAAGCTGGCGTGCACTCCGGTGACTCGGCGTGTTCGTTGCCGCCGTTCTCGCTGTCCGCTGAATTGCAGGATGTACTGCGCCAGCAAACGGTAGTCATGGCCCGGGCGCTCAACGTTGTCGGCTTGATGAATGTGCAGTTTGCCATCAAGAAAGAAGACGGCAAGGACGTCGTGTACGTGCTGGAAGTTAATCCGCGGGCTTCGCGCACGGTGCCGTATGTTTCGAAAGCCATTGCCGCGCCGTTGGCAAAGATCGCCGCGCGCGCGATGGCGGGAAGATCGCTCAAGGCGCAAGGCTTCACAAAGGAAATCACGCCACCGTACTTCTCGGTAAAGGAAGCAGTCTTTCCGTTCATCAAGTTTCCAGGTGTCGATGTGATCCTCGGCCCCGAGATGAAATCTACCGGTGAAGTGATGGGGGTCGGTAAAACGTTTGCCGAGGCGTTCGTGAAGTCGCAGATGGCGGCGGGTGTCAAGCTGCCGGTGACCGGGCCGGGGGCGGGACGGGCATTTATCTCGGTTCGGAATGCGGACAAACCAAAGATTGAGGAAATCGCGCTTGCCCTGATTGATCTGGGCTTTTCGCTGGTGGCCACCAAAGGAACAGCGGCGCATCTGGCGAAGGCCGGCATTCCAGTCGAGCCGGTGAATAAAGTGCTCGAGGGCCGTCCGCATATCGTTGATATGGTCAAGAACCGCGAAATCAGCTTGATCGTCAACACAGTCGAAGAAGACAAGCGCTCGATTCGAGATTCATGGTCGATCCGAAATGCGGCGTTGCAGGGCCGCATCACGTACTACACTACCGTGTCTGGTGCCCGCGCAGCCTGCGTTGGCATGCAGCACTTGTCCGAACTTGATGTCTATTCGCTACAGTCGCTGCACAAGCTGATGGCAGCGTGAAGTCCCTCAATGGTTAGCGAAGGCTCGTCTGCGTTTAGCTGTGCCGTGCGTAATCAAGCTTTTTTTCACAGGATTCATCCATGAGCAGCCTCGCAAAAGTCCCTCTCACCGTCGCAGGCGCGGAAGCGCTGAAGGTGGAGCTCCACAATCTGAGGACGGTAGAGCGTCCAAGCGTGATCAAAGCGATTTCGGAAGCTCGAGCGCAAGGAGACTTGTCGGAGAACGCCGAGTACGACGCTGCCAAGGAGCGGCAGGGTTTTGTTGAAGGCCGCATCATCGAACTAGAGGGCAAGCTCTCCAGCGCGCAGGTGATCGACCCTAAAGCGCTTGATGACGATGGTCGAGTCGTGTTTGGGGTTACGGTCGATCTCGAAGCGGTCGAGACTGGTGCCAAAGTGAGCTATCAAATCGTCGGCGAGGATGAGGCAGACATCAAGCTTTCCAAAGTATCTTTTTCGTCACCGTTTGCGCGCGCCATGATTGGCAAGTCGGCGGGCGATACGGTCGAAGTTCGCGCACCCGGCGGCACCGTGGAATACGAAATTGTGGAGGTGCATTACATTTAAAAGTCGCCTATTGGTGGGTATTTTGGAGCATTTTTGTCTGGAAAGGCGCTTGCAATATAGAGTTTCACTCGTTTACGGGGCGCCATGAAGATGCTCTTCACCGGTTCGTCCGGCCCAAAAGTAGGCGCGACCGTTGCCGCCAGGCGGGCCGGCGAGCACGAAGTGGTGGGGCCTGATTTACAACTTCCCCTACAACGACACACGTTGCCGACATCACGCGCATCACCGATTGGCGACCTTTTCTCGATGGTGTTGATGCGGTCGTGCATTTCGCCGCGCTGCATGCGCCGCACCGTGCGACACACGAGCAAGCGGATTTCCTCCGCCTCAACGTTGACGCGACCGCGTCGTGGGTCGAATCGGCAAAGCGCGCAGGGGTGAAGCGCTTTTTGCTCGCAAGTACCATTTCCGTCTATGGACGGGCCATGCGATCAAATGCGCGTGCGGTCTGGGTGACACAAGATTTGGCGTCCATCGCCGAGGACACTTTCGATGAGACTAAACTCGCCGCAGAGGCAATCTGCCGTGACGCGTTTGCGCCGAACTTTGTCACCGCAGCGCTCCGCTTCTCGCGCTCGTTTCCTGAGCCCTTGCCGTTGATGGCGCTGTATCGGCTCTATCGCGGCGTCCATGCGCGTGACGTGGCACAGGCGTTCGCGCTGGCACTTGTCGCACCACTCAAGGTGTTCGATGCATTCAATATGTCGGGCGAGACGCCATTTCTAGAAGCGGATTGCGATTAACTCATAGGCGACGCTGCGACCGTATTGACCGCTCAATGCCCGGCGTTGGTGGACGAGTTTGCCCGATGAAAATGGCCCCTGCCATCGTCAATTGACCGCGTCTACGTCATTGCGCACGCGGCCCGCTTGCTCGGCTACGCGCCAGCATTTGGCTGGCAGAGCGCGCTCGACGCAGATTAGTAAGTGATTGTTTTTTAAATGATTGTTGTGACTTCTCGGGCTCGGCCTCCGGATGCTCCGGCGCGTCAGGCCGATTGTCGGCGCACGGCAGCTTGAGAGTGTCGGCGCCTGTAACAGTCCGCCTCTAGAGTGGTGTCTCTGCTAAAATCGCGGGTTGTCGCATCCTCGCTATCCGCTTTTCCAGCATCCGCAAAACTCACAAGACCTTGTTTCGGGAGACCACAAATGGCAACGGGCACTATCTTCATTTTCACCCTGGTTTGCGCGTTGATCGCGCTGGCCTACGGCGCAATCCAGACCAAATGGATCTTGGCGCAATCTGACGGCAATGAGCGCATGCGCGAAATCGCTGCCGCCATTCAGGCCGGTGCCAAAGCCTATCTGAACCGCCAATACATGACCATTTCGATTGTCGGCGTGGTGTTGGCGATTGCTATCTTAGCCCTGCTGGGTTGGAAAACCGCGCTTGGTTTCGTCATCGGCGCAGTCGCGTCGGGGCTGGCAGGCTTTATCGGCATGAATGTGTCGGTGCGTGCCAACGTACGTACAGCCGAAGCGGCGCGCAGCGGCATCAATGCTGCACTCAACATCGCCTTTAAAGGTGGTGCCATCACCGGCATGCTGGTGGTTGGTCTGGGACTGCTATCGGTTGCCGGCTTCTCCTACATGCTGCTCGGCGGCGCGTCGCACGGCGAAAGAATGAGTGACATCGTCAAGCCGCTGATCGGTCTGGCGTTCGGCTCCTCGCTGATTTCGATTTTTGCGCGTCTGGGCGGCGGTATCTTTACCAAGGGTGCCGACGTCGGTGCTGATCTGGTCGGAAAAGTGGAAGCCAACATTCCCGAAGATGATCCGCGCAACCCAGCCGTTATCGCCGATAACGTTGGCGACAACGTCGGCGACTGTGCTGGTATGGCCGCTGATCTGTTTGAAACCTACGCCGTGACGATTATCGCCACCATGGTACTTGGTGCGCTGTTGATCACTGCCGACAAGGTCGTTGGCAATGTGGTGCTGTATCCGCTGGTTCTCGGCGGTTTCGCCATCATTGCATCGATTGTCGGCTGTGCATTCGTCAGCACCAAAGAAGGTGGCAATGTCATGAATGCGTTGTACCGCGGCTTGCTCGTCGCCGGTGCGATCGCGCTGGTCGCGTTCTACCCGCTGACAGCGTGGATTATGGGCGACGTCGCAGGCGCCGGTCCCGGCTATGAGAAGTACAGCGTCATGAACCTGTGGCTTTGCTGCTTGGTTGGTCTCGGTTTGACCGCGTTCCTCGTTTGGGTCACCGAGTACTACACCGGTACGCAATACGCCCCGGTTCGCCACGTTGCTGAAGCTTCCACCAAAGGTCACGCGACCAACATCATCGCCGGTATTGGTGTGTCGATGCGCTCGACGGCTTGGCCGGTACTTGCCGTGTGTTTCGCGATCTATGGCGCCTACACGTTGTCCGGCCTGTACGGTATCGCGATTGCCGCGACGTCGATGTTGTCAATGGCGGGTATCGTGGTGGCACTCGACGCATATGGCCCGATCACCGACAACGCGGGTGGTATCGCCGAGATGGCGGGCCTGCCGAAGGAAGTACGCGACGTCACCGACCCGCTCGACGCGGTTGGTAACACCACCAAGGCGGTCACCAAAGGTTATGCGATCGGCTCGGCCGGCTTGGCATCATTGGTACTGTTTGCCGACTATACGTTCAAGCTCAATGAAACCGGCCGCAACCTGACGTTTGACTTGTCCGATCCTGCCGTTATCATTGGTTTGTTCGTCGGCGGCATGATTCCATACCTGTTCGGTGCGATGGCGATGGAAGCCGTGGGCCGTTGTGCGGGTCTGGTGGTCGACGAAGTCCGCCGCCAATTCCGTGAAATCAAGGGCATCATGGACGGCAGCGGCAAGCCGGATTACACGCGCGCGGTCGACTTGCTGACCAAAGGCGCGATCAAGGAAATGATCATCCCGTCATTGCTGCCGGTGTTGGCACCAATCGCGATTGTTGTTGTTGTCGGCGGCCTGATGGGTTTGGATAACGGCATCAAGGCACTCGGCGGCATGTTGATGGGCACCATTGTCACGGGGCTGTTTGTTGCGATCTCAATGTGTACCGGTGGTGGCGCGTGGGACAACGCCAAGAAATACATTGAAGAAGGCAACCACGGCGGTAAGGGCTCAGACGCGCACAAGGCGGCAGTCACCGGCGACACTGTTGGCGATCCGTACAAGGATACCGCCGGCCCGGCGATCAATCCGCTGATCAAGATCATCAACATCGTCGCACTGTTGATCGTTCCCTTGTTCGGCACGGTTTCGCCGGCTACCAGCGCGCCCGTATCACCTATCGCACCGGTGAAAATGGAACAGAAGGCAACGCCTGCCGCTGCGCCAATTGCGCCGGTGGCAGCGCCGGCAGCAGCACCAGTTATAACGTCGGCACCAGCAGCACCAGCAGCACCAGCAGCAGCAGCAGCAGCAGCGGCAAGCGCTGCGCCAACGTCAACCGCAGTAAACCCGGCACCGGCGACGCCAGCGGAAGTACCGAAGAAATAACGCAGCGACCCACGTCAGGCTGATTGCGGGGGAGATCAACAAAACGCCGGTGAGCATTGCTCACCGGCGTTTTTGTTTGGTGCCCGCAGGAAAATGTCCGCTCGAGGCTACCGCTGGTAGTGCTTGCCCCAAGTATCGCGCAATGTCCGTTTCTGCAGCTTGCCGGTGGCGGTGTGCGGCAATTCGGTGACGAACACAACATCGTCAGGCAGCATCCACTTGGCGATCTTGCCCTCGTAGTGCGCGAGCATTTGCGCTTTATCGAGAACCATATCTTTCTTGAGAATCACCAGCAGCAAGGGTCGTTCGTCCCATTTCGGATGCGCAATCCCGACGGCCGCCGCCTCGGCCACTGCCGGGTGACTCACCGCGATGTTCTCAAGTTCGATTGAACTGATCCATTCACCGCCCGATTTGATGACGTCTTTGGATCGGTCGGTGATCTGCATATAGCCGTCCGCATCGATGGTGGCGACATCCCCGGTGTGAAACCAGCCGTCAACGAGGGCGGACTCTTCCCCACCATAGTAGCGCTCGATGACCCATGGGCCGCGCACCATCAGATCACCGAAGGCTTTGCCATCGCGCGGCAGTGACTTGCCGCGGTCGTCGACGATCTTCATGTCAACACCAAAAATCGCGCGACCCTGTTTGATCCGGATCGCAAACTGGGCCTCTTCAGAAAGCGCGGCGTGCTTCGCTTTGAGCCGGCAAATAGTTCCGATGGGCGATGTTTCCGTCATGCCCCAGGCGTGCACGACTTCGACGCCGTATTGCTTCTTAAACTTTTCGATGATGACTGGCGGACATGCGGCACCGCCGACGACGGTTTCTTTGAGCGTCGAAAACCGCAGCCCCTGTGTCTCGACGTGATTGAGCAATCCGAGCCAGATGGTTGGTACACCTAGACTCACAGTGACTTGCTCGCGCTCGGTCAGGTCATACACGCTGGCGCCATCCAGCGCCGCGCCGGGGAACACCAGCTTCGCGCCGGTCGCGGTGGCGATGTATGGCACGCCCCACGCGTTGACATGAAACATCGGCACCACCGGCAGCACACACGAATTTGAATTGATGTTCAGCGCGTCGCGCGTGGCGGCCGCCATGCAGTGATAAATGGTGGAGCGATGGGTGTACAGAACGCCCTTCGGGTCGCCGGTGGTGCCCGACGTGTAGCAAAGTGCCGACGGCGTGGTGTCTGCAAATACGGGCCAGACAAAATCGTCAGCTTCGGCCTCCAGCATATCTTCGTAGCAGAGCAGGTTCGGGATCTTCAGCGCCGGCATGTGGGCGCGATTGCACATTGCCACGTAGATCTCAATCGAGGGCATCAACGGCGCCAGCTTCTCCACGAGCGGGGCGAAGGTGAGGTCGAAGAACAGCACGCGGTCCTTTGCGTGGTCGGCAATCCACGTAATCTGGTCGGGGAAGAGTCGCGGATTGATGGTGTGCACGATGGCGCCCATGCCGGACACGGCAAAATAAAGCTCATAGTGACGATAGCCATTCCACGCGAGCGTGGCGACCCGATCACCTTGTTGGATCTTCAGATGCTTGAGTGCATTCGCCAGTCGCTTGGTACGACGGCATGCCTCGCGATAGTTGTAGCGGTGCAGTTCGCCTTCGACGGTACGCGAAACAATTTCCGTATCCGGGTGGTTGAGTGCCGCGTATTCGATGAGCGAAGAAATCAGCGGTGCTGCGTCTTGCATGGTCGGCGGCATAGCGGCAATCCTGAGTCGAAAGGAGTTGCCATTGTGGCATAGCCGACACGTGCAAGGTGTGGCCAGTAGATTGTGGTACCAGCTGCTAGCTGCCGGCCGCGTCTGCTGGACGTGGGAATTCAACCCGGTCGGCAGAGTTTGTCCGAACAGCAGCGGTCGGCCGTTGTGGGTGGCGGATCAGGCTAACTGTGCTTGGCGTACCAAGCACAGAAGGCTTCGAGCGGCAGCGCCTGGCTGTAGACAAAACCCTGCGCGAGATCGCAACCGAGCCCCTTCAGGCAGCGGACGGTTGCCTCGTCTTCGACGCCTTCGGCGACGACCTTGAGACCGAAGTCGTGCGCCAACGCGATCACCGACTTGACAATCCGTTGGTCGGCCACGGAATTCTTCAAATGGTCGATAAAGATCTTGTCGATCTTCAACTCATCGAGTGGAAAATGCTTGAGGTAGGAAAGTGATGAGTAGCCTGTACCGAAATCATCGATGGCCAGCTTGACGCCGAGTTGTTTGAGCCGCACCAAAACTGCCTTCATGTTCTCGAAATCCACGACGGCCGCGCTTTCGGTCACTTCAAAGGTGATGGTGGCTGGATCGACGTCCCAGAGGCCAAGCGCCTGCTGCACTATTTCCGGCAATTCCTCATCAGTCAGATTCACCGTCGAAAGATTGATACTGAGGTTGATCGCGATGCCACTTTTCAGCAACGCCGACTGCTGGCGCATTGCCGCGCTTACGACCCAGGCGGTCAGTGAGCCGATAATTCCGTTTGCCTCGGCGATACGAATGATGGTGGCGGGTGGTACCGGCCCGAACCCCGGCGCGTTCCATCGCAAGAGCGCTTCAGCACAAATCGCCTTCCCGCTTTGCAGATCGATCTGCGGTTGGTAGTTCAGTTCCAGCCGATTGAGGCGGATCGCTTCTCGCAGGGCGGCTTCAAGGCCCAGATAGATATCCGAGTCACGCCTATCCTCTTTCTGGAAAACGTGCAGCGCAACATCGCGAAGATTGGCGATCCCGACGGCGATATCGCCATGTACGATCAGCTCCTCGGCGATTTCAGCATGTTCGGGATAGGTGGCGATCCCCACCACCGGTCGAACCATGATCTGCTCACCGTCCACTGAAAATCCGTCTTCCAAGGTCCTCTGGATCTTTCCAGCGGCCAACCAGGCCTGCGCGGCGCTTTTGAGGTTTGGCAGGATAACGACGATCTTTTCTTCAGTGACGGCAACAGCGCGATCGACCGAGCGCAGCGAACCGGGCAGTCTTCGCATCGCATGTTTCATGAGTTCGCCGGTCGGTACACCGACCACCGCCTCAAGCTTGTCGGGACGCACCAGCTGGATCATCAAGACTCCAACAATCCGCTGCGAGAGCCTGGCAAATTCAATGGAGTTGCCAATCGCGGTGATCAGACCGCGGCGGCTGACGGAGAAGTGATCGGCCGCCGGCTCCGCTCCGGCGGGGTGCGCAGGTTGTTCACCGGGTAGCACGACTCTCAGTGGGGACGGCGGAGTGGATGGGCTCGTCATTTTTCTCTTCAGGGCAGTGTGGGCGTTGTTGGCCTGAGCGGGCATCGCCTAGCTCAGGTAGTACTCACTCGGATCGATGCCGAACGCATTGCCCGGCAGGCCGCGCCGGATATTGGTTGGAACGTCGGAGACGTCGTAGATCAGATCCTTGACACTAGGGTGCTTGAGTAGCGTTTTGTCCGGGTCGGTGACAACCAGCACTTTAGGGCGCAGCCTTTTTTGCTTATTGTGTGTAACCACAACGGCCACTTCACCGGTTGACAGTTCAACCAAGCTGCCGACCGGGAACACACCGATGGATTGAATGAACTGCTCCACCATGTCCGCCTGAAATTGTGTTCCGCTCCAATTCGACAGCATTTGCAGGGCGCCGTGCGGTGACGCCGGCTCGGCATAGGGCCGTTTCTTGGTGATGGCGGCGTAAGTATCGGCGATCGCGGACATCTTGCCGTAAATAGTGATGTGTTTCCCGGCAAGGCCATACGGGTAGCCGGAGCCGTCCATCCGCTCATGGTGTTGTGCGACCCCTTCTATAACGTCCGGGTTGAGGTTGGCAGTCTGCTTGAGAATCTCTATGCTGTAGAGCACGTGGCGCTTCAACTCCTTGAACTCCTCCGGGGTCAGCGTCGTAGTCTTCTCGAGCGTCTGGCGAGGGATGCGTATTTTTCCGATGTCGAGTAGCAAGCCCATGACGCCCAGATGCGACAGCTGCTCTTTTGGAAAGCCCAAATGCCTGCCGAAGGCAACCAGGTTGATTGCGACGCTGAGTCCGTGGTCGTACGCAACCGTGCTTTGCTCCCGCATGCGTGCGACCCACATCATGGCGTCCGGATTGCGCACCATGCTGTCGACCATATCTTCAATGACGCTCTCTACAACCTTGATCTGCATCTGGTTTCCCGCGCGAATGTCCTCCACGACGTGCTGCAGTAGGTTCTGAGTTGCGGCGAGAGCACTCGATGCCGCATCGAGTTCAGACTCGACTGCGTGCTTGTCCTCGTAAATGGTCAACTGTACCGTTTCCGGAATAAACGACGGCCTGACCGTCGGAGCGGCGGTACCTTTCGAGTCGTATTGGTCAAACTCGTAGTCGTCCGTCGGCGCTGACGAAAAGAGACCCTTTACGCCGTGCTTCAACTGCACAAGCAGCCCGCGAAAGCCGCTCCTGGCGACTTGCGTATCGCCTCGGCGCAGCGACTCCCGCAGCGGTGCGAGCCCGGCAGTTCTGCCTGCCGGTATTTGTGAAGACGGCCCTGCATCGCGTTGACTGATTGGCACCGCAAACTCGCCGGGCCTGCCGCCGTTGGCACCCGGCAACAGCGATTTTGCCGCCGTCGAAGCGCCGGATCGATCGCTCAAGTCGCCGCGGGCCACCGCACTTGCGCCGGCGTTCCCGAAGTGCGTGGCTGACTGAGCGCGGTTGGCGGCCCGCAATTGCTCGATGGTCAGTGGCTTGGGTGCCTCCGCCCGGCGGACGAGAACGATAGGGTCCTCACCAAGTTCGCGCCTCGGCGGCGCCTCTTTTTTCTTTGCCTTCTGCTCGAATTCGGGACCAACCGAGCGCATTGGATCGACCATGACCCATTGGCAATGTGTTTGCACCTGCACCAATTGGTCCGCCGTATCGAGCACGAAGCCCTGCAGAAGGAAAGGCGTGTCCATCCATGGACGATCCAGATCGGCCACGAACATCCCTACCCTGAGGTCCTTTGCAGATCTTTTCTGCAGCATATTTCTTCAGTGGATTCCGAGAAGCGCCAAGCATGCCGCCGGGCACGAGGGCGTTGCAAATTGCCTGAACGTAGTTTACGGCACGCAAACAAATGTTGCTAATGCTCGTTGTGGCTAAATCCAATGGCGGCCGGCGAATTTCTCGAGTCATCGCCACAGGCGCGTTGATTGCGGATATTCTCGCGGTACTTTTTCTCGAACAGGAGCAGCTGGTGGAATTCTCGGTGCTGGCGACGAGCCGATCAGGGCAGGGTTTGGCCAGACGCGGCCGCTTAAAGCTCGCGCACGGTATCGTCGAAACGCCGGTCTTCATGCCGGTCGGTACTTACGGCACGGTCAAGGCGATGAGTCCACTTGAACTGAAGGAGATCGGTGCGCAAATCGTGCTGGGAAACACTTTCCATCTTTGGTTGCGGCCCGGCCTGGATGTCATTGCCCGGCATGAGGGGTTGCATCGCTTCATGGCTTGGGACCGGCCGATCCTGACGGACTCGGGAGGCTTTCAGGTTTGGAGCCTTGGCGAGCTTCGCAAGATCACCGAGGAGGGCGTCGCCTTTCAATCGCCGGTGAACGGCGACAAGTGCTTCTTGTCTCCAGAAGAGTCGATGCGGATTCAGCGCACGTTAAATTCCGACATTGTGATGATTTTTGACGAGTGCACCAACTATCCGGCAACTCATGAACAGGCAGCCACGTCGATGCGCCTGTCGCTGCGCTGGGCGAGGCGCTGCCGGGATGAGTTCGACCGGCTGGAAAACCCGAACGCCCTGTTTGGCATCGTGCAGGGTGGCATGTTCGAGGATCTGCGTGATGAATCACGCGAGGCGCTGGTGGCGATGAATTTCGACGGCTACGCGATCGGCGGCCTGTCGGTCGGCGAACCGAAGGAGGACATGCTGCGAATTCTCGAGCATACTGCGCCGCAACTACCCACCGACAAGCCTCGCTACGTGATGGGAATCGGCACGCCTGAGGATTTGGTGGCCGCAGTCTCACGTGGCATGGATATGTTCGATTGCGTCATGCCGACACGCAACGCCCGCAACGGCTGGTTGTTTACCCGTTTTGGCGACGTCAAAATCCGTAACGCGAAATACCGCGACGATGTGCGGCCCCTTGACGCCACCTGTGGCTGCTACACCTGCCAGACCGCAACGAGGGCTTACTTGCATCATCTTCAGCGTACCAATGAAATTCTTGGCGCGCGTTTCAACACGATTCACAACTTGTTCTATTACCAACAGCTGATGCAGGACATACGAAGCGCCATTGAGAGCAATACATTTACACAGTTTATTAGCCAGTTCCACGCTGGTCGCGCGCGGGGTACCGACGAAATTTCACCGGTCGCCGAGGTGGATTGTTGATTAATTGCCCATTTGCAGACATTTCAAGCCAATTCCGGGCCAAACGCACCATCCTTCGTGGTGTTTAACCATAATGACGTG
>Ga0209591_10003416_pt1 | contig 18419 bp, 14 predicted proteins | sample MAT01_FD_187207 | JGI IMG/M metagenome (GOLD analysis project Ga0209591, IMG submission 187207) | Freshwater microbial communities from Lake Fryxell liftoff mats and glacier meltwater in Antarctica - MAT-01 (SPAdes) (version 2) | ecosystem: Environmental > Aquatic > Freshwater > Ice > Liftoff... | reverse complement strand
AAGAGTTTTACGAAAACGGTATTCGTCAAAATGTCGAGTCTGGTGACAATATCGGCAAGATGATTGTAATTGATGCAGAAACGGGTGAATATGGTATAGATCCAACTGGTGTAGAGACAGCCTTAAAGTTAAAACAGAAAAACCCGAACGCTAGATTGTTTACTATGCGGATTGGTTATGACGTTGCTGTAAGTTTTGGTGGTGCAATGGAGCGGACTGTTGAATGATTTATGGGAAAGTAATTGATGGTAGGGCAATAATTGCAGTGGTTTTTCGTTTACCTTCGCAGCCAGATTTCTTTTTGGATTTTGTCATTGATACTGGATTTAAGTATTTGTATATAGAAATATTAAGAAAATGGCTATTTTTTTAAATGCTAGAGCATCTTGCTCCCTGGCGTATTAAAAACGCTATCCAGCCTTGATAATACAAACGCGGGCAAGATGCCCGCACTACAATTACAATTAAAAAAATCATCAAAATAAGCTCATTTGTCCCTCTTCAGTAAAGGGTATCTCAGTCTGCTTGTAAGAAACTTTCGCTTTGATTTCATCCATTGCTAACCACAAATCTAATAAGGCTTTCTCTTCAGTCAGGCGTTTATTTTCATCAGCAATGCGCGGAATTACTTTCAACGCTACTTCAAATGTCCGCATAAATAAATCGTTGCTGACTAAGCCTGTATTTTTCATAAATCTGCGGACTGGTTCTGTATTTTCTTCTTCTTGGTAAAGGGCGATAATGGCGTGGAGTCCATCTACTAAATATCTGGCAGAAAATTCAGTATCGGTGACGGAGAAGGCACGTTTTTTCAAGCGTTGTTGCGGGGTGAGTAATTTACAGTAACCGCTAGCTGAATCAAGTAGTTTGTGTTTTTTGACTAAATCTGAAACATCAAAACCACCGACTGCTAAGGCGAGTTGTCTAGCTTCATCGAAGGGGAATTCTCGCGCTTCAAAGGTATCCCATGCCAAGATGTACCATTGGGTTAGAGGGTCGATACCGTTGAAATCTTTACCTTCTAATAAGTTTTGTAGTCGGTATTCGACTACTGCTTGGCGTACTTCTTCAAATGCTGCTTTGGGTTCAACTTGATTACCTGCACTGTCGAGGATGGAACTATATTTGGTAAACACACTCAAAGCTGAACCGAAAGCACTTAAGCACAAGTTTATACCAGGGGGTTTAATGCGGCGTTGCGGATCTGCTACTCTATCAGCAGCAGGACGTGAATCTTCAGTTAAACATTTTTCGAGTTCTGGTGCTTTTTCAAAGACGATATTTCGCACGTCAATTCGCACGTCATCCCACCAAGCTTGTTCGGCATTTGGATCGCGTTTGCGGCATACTAAAAGCACTGTGCTGGATACTGCGTTTTTCTGTGCTTGGTGTAAGTTTTGCGGGTTTTCGGTGCTGACTGCCCAAGATGCGGTAATCTCGAAACCAGCATCGATGAGGGATTTGGCTAAGACATCCCATGCGCCGGAGTCTTTGTGGTTGAATTGTACTGTCATTACGCCGTCGTCGCGGAGGACGCGGTGGTATTCGGCGAACGCCATTGCCATTTTTGCTTCATAGTCCTGGTTGGCGAGAATTTCGGGGGATACTCCCATGTTGCGGAAGCGGGAAGGGTTGGCGACGGCTTCGCGGTCTTTGTCGGTTAGTTCGAGGTAGAATAATTCGGGGAAGATATCGCCGAGGGTGCGTTTTAGCCAGACGTAGAAAAAGTCTGAGAGTTCAGCATATTGAATTGTCGCGTAATATGGTGGATCTGTGATAACTGCGTCTACTGAGTTATCAGGAATGTGGGTTAAGTTATCTGCTGATGCTGATTCAATTTGTATAGATTTTAGGTTGTCTTGTTCAATTCCTGGGATACCTGTTGAACCTGGTTTAGTACCAAATAATGCACATAATTGATGATAATCTGATGCAAAAGCATCGGCACATGAATGCCATAAATTACCATTACCACTAATTTCTGGATAATTCCACATTAAATTAAGTGAGTGTTGGGCTGAAGCGGCTTTAGAACCTGCTCTTGATGCATCCCAATGCCCTAATCGACAATTAACGTCAGCACATCTATCGAATACTAAAGCTAAATAAGTTGAAATTGCTTGTGCTTTCTCCCATTCATGCTCAGATTGAATCAGTGCTTTTGCTTCGTTGATAATTTCTACATAAGTCACAAGCGTTAAAAGTTGACGTGGATTAAACAATTTATCCCATCTATCAATTCCATATCTAATTAACTCTTTAGTTTTATCTCCAAAAGTTACCTCTACTTTTGGCAGAATATTATCAATATTAAATTTTTCTACTTCTTGATTAATATAAATTTCTGCTTTATTAGTGCCATCAAAATCTATAGATTCAGGAATCCTAAACTCTAAACTTGCTTTCCCTTGTTTATAAGCAACAGCATAGAGTTGATAACTAAATTTTCCAGCTTGTGCTTGAGATTTAATCACATCATCCTCAATCACAATTCCACAATTAGGGCATTTACCGACACCTCTACTAATGGTAGTTGTAGTATCTGGGTCATATTCATTTTCAATATTTGTAGTGCGAGCATCTTGCTCGCTATTATTTAAAATTTCGCTATTATTTAAAATCTCGTTGATATTATCTGATGTATTTTCGCTATTATCCAATACCAAACGCGAGCGAGACGCTCGCACTACGGGAACGGAATTATCATCATAAATAATCGTTGTCCCCTTCCCCTTCCTACCCTTAATTAATTCAAAATCAACTCGCTTATTTTCAGGATTAGGAATTGGCTTTACTGCACACCATTTACTTAAATTCTGCTTTTCAGGACGTTTATACAACCACCAATTAGGACTCAACGGAACAACAGACTCACAACTAGGACAAACAACCGTATGCGCCCATAAATAATTCTGCACAGTTTCCCCAGGTAAAGAAGGGAAAAACTCAGCCAACCTTTTCTCCGCCTCATCCCCTACCCACTTCACCCATTTATCAATATCCTGCTGCAAATCTGGGCCAAACTTTAGCGGATATTCCATCGCCGCCTTCATCGTCACCACCGCCACAGGATTTAAATCAGAAGCCAGCACATTTAACCCATATCTCGCCGCTTCAAATGGAATACTCCCACCCCCTGCAAACGCATCTAAAATTGTGGGTGTGCGAGTTCCCCAAACCTTCTCGCAATAATCATGCACCTTCTTAATTTGCACAGAATTAGGCGGCGTTTTATATAGCTTTACCTCCTTCCCCGGTACTAACCCCAGCAAATATTCAAACTCTTGCATTGTGATATCTGCTGGTAATATCGAAGCCAACACACTGGCGCGACTAAATGACAAAGGCTTACGCGAATACCAGCGATGTAATCCTTTAAATGGATTTCCCCCGTGTTCAAAATTAACTTGCTCATTTAATACCTGCACAGGCATCATTTTTTCAATAAATACAGCAGGGCGTTTGGGGGTTGGTTTATCCATCAGGGATTGTAGGAGATTGAAAATTTCATTTCATGTATATTGTAGTGCGAGGATTGCGTAGTGCGGGCATCTTGCCCGCTACTAGCAGGGAGCTACCTACTACTAGCCTACCACCAGCAGGGAGCTACCAACAGCAGGGAGCAAGATGCTCCCACTACGTGTTACTACCAGCGAGGATTGCGTAGTGCGGGCATCTTGCCCGCTACTAGCAGGGAGCTACCTACTACTAGCCTACCACCAGCAGGGAGCAAGATGTTTGTCCTTCGGACACGCTACGCGATCGCACTACAGGATATTATCAAAATGTTTCCCATAAAAAGGGATATTCTTCAGGAGTAATCGATAAACCTGCTTTAACGGGATTTTGTCGAATATATTCCCATTTATTATTAAACTCTTCTTCGGTTCTAATCATTTCGTCGTATCTACCATCTTGCCAAACTTTTCCAATATGTAACATTGCTTTCGGAATTTGTTTGGAGCTATAACTTTTTATACTATGCATAATACTCCCGATTGACCAATATTCTGTTTCAGTTTTGGGAAAAGGTTGAATCAGAATATGTACGTGATCTGGCATTATTACAACGGCGAAAAGCTCATATCTTTGTTCATGAAAAAACTTACAAGCATCTAATACAACTTGTCTAGCTTCTGGTGTAAGTTCTAATCTTTCCAAAGTTACAAATGTAATAAAATATCTACCTTTTGGCTTTTCTAATTGTGGTAATTGCTTTTTATATCTCATTTTTATAAATGAAATTCTCGTCTATTTTTAAACCTTTTCAAAAGTTTCTATAAGTTTACCTTGTTTGCCTGAAGTAGCTTTCATACCTCACGAATTTTGATTGATTGTACTTCCCCCGTTTCTGCATCCACGGTAAATATTTTATACTCACGTTCATATTTAGTAGCTAAAGAAATAGCTTCAGGAATAAGTGTTCTTTCAGTCTTAGCTACAGGGCGACTAAAACCTAATGTTACATACCAAAACCTTTTATTCTCTGACAATTCTATTTCTTCAAGCAAGATATCATTGATAGAATTACCTATCATATCCTGTATATCTTCAAAATATTTTTTAGCAGCTACAACAGCACCACGCACATCAATTTTCATAGATTTTTACCTCCTGTTGATAGTTATAACCTTGTCCATTTTGAAACATGGAGTAGTGCGGGCATCTTGCCCGCGTTATATAAATGGAGATCGCTGCTACTTTCTAGTCCATTTTGAAACATGGAGTGCGGGCATCTTGCCCGCGTTATATAAATGGAGATCGCTGCTACTTCCAGCAGGGAGCAAGATGCTCCCACTACTTTAAAACTATGGTTCTTAAAATAGATGTGGTTTAACTTTATTTGTAAACTGTTAACCGTCATCAGTCAACTAATCACCCAAAAGCACCCGAATCGCTTTCAAAGCCTGATTCCGTTTCCCATTACTAATTTTGGCAAACCAGTAATGCGACTCCTCATAACTCATAGCTCTAATTCCTTGAGCAATATTAGCAATGCGTTCTATTTTAGAAAGCGGTTGCAAAGTCTGAAACAATAATGCCAGATTTATCCCTGATTCCTCATTTAAAACATAAGGAGTTTGGCGATTGTGACTTAGGGTTTTGGGGTCATAATTATTCGCCTTCAAACAATCATAAATAGCCTGTTTCACCTGAATTAAAGCATTGCCCTTTAAACGCCCAATTCTTTTGGCAGAAGGACGCTTTTTTTCACCAGCTTTCTTATAAGCACACTGATACAACTCCAGGGCAAAGTTATTATTATCTGTAGGAACCACTCGCAATTGAAACTCTTGCATCTTTAGTACGTTACTTTCGCCGTCAAATTCAGCCTGTCAACCGGATTACGATTCAAAGCCCCTTTGATATTACTGATTTCTGCGCCGTTTGGTTGCACTGGAGATGAAAATTCAAATACGAGCTTTAGCGACACGTCAGCTTTTACATCCGGGCTACTTAGCAAAGTGTTAACAGCCGGCTGAAAACTCTGAAATCCTTTGTATGGCCCTTGGTACTCTAATCTGATAAATTGTTCACCAACAGTAATAGTTGCCGTCTGGTCGATTTGCAAGGGTAGCTTGATCAACATCGGGAAAGCCGTCATCAACTTGCGATAGTCCATCACTTGGCTAACGGAGATTTCCAAAGACTTGATACCCTGAACTTGATTATCTTGGATGCGATCGCTTAATTCATTAAACACCCTATCGAGTGTTCCCTCCAAGTCAAATTCTTCCGGTTTGGCTTTAAATACAGGTGAATCATCCCAGTCATCGCCAGTTTTTTCTTTCCCATTAGGTGTAGGGGGTGTTCCAGTGCCATAAGTCAATATCTTGGCTTGGGTTTCCCTCTCCTCTACTTCGCCATTGCCATAGTCAGCTACAATTTTGAAAGATGTGGTTTTAGCGATCGCTGTTTCATATTCATCACTAGGGCGAAACTCCCCTGTAACCAAATTCCCATCCTGATACAGCTTAATCGTCAAAGCCCCCGATGCTTTCCACCGTATCCGCACAGGTTTTACTGATTCTGTACTGGAGAGGACTTGGGCGTTAAGTTCAATTTCTCGCGGTTTCGGTAATTCCAGAATCCCCCGGCGGTAAAGTACCATCCGCTCAGAAAATTCGATAGAGTCAGGCAGGGTAAATTTACCATCATCGGTTTTAATAAATAACTTCTCACCCACCTTCATATCCCAGTTACCAGTCTGCAACCCTTGGCGGATGGTATCTCGCAGCTTGGATAATTCAGCTTCGACAAATATATTTAAACTCAAGTCCTTGGCGAAAGCTTCTTTTAATGCCTTAGTTGTCCAATTGATTATCCCAGACGACCACACTTTCTGCAAAATGTAAGCAGGTGCATAAAACGTTGATTCTTCAGCACGGATTTTTTGACAATCTTTCAGTGCTTTCAAAATGACATCTTGTTGATTATTTTTGCCCTTGATATCGCTAGAATCGTGCGCGGGAAGGGTATAGTGCATCAAACCCTTGGGAGCTTTTACTGGGTCATTAGAAGGGTAAAATAAATGGCGGTAGGCATTTGTTAAAGATACTCTTACCCCTAAATCAAGAGAACCTTTTTTATCTTTGAGTTGTTTCTGTTGATTTTCTGATAAATCTTGCAAGCGATTGGGAGAATTGAGAATATTCTGAATGGCACGAAACTCTCTAGCGTTGTTAATTGCTCGGTCTAATTCTTGCCTGTTGGCAACTAAAAATAATAAACGATTTCTAAATGTACGAAACTTACCCGACTCTCCTGTTTCATTAAAAATTTTCTCCACCATTGGCGGTGGCCCTTCAGTGGTTGCAGAAATAGTCGCCTCGTTAAAGTCAATTAAACACAGGGCAATATTATCCGACACGTCATCCACATCTGCTGGTGATTCTGGTGCAGAAACTAGCTTGAAGAATTTATCAGCAAAAATTGTATCGCGGCGACCTCGTAAATCGTCCTTCGCCTCAGTAATTCCCACTTGGGCTTTTTCTTCAGCAATAATTTTATTGATTGATGGTTCTTCTTTAAAACGAGCCAGAGTTGTAATTGGATCATTTTCCAAATACCAAGCAACTTCACTCAGTCTTTCTAAAACAGTATCAACAAAACCAATTTCTAACCCCGGTGTCAACAAAGATAAATTTAATTCGGCGCGACGAATACCCGCAGATATACCTTGAGTGATGGAATGTAAAAAAATAGTCCGAGCTACCCATGTTGAAAAGGGAGGTTTACCAGCAGCAATCCATTCTGCATCTTGTAACTGAGCGTGTGCCTCTCTACCATCTTTGTTGTAAATGTCTGCTTGGATCGTAATCCGCATCAAAGGACGTTCCAAACGGGCAGTTAAATCGCTGGTGATTTCTTCTTCAATACCAACAGGAATATGGTGAGAATGAATTAGCGGTATCCATGCATTAGTATCCTTCCACAGATAACGGATAACTCTGGCAAATAACCGCAAAGCTCCTCTGGTGCGTTGGAAGTTTGGTATGGAGGCAATCTTTTTAGTCAGCAGATTAAATAATTCCGGGTGAAAGGGATAACTCTGCTCGATACTGTCGGCATAGCGTGCATCTTTGCAACCATCTGGTAAATTAATCCGACTAGCTTTATAACTCTGTAAATATTCCCTGGCAGCGTTGGTGGCAGCATTAGCTTCAATACTGCTGAACATCCTCTGTTTAACTATATTATAAATTTCAATATCAGTGCTGGGTTTAATGATCCGCTCTTGCCTCGCGGTAGCAGAAATGGTTTCCCGGATTTCGGTGGTTTCTTCGCCAAAACTGTCAGTGGAGGAAGCCAGCGTGTAAACAAATACTAAATTATTACAAGATGCTGCTAGATCCATGAGGGCGAATAAAAAAGCAACTACCTGTCCAGCTAAGTTGCTGTTACCAACTACAGTAGCCTTGGCTTTTCTCAGGTATGAGGCAATTTCGTCGATGATAATGACTGTGGGTTGCCCTTGGATTATCCTTTCTAAAACAACTGTGCCTGGACTGACTCGCTGTTCGTCAGAACCTTTAAGCAAGCTATAACCTGCTACACCATTAATTTGATAAGCAATTTCCCCCCAAAGGGTATAAGTGGTGATACCAGTGTCTGCATGGTAAACACCGTTAACTGGATCAAGGTCTTGGCAAGCGATCGCACTTGCTTGGATGGGTCGATCTGGAATTAAATTCAAATCAGCAAAACGGTCTAGTCCAAGAATGTCCCGTCCATGTTTGGCAATATGCCACAAAGCAATTTCATCGTGGGTTTTACCACCACCAAAGCTGGTTTCTAGTCGGATAATGGGGGAGCCGACAGCAGCACCCACTAACCGCCCGAACACTTCCGAGATTAGGGTTTTTAAACCATCGGTGGCAAATGTATTGGCGAAAAAGGCTGTGGGGTCTTGGTAGACTTGGGGCGCAAGTCCTTCCACAACTAGCCGTAACTTCGCAGCAAATAAGTCAGAAGAGAGTTCCCCCTCTAAAATTTCTTCTCTTGGAATGCAGGTTTTTAATACTGAAGGAAGCATAGGTATCTATCAATGGTTGCCAGTTGACTGTTAATTAACAACCGTCAACAATTGATTTGTTGTTAAATATACAACTTATTCTTTATAAGTATAAGAGTAAAGACTTTGATTTTTATAGTAGTCTTAGCAAAAGTATTAAGATTATGGCACATCTCAATATCTGCCCAAACACTACCAGCCTAGAGATGGAATTAGGCGATCGCCAGACGGCATCCGCGACTTTGAACAGATGTCCCATAGTCGCCAACAGTCAAATTATTTGATTGCCGCAGCCGACGTTTACGAAAATTTGACAACCAATGGTTGTCAAAATGTGGCGAATGAGAATTTGACAACCAAACGATCACAAATTCTACCCACGAGTGAACGTCAAGTCAGACCGATGACCAAGCTGGAACCCCAGGAACAGCAAGAGGTTTGGCTAACAGCAGTTGAAGTTGCTGGTGGTAAAGTACCGACTGGTAGAATCGTCAAAGATGTAGTGCAACGAATTATGGAACGCACTCAAGTCCCAAACACATACCAGTTGGGCGAAGTGTGCCAAATCCTTGCAAAAGACAACCCGGAACTCAGGGGCAAAGGCGGGTGTTGGGCGATTGTCAGCGCAGTGAACGAGTTTAGCTGTACCGTGAGAATGTGGAATGGCGAGTATACCGTTGGATTGCAGCACCTGAAGTCTTGCAACTACCTACCTGCTGAGTGTGAGCAGATGCGGCAGGTTTGCGATCGCATTACACAAGTGTATTCTGATTCGCTGGAGGAGACAGTTAAAAATCTGTTGCAGTCATTGGGTAAATTGAATCGTCCTTATCTGACTGCTATGGAAGAGAAATTGTTGAGCCTTCTAGAGTCCGAAGTGAAAGTGTAATAGCTAACTGTGTTGTAACCGACATTTCGCACTTCAAGATGTAATACATTAATATTCAAAAGTTTTTCTAATAAAGCTCAACTATTAAATATTAATACTTCAGAAACATTGGTAATTTTTGATTGCTATTTAAACACCATTAACCAGACGTTGGAAATCCTCGTGTATTACACGATGAAGTGCGAAATTGGGAATAAAAGTAAGAGTAGTAATATTACTGAGTTCTTCATCGGAAAATTAAGTTACATATAGAACGTGACATAGAACTTGCTACTTATCCACGTACACCTTTTAAGTACTAAGGATTTTATTGGTAACTTGAAAAATGATTAGAAAAACCTTGGCAAGAAATCAGCCAGAGGTCGGTAAATTTGTGCGCGAATTAAGGATTTTAGCTGGATTAACACAAGAGGAATTTGCTACTACTATTGGAGTAACTTACAGTACAATCAATCGTTGGGAAAATTGCCACACAAGACCTATGCCATTAGCCATGCAAAAGATTGAAGAGATGGCGAAAGAGATGGGTGAAAAAGGCGAGAATCTTCTAAGAAAATATAATACCAAATAAGTATATTTACATAAAGTATAAAAAGTTTAGGAGAAGTGTGTCGGTGAATCAAGTCGTCATTGAAAACCCCATTATCAATTCAGCATTTGCCGAACCTCAAAAACATTTTCGCTTTGATGACGATGGCATTACCAGCGACGTTGTTGATACTAGGCGCAAAAGTCATTACTTCATTCCCATTGCTAAACCAAAAAAGCAGGATAAGCAGCTTGAGCTTGACTTAGGTCTATGGACACAAGACCGAATAGAGGAAAACAAGGATATTAACGATATCCGCGATCGCGTTTCATTATGGCGGCGTGGTGGTTATCGTAGTGCTGTTAATATCACTCCTATAACACGGCGATTATTAGAATATTGGACAAATCCAGAGCGGGAAAGGAAACTGTTTTTTTGTCAAATAGAGGCTTTAGAAACAGTTATTTACATTACTGAAGTTGCTGAGAAGTCTGGAGATACTTGGATTAAAAATAAGCTTAACCAGTTTAAAGAGGACGCTAACCCGTTGCTATTTCGTAAGGCACTGAAGATGGCAACGGGGAGCGGTAAAACTGTAGTGATGTCAATGCTGATTGCTTGGCATTCGCTGAATAAAATTGCTAATCCTCAGCGTCGAGAATTTAGTGATACGTTTTTGGTGGTTGCGCCAGGGATTACAATCCGTGATCGCTTACGTGTGTTGTTGCCCAATGATCCAGAAAACTATTACAAAAAGTTAGACTTAGTACCCTCAGATTTATTTGCAGAATTAGAGAAAGCCAAAATAGTAATTACCAACTATCATGCTTTCAAACTCAAGGAGCATACCAATGCTGCTGCATTAACTAAAAGCATTCTCAGGCAAGGCAAGGAAAGCCCATTTACTGAAACCCCATCCCAGATGGTTAATCGGGTATGTAGAGGACTGGGGACTAAGAAAAATATCATTGTCATTAATGATGAAGCACACCACTGTTACCGTCGTCGTGTTGGTGGTGATGAAGAAAAATATAAAGGAGATGATTTAAAGGAAGCGAAAAAAAATGAAGAGGAAGCGAGAGTTTGGATTTCAGGCTTGGAAGCTATTCAACAGAAATTAGGGGTAAAGGTAGTTTATGACCTCTCAGCTACTCCATTTTTCTTAAAAGGTTCAGGCTATAAGGAAGGGACTTTATTTCCTTGGGTTGTATCCGATTTCTCCTTAATTGATGCTATTGAATCTGGTATTGTCAAAATCCCTCGTGTGCCTGTATCTGATGACAGCATGAAGGGAGAACTGCCTACTTATCGCAATATTTGGACGCTAATTCGTGACCATCTGCCCAAGAAAGGTAGAGGTTCTAAAGAAAATGCTCCCTCAACTCCAGAACCGAAATTACCCAAGGAATTAGAAGGTGCGCTGCGGACGCTGTATAGCAACTACGAGAAGAGTTTCAAAGTCTGGGAGCAAAATTCTGAGGCACAAGCCAAGGGACTCACAGCACCAGTTTTTATCGTAGTTTGTAACAATACCAGCGTCTCAAAGATGGTTTATGACTATATCTGCGGTTGGGATACTGGTAGAACCTACCCCGATGGCAGACCTGTTTTAACGCCTGGTCAGTTACAGGTGTTTAACAATGTCAAGGATGGTAACTGGGCATTTCGACCTAACACAATTCTGATGGGAGCAACGCGATTTTGTGAGGTGCTAAAAATTAGGGGTATAAATCACCTGTTTAATAGTGCGATCGCAGCGAAATATCTGTTTTTATTGAGAATCTAGCTATGTAACTGAGAATTAAACCCCGATCTCACTTTTTCGCGTTGCTCCCGTTATTGACTGAGACAGGTAGTATTTTTGTACAAATTAGTGACGAAAATTTACATTTAGTCAGGTGCTTATTGGATGAAGTTTTTGGTAGTAAAAATTTTTGTAAAATAATTCCCTTTCAAAAAACAAGTGGTCAAGATTCAAGGATACTAGCTACAACTCTAGATTATTTAATTTGGTACTCAAAAAATATAGATGTAGTTAAATTTAGACCTTTATACCAGGAAAGAGCAGTTGGAGATAAATCTTTAGATAGGTATGACCAGTTGCTGCTATTTGATGGTTCAACAAGAAGAGTTAATCGAGAAGAAATAAAGACGGGAACTATACCAGATATTGGAAAACGATATCAGCTATCAGCATTATATTCTGATGGTGATAGTCAAGGAGAACAGAAATTTAATTTTGAAGGACATGATTACTATCCAAGAGCAGGTACACACTGGAAAACAACAATAAGAGGGTTAAAAAATTTAGCCTTCTGTCAGCGTGTTGAAAAACTAGGTCGTGTTATTAGGTACAGACGCTTTGTTGATGATTTTCCAGTAATTCCAATAACTGATCGATGGGATTCTGTACAACTTGGTACAGAGAAATCTTATGTTGTTGAAACATCACCAAAGGTTATTGAGCGCTGTCTTTTGATGACCACTGACCCTGGAGATTTAGTGTTAGATCCGACAATGGGCAGCGCAACTACAGCCTATGTTGCAGAACAATGGGGAAGACGCTGGATTACTATTGACACCAGTCGCGTTGCCTTAGCATTAGCCAGAACACGTCTCATGTCAGCTAAATATAACTACTATCTACTAGCTGACTCTCCAGAAGGCATAGAAAAAGAAGCAGAAATTACTCGAAAATTACCATCAATAAATCCTAAAACTGAAGGCAACATCAAAAAAGGCTTTGTCTATAAGCGAGTTCCTCACATTATGTTGAGTGATATTGCTAACAACCCAGAAATCGACATCATCCACGACAAGTGGCAGCAAAAACTAGAATCCATTCGTACCCAGTTAAATCAACTTCTCAAAAAATCTTGGGAAGATTGGGAAATCCCCAGAGAACCAGGGGATAAATGATCACAGGAAGCCAAAAACCTATTACAAGAGTGGTGGAAACTCAGACAACAGCGCCAGCAGGAAATTGACGCATCCATTGCCCGTAACGCTGATTATGAAACACTCTATGACCAACCTTATGAAGATAAAAAACGCTTGCGGGTAACTGGCCCATTTACTGTAGAAAGTCTTTCGCCTCACCGTGTCCTTGCCGCCGACGATGAACAACCAGCATCAGAAATTGAAGGTACTCAAGATGCCTCTGACCAATTTGAAATCAGAATTATTGAGAACTTGAGAAAAGCGGGAGTCCAAAACACTAAAAAAGATGAACGCCTCAAATTGGACTCCCTTGAACCTTATCCTGGTATTTGGATACAAGCACAGGGAGAATACACTGATAAAGACGGTCTAGTGAAACGAGTTGCAGTTTCTATTGGCCCCGAATATGGCACTGTTGGCTCAGACCATATTAAGGACGCTGCCAAAGAAGCGGTTCTTGGTTTAGGATATGACCTGCTGGTTGTCTGCGGTTTTACCTTTGACCCTGGCGTTTCGGAAGAATCAAAACGCTACGGTAAGCTGCAAGTTTTGATAACGCGGATAAACACTGATTTGCTTCTAGGTGATGAACTGCTCAAAAAAACTGGAGCAGGTAACTTGTTTATGGTGTTTGGGGAACCAGATATTGAGATTAAACAAGCCGAAGGTAAAGTCACCGCTATTCTGCATGGTCTAGATATTTATGACCCCACCACTGGCGAAATCCGCAGTAGTTCAACCAATGACATTGCCTGTTGGTTCATTGACACCGATTATAACGACGAAAGTTTCTTTGTGCGTCATGCCTACTTCACCGGAGCAGATCAACCCTATGAAAAACTTAAGAAAACATTGAAAGCTGAAATTGATGAAGATGCTTGGTCAGCCCTCTATTCTACCACCAGCCGTCCCTTTGACTTACCGCAAACCAAAGACGGTAAGCCTGGGAAGATTGCGGTTAAGGTAATTAACCACTATGGCGATGAGGTGCTGAAGGTTTATCAGGTGTAATAATCGGCGATGTGCGGTCGCAGTTCGTCTAGTCGATGTCTTCGGTAATGATGCGAGTGCAACAGTAGAGGTGAAGTAGCGATTTTAGTAGGATGAGTGATGACCTATCAAATATTTAAAGTAAATTCCAATTACTACCGCATCATTATATGAATGAAATAATTTCAACTTCACACTCAGGCTTCGTAAATAAACTTTATTTAATGTTTAACCTAAAACTATTATAAATGATTGAATTAACTACGTTTAATGAATGTCTTGCTCAACCTAATGCTCGTGGTTATAATCTAGACAATAAGCAAAAAGAGGCTGTAGATTATAGTGGAGGTTCTTTATGGCTTCTAGCAGGGCCAGGTTCGGGAAAAAGTGAAGTATTGGTAACACGCACTTTAAAACTACTCTGTGTAGATGGTGTTAAACCTCGCTCTATCTTTTTAACAACCTTCACTCAAAAAGCAGCGCGTAATCTTGAAGACCGCCTTGCTAGTTATTTAGTAGCACTCCAAAATAAAGATTCTAGCCTTAGTACTATAGATTTAGCTGATATAAGAATAGGAACTTTGCATAGTCTATGTAATGACATTCTTCAAGAATACCGTTATCCTGAATACCAAAATGTTCGGTTGCTGAATCAGGTAGAACAAGATTTGTTTGTTTACCGCCATGCCTCAATTGCAAATTATAAAGATTTAAACTTTTGGACACAGTTCGCTCACACTGTTCCTGATTGGCGCAATAAGAATTACTATCCTAACAAGTGGAAACGTACCAAGGCAGCGGTAACACTTTTCAACCATATTGTAGAAGATCATATTGATATAGAAAAGATGCTTGTTACTGGGGATAATTGGGCAACTCTAGCAGATTTTTACCAGCAATACACTCAAATGCTACGAGATAAGTATCAATGTGACTTTGCTCATCTTCAAGGTTGCTTTTTTAAATTTTTAACTTCTGCTGCCGGAAAACGATTTTTAAAGGGAGATGGACAGAACCAGCCGCCTTTACTGCATATACTCGTTGATGAATATCAAGATACTAACCCAATTCAAGAACGAATCTATCTAGCCCTTGCTAATCAAACCCCACATAGTATTACTGTAGTGGGTGATGATGACCAAGCATTATATCGATTCCGAGGTGGGAATGTATCTTGTATGGTCAATTTTGATAAAGCTTGCATTGCAGTTTTGGGTGAATCTCCTCAAAAAATTCAACTAGATCAAAATTATCGTTCGCACGCTAACATTGTTAGTTTTTTCAACAACTACATTACTTCTTTTCCAGAAATGATAGCATCTGGAGTACGTGCGCCTAATAAAGCTCCAGTTAAAGCCGCATCTTCTATCATCGGTAACTACCCTGCTGTTTCCTGGCTGGAGCGGAAGAAAGCAGGAGATTTGCCAGATGCCGTTGCTAGCTTAATCAAAAACCACTTAATAAGCGATGGAATTATATCTGACCTGAGTCAATGTGTTTTGTTGTTACGCAGTGCTAAAGATTCACCAAACAACGCAGGACCATATATTAAGGCGTTTGAGCGAAATAACATTCCAGTCTATAATCCTCGCTCAAAGTCATTTATGGAAACTGAGGAAGTTCAATGTTTGTTGGCAGCATTAGTACAAGTTGTTGATATTAAGCACACATTTAATGATTATAAAGATCCCAAAGGAGAATCACTCTCATGGGTTAAAACTGTCCAGGAATGGTTTCAAAATCTTGATGATGTAAAACAAAACTCTAATTACTCTAGTAGTAAATTGGTTGATTACCTAAATCGGAGTAATTTAGAATTACCTAAACTATGTGCATCTAATAACCAGAGTGTTTTTCTAAACATGAACTTATTGGAAATAATCTATCGTATTCTGGCGTTAGAGCCATTTCAATCATGGCAAAAAGACCCTATAAAAAATTTACGTCTTTCTAAAGTCAGTCGCCTTTTTGATGGTTATCACAGCTTTAAATTAGATGGTTTACGTTCAAACTCAGATGGCACTGATATTGATCCCGATTTTCTAAATCGTTTTTATATGATGTTTGTCAGCTATCTGATAGATGCTGGAATTGACGATGATGAAGATGAAGAAGTAATAGTGCCTAAAGGATACTTGCCTATAATGACCATTCACCAAGCAAAGGGTTTAGAGTTTCCTTTTGTTTTTGTTTCACAACTTGGTCAAAAGAGAGAAGCTGGAGCCGCACAGATTCTTGAGCGAGATTTAAAACCATTTCGACAAGATATTTATTCTAGAAGTACAAGAACTCCAGACCTACTGGCTACTGAAGATGATATCCGCTTACTTTATGTGGCTTACTCACGGGCACAGTATGGACTAATTTTAGTTGCTACACAAAACCAGATTAAAAATCATGTAGCTGTACCTGCTCGTAATCACACTGAGTTTCGTAGAAATACAATTCTAATTTAAAGAAATAATTTATGTCAAAACCATTCAAAGATATTTTTATACCTGTATCTAATAAAACAGCCATAAAACGCCGATATAGCGTTACTAAAGATGTTGTTTCATTTCGGCGTTGTGCCAGTCAATATGGTGCTTTTAATGTTCATAAATATGCCCCAGCACAGCAAACTCAAACTTATTTTGGTACTGTAATTCATCAAGTTTTAGATCGGTGTCATGCTCATTTTCATGGAGGAATCGAACCGTCAACGAAAGGTTTGATTCCTGACAATGGGCTTACACTTAACGAACAAGAAATCCGTGACTATTTTGATGAGGTCAAAGAAGCGCAGAATGACAAAAAAATAGTACCATTACCGCCAAGTGATATTATTAAATACTTCATTCAGGTTGAGAATGGCTTAAATAGTAAAGGAATTCTGGCTATTAGGTCAGACACGAGAGTTCAAGCTGTAAAGATTCTGCAATATTTTAATGCACTGGAAGGTGTTACTCTTTATCCAAGAGTTCGAGATACAGAACATAGGTTACAAGCAGATCAAATAGACCATATTCTTCACGGAGTAGTGGATTTATTGGTAGACTCAATTGATGAAAATGCAGAGCCTGCAAATTGTGAAATGTGGGACTACAAAGCTAGTAGTCGTGTTGGTTTAAATCCTAAAGATTTAGAAACGTATGAATTCCAAATGCGCGTTTATGCCTACCTCTACCAACGGAAACATGGTGTTTTCCCAAAAAAAGCAGTTTTGTATTTTCTTAATGAACTTAATGGTGCTACTTGCCCATCTCAACGTCCGGTTAATGCTCTTATTCAAGTGAGTATTGAACCTGATGAAATTGAGATAGCTATAAATGAGTTTACTAAAACAGTAAATCAGATTGAAGAATCTCGTTTTACAAATAATTGGCAAGCTGCAATTCCTGGCAATATCAGTGAACAAGATTGCAAAAGCTGTGATTTACGTTGGCATTGTAAAACTCCTAATGGTGGTAAAGGAGTAAAGCTCATATATCCATAAATAGGCGAAAAATGATTAAGCACACAGTACAGCTTAATCCCTACTAGCAATTTACTTAATTAATGGAAAAAAATAATGAAGAAAATAATACAGCAAATCTTAACTGACCTTGAGTGTGTTCAAGAAACTTTCTTAGGCTTTTCTGATGATATTTGGTTAAATATTGAACATAATGATTCAGAGGCAGTTCAAAAAGGAGTTGACTTTAAATTAGCTTTTAATGAAAAACTAAATGATTTTAGCCGAATATCTTCTGAAATTTCAAATTTAATTGAAACCTATACTAATGTTCATGCTGAACCAGTAGATATTGTTCAGAAAGGCTCTCCAGAGCATGAGCGCATTATACGAGAGCTTGGTTCTAGTGAGACTCATAGGATTGAAGAAAATTTTACTTCTAAACATCCTTATGGTTTTGTATTTGAAGGACAACCTTATATAGGTATAGACACTTGGCAAAGTCTGTATAAACTGTTTTGTAAACAATTAGTTGCAAGAGATTTGCAAACTTTTGAAGCTCTTGTAAATAGTCCGAACTGCGTAACTAGCCATAGAAATGTATTTTTTGCAAGTAATCCAAATAGCTTCAGAAAAGCATTAGAAATTAATCATAATATTTATGCAGAAGGTAACTTGTCTGCAAACGATATTTGCAAAAGAATTAAAACTTTGCTAATTGAATTTAAAGTAGATTCCCAAGAATTATCAATTTATCTCCGTGAAGATAGGAATGCAATGGAATAATTATGTGACGGGATCTATGACTTGGAGCAGATGCCTTGGGGGTCTACAGAACACGGTTACTGGTGATGGGGGCTGATGAGAGTAAATCTGGAGATAGAGCAAGGATGCGATCGCTAGCTTAAAATTTCTGTTGAATAACCCGACTTTGAGCATAAATTCAAGTACTATTACTTATTAATAAAAGCTCTATTGACTTCATCGGAGAATTGAAACTGAAGGTGATGCAGAGGTACGCAACTAGGGGTAAATATAGCGAAGCTGTCACCAGGGGCAAGATAGCCTGAAAGCACTACCAATAATAGGTTTTAGAAAAAAAGTTATTCCACAGCTTTATTCT
>Ga0209591_10003410_pt1 | contig 18432 bp, 11 predicted proteins | sample MAT01_FD_187207 | JGI IMG/M metagenome (GOLD analysis project Ga0209591, IMG submission 187207) | Freshwater microbial communities from Lake Fryxell liftoff mats and glacier meltwater in Antarctica - MAT-01 (SPAdes) (version 2) | ecosystem: Environmental > Aquatic > Freshwater > Ice > Liftoff... | reverse complement strand
CGCGAACCCCAATAACCAGCTGTCGTTGCGCCATACCTACATTCAGTCAGGGCGCACCAGCATTCGTAAAAACCAAAACTGGTCGCTGACCACCCGCCATTTGGATGTCATCCAGCCGGTGATCCTTGAATCCGGCGGCACCGTGAGCTGTCTGGCTAGCACCACCAGCGGCGGTGGCGGCATCTTCCTCGCCACCGGTTGCCCAACACCATAGGGACTTGCGATGAAATCCTTATGGTTTTTCTTAGTGACTGTTGCGCTGCTGTGCCCCGGTCCGGCTGGAGGCCAGTCGAGCGCCAATTTCCGGCTGGAGGGCGCTAAAGCCAGCGCCAGCAGCGGCGCTGGAACCAGTTCTGCCAACGCCCGCGCCCAGGGCGGCGTCGACGCAAGCGGGGTCAGCGGTATTGCCAGCAGCGCGAATTTCGGCATTGCCAGCGGTTTGTCGCCAACTTCGGTCGGCGCTGACGAAATCATTTTTAGAAATGGTTTTGAGAATTAGTAAACGGAATTTTGGGGGCTTGGTTGAGGTAGGTTGAAGGTTGCCATCGGGCCTCCAGTGGAGGTTTTAGCCACTCTGTCGGCGCCTATTCCACCGGTGCGCTGCCTATTCCACCGCCAAGGCCTGAGTCATGGCAAGCAGTTGGGTGCGGTGGTGGGCGCCGAATTTGCGCAGGACGGCGGTGACGTGGGCTTTGACGGTGGCTTCGGTGATGGACAGCTCGTGTGCGATTTGTTTGTTGAGCTTGCCATCGCACACGCCTAGCAAGACTCGAAACTGGGCGGGGGTGAGGGTGCGCAGCTGGCTGGCGATCGCGGTTTCGCTGGGTTCGACGGGGTGCGCGCCATGATTTATCGGATCATAAATATCGCCGGCGAGTAGGCGCTTAATTGCACTCGTGAGGGTTTCGGCATTGGCTGATTTGGGCACAAAGCCGACGGCGCCGTGGGCAAGGGCGCGTGCCACGGTTAGCGCATCGGCGCGCCCGGAAACGATTGCGATGGGCAGGGTGGGGAACTGCGCGCGCAGGCCGATCAGTGCCGAAAATCCGCGCGCGCCGGGCATCGCCAGGTCCAGCAGCAGCAGGTCGATTTCCGGTGGCTGATTGAGCGCTCGATAGACTTGGTCCACATCGGCGGCTTCGATCATTTCGCACGGCGCAAACGCGCGCGCCATGATGGTGCTGAGCGCGTCGCGAAACATTGGATGATCGTCGGCAAGCAAAAAGCGCAGCATGGCGATCAGCGCAGCAGCCGGGTGTCGATCAGCTGCTGCACCACGCCGGGATCTGCCAGGGTTGAGATATCGCCCATGTTTTCAAACTCATTTGCGGCGATTTTGCGCAGGATGCGGCGCATGATTTTGCCGGAGCGGGTTTTGGGCAGTCCGGGCGCCCACTGCAGGTAATCAGGCGTAGCAATCGGACCAATCTCGCTGCGCACATGGGCAATCAGTGCACTGCGCAGGGCGTCGCTCGGCAGCTCCCCTGATTTCAGGGTGACATACGCGTAAATGCCTTGGCCTTTAATGTCATGCGGACAACCGACCACGGCCGCTTCGGCAACAGTGGGGTGCGACACCAGCGCGCTTTCAATCTCAGCCGTGCCCAGCCGATGCCCCGCCACGTTAATCACATCATCAACCCGGCCGGTGATCCAGTAGTGGCCGTCGGCGTCGCGTTTCGCACCGTCGCCGGTGAAGTAATAGCCGCGATAGGCCGAGAAGTAGGTATCGATAAAGCGCTGCTGATCGCCATACAGGGTGCGCATCTGACCCGGCCAGGAGTCCGCCAGCAGCAGATTGCCTTCGGCCGCACCTTCCAGCACGCGGCCTTCGCCATCCACCAGCGTGGGGCGAATCCCAAAGAACGGCTGCATGGCTGAGCCTGGCTTCAACGCGTTTGCGCCGGGCAGTGGGGTGATCAGAATTCCGCCGGTTTCGGTTTGCCACCAGGTGTCGACGATCGGGCAGCGGCCATCGCCCACCACGCGGTGGTACCACTCCCAGGCCTCCGGATTGATGGGTTCCCCCACGCTGCCGAGTAAGCGCAGGGATTGTCGGCTGGTCGTTTTGACCGGTGCTTCGCCTTCGCGCATCAGCGCGCGAATGGCGGTCGGTGCGGTGTAGAAGATGGTCACCTGGTGCTTGTCGATCACCTCCCAGAAGCGGCTGAAGCTGGGGTAGTTGGGCACGCCCTCAAACATCAGCGAGGTGGCGCCGTTGCACAACGGGCCGTACACGACATAGGAATGGCCAGTAACCCAGCCGACGTCTGCGGTGCACCAGTAAACATCGTCTTCGCGCAGGTCGAATACGGTCTCGTGGGTGAAGGCGGCGTACACCAGATAGCCGCCGGTGGTGTGCAGTACGCCCTTAGGTTTGCCGGTGGAGCCGGAGGTATACAGAATGAACAGCGGGTCTTCGGCGTGCATCGGCTCGGGTTCACACAGTGGTGGGTGTTCGGCGACCAGCTCGTGGTACCAGCAATCGCGACCGGAACGCCAGCTAATCGGCACACCGCTGTGGCGCACCACGATCACCTGTTCGACGCAGGCGGTTTCCGGGCTCTCCAAGGCGGTGTCGATGTTGTTTTTCAGCGGCACCGATTTACCACCGCGCAGGCCGGCGTCGGCGGTGATCACAACCCGGCTTTGGCAATCGGCAATTCGGCCGATCAGCGCTTCTGGCGAGAATCCGCCGAACACGATCGAGTGCACCGCGCCGATGCGCGCGCAGGCCAGCATGGCTACTGCGGCCTCTGGAATCATCGGCAAATAGATCGTCACCCGATCACCCTTAGCGACGCCGAGTGCGCGCAATGCGTTGGCAAAGCGGCATACGCGTTCGTACAACTCGCGGTAGCTGACCGCTTCGCTGATGTGCGGATTGTCACCCTCGAACAGCAGCGCGGTTTTGTGCTCACGCACCGCCAAGTGACGGTCCAGACAGTTGACCGATACATTCAGCACGCCGTCGTAGTACCAGCGGATGCGAAAGTCCTCAGGCAAATACGACACGTCTTTCACCCGGGTAAACGGCTTCATCCAGTTCAAGCGCTGCCCGACCAGCCCCCAAAAGCGCGACGGATCGGCAATCGATGCCGCATATTGCGCCTGGTAGTGGGCCGCGGTAACCCGCGCGGTGGCGACGAAATCTGCACTGGGTGTGTAGGAATGGCTCATCACATTGCTCGCAGTTGGACGATGTGACCAAGCATAGACGCCTGCTTGAGGCCTGACTGTTAGACGTTGGTCGAATGTTGATCGCGGGCACTGTTGTCAGCGCCCTTGTGCCAAGCCGGGTGGAGCGCGCCGATATTCGACCAAAGTCCAATTCCGCTGATCCCGGTGATCACCCAGCATGGCCATCAATGGTCTAACTCTGGGCAGCGTGAACATGAAAAAACAAGCTAAACGTACGCGATTGATGATGGCGCTGGCCGTCGCGATGCCGGTATGGGCTTGGGCCGACGAAGCTCGCATCCTGGCGCTTGAGGCGCGTATCGTGCAGTTAGAGCAGCAGCTCAACGTGCTGGTTAAACAGCTTCCGGATGCAGTGGCAGCCGCGCCGCCAACCGCTAAGGCCGCTGCGGTAGCCACCTCAGCGCCTGTTGCGGCGATCCAGGACATCACCATCACGCCATCAGCGGCTCTGGGTACGAAGTTTTTCGCCAGTGGCTTCGTCAAGCTCGACGCCATGCTAACGCGAACCGCCGACGGTGAACTCGCCGATGGCGGTATTGCGCGAGATCTTTACGTGCCCGGCCTGACGCCAGTCGGTGGTAGCGCCGAAAGTGTCGATATCGATTCGCATATTAAGTTCAGCCGGCTGATTTTTGGCACCGACACAGTCAGCGACACACATACCGTGCAGACCCGAATCGAGATGGACTTTTTCGGCAACGGCTTAGGCGACGAACGCTTTAACAATGCGTCTGGGCTAGTGGTGCGGCATGCCTACGCGCAGCTCGACAATCGCTGGCTGGTTGGGCAAACCTGGTCGACCTTCATGGATGCCGCAACGCTGCCGGAATCTTCCGATTTGATCGGCCCCACCGATGGCACGGTATTCATGCGTCAGCCCATGCTGCGCTACAGCCGCGGCCCGTTTATGTTCGCATTGGAAAATCCAGAAACCACGCTCACGCCGTTTCGCGGTGGCACCCGGATTAGCTCCGACGACAACTTCGTGCCAGACCTGATTGGCCGTTACAACCACAAGTTTGCAAGCGGTGGGACGCTCGGTGTCGCTAGCTTGCTGCGTCAGTTGCGCTATGACACCAATGCGCCGGCTCGCAGCGAGTCGGCGACCGGCTTGGGCTTAAGCGTGTTTGGCAAGCTGCCGATGGGTAGCGATGACGTGCGCTTCGCGCTGACCGTGGGCGAGGGCGTGTCCCGCTATCTGGCGCTCAACGAAGACAACGATGCGGTGCTCGATGAGAACGCTGCAATCATGCCGGTGCGCAGTGTGGCCGGCTACGTTGCCTACCGCCATTTGTTTTCGCCGCAGCTGCGCAGCACTGTATTTTTTGCTCGCGGCGATTACGACAATTCGGCGCTTGGCGGTCTGCTGCAGACCAAGATGAGCCAAAGCCTGCACTTCAATCTGTTTTATTCGCCACTACCCAAATGGGATGTCGGAGCAGAGGTTTTTTACGCCGAGCGAGAGCTCGAATCCGGGGCCAGGGGCAATCTTTGGCGTTTGCACACCACTGTCAAATACGCGTTCTAGGGAGGACGACCATGAGCAGCAACACCAACTGGGAACGCATTCACGCGCACCCAAAGTTCACCGAGTTGCACAAACGCAAGAGCCGATTTTTATGGTCGTTGATGGCGATTAGCGTCGTCTACTACTTCCTGTTGCCGATTGGTGCGGGCTATTTCCCAGCGTGGTTCGCAATCAAAATTTGGGGACCGCTCAATGTGGGCTTGCTGTTCGCGCTCAGCCAGTTCTTGGTGGCCTGGGGCATCGCCTTCATTTACGCCCGGCGCGCCAACGGTGAGTTCGATGCGCTGGCGGAATCACTCCGGCGCGAGTTTCAGGAGGTGCAATCGTGAATGGCACTCTCTCGACGCAAGCGCGCACAACTCGCGGCCTGCTATCCGGCGCTGGATTGGCCATTGGCCTGTTTGCCGCCAAACCCGCGATGGCAGCGGGTGCGGTGGCGGCGCAGTTCAAATGGCTGACCTTTTTGGTCTTCGGATTGATCATCGCGGCGACCATGTTTGTTACCTACCTGGCTGCGCGACAGGTGAAGAGTACCGCCCAGTTCTACGCCGCGGGCCGCTCAGTGACGGGCATCCAAAACGGCTGGGCAATCGCCGGCGATTATTTGTCGGCGGCGAGCTTTTTGGGGATAGCGGGTTTGATCTCGCTCTACGGCTACGACGGATTTATGTATTCGGTGGGCTGGCTGGTCGCCTACATCACGGTTTTGCTGGTGATCGCCGAGCCCTGTCGCAACATCGGCAAATACACGTTAGGTGACATCCTTGCCTTTCGCAACGACCCTAAAAAAGCCAAGATCGTGGCGGCGATTTCGACGATCACCGTGTCGATTTTTTATCTGACCGCGCAAATGGTCGGCGGCGGCGTGTTGGTCAAGACCCTGATCGGGATCGACTATGAAGTCAGCGTCATTGCTGTCGGCGTGCTGATGCTGGCCTATGTCGTGTTTGGCGGCATGGTTGCCACCACCTGGGTACAGATCATCAAAGCCGTATTGTTGGTGCTGGCCTCTTTGCTGCTGGTGTTTTTTACCTGGATGCCCTACGGCTTTTCTTTGCCAGCGTTTTTACAGGCGGTAGTAGTAGACCCCAATGTGCAGGCGCAGGTTAGCAAGCTGATTGGCGATCCCGCATCAGCCATGACAGCCAGCGAGCTGGGACAGCGCTTTCTCGAGCCGGGTCTTTATCTGAAGAGTCCGATCGACCAGATCTCGCTGGGTTTGGCGCTGGTGTTTGGTACCGCTGGGATGCCGCACATCCTGATGCGCTTCTTCACCGTGCCAACGGCCAAAGACGCGCGCACCAGCGTGCTGTGGGCGATGGGAATCATTGGCGGCTTTTATCTGTTGACCCTGTTCCTTGGACTAGGAGCCGCCATTAATGTGGGCGCTAGCAAGATCAGCAGCATCGATGCTGGTGGCAACATGGCTGGCCCCTTGCTGGCGCAGTACATCGGTGGCGGCGCCGATTCAATGCTCGGCAATCTGTTTCTGGCATTTGTCGCTGCGGTCGCTTTCGCGACAATTGTTGCGGTGGTCGCGGGACTGGTGCTGGCATCCGCCTCGGCGATGAGCCACGATTTGTGGGTCGGCGTGATCAAAGGCGCCCGTGCCACGCCTGCGCAGGAAGTTCGCGCGGCGCGCATCAGCTCGGTCATCGTCGGCATGGTTGCGATCGTTATTGGGATTCTCGCCAAGGGCCAGAACGTGGCGCACTTGGTTGCACTTGCGTTCGCGGTCGCGGCCTCAAGCAATCTGCCCGCGGTGCTGCTGACTTTGTATTGGAAGCGCTGCAACACCACCGGCATCGTGCTTGGCATGACGGTGGGCGCGCTGAGTGCGATCGGTCTGGTGATGGTGAGCCCCAACATGACCTACCCCGACGCGGTTCGCGCCATCAATCAGCCGCTAGTGGCGGCCAAACAAGCGGCGATCCTGAATACCGAGCGGGCCCTGGTGGCTATGCCTGACAGCGCGCGCTCGGCGCTTACAGCGAGCATCGCGAAGCTGACAAGTGAACGCGATGTGGCGCAGGCGAAACTTGACGCGGTAGCCGGAAAGAGCGCCTCGCTCATCGGCCTCAAAGCGCCGCTGATCAGCCTGCGCAATCCGGGAATCATCTCGATCCCACTGGGCTTCCTGTGCGTTGTGCTGGGCTCGCTATTGGTTCGCGAACGGCGCAGCCTCGAAATGTGGGAGGAGCTTTACGTGCGTCAGAACACCGGTTTACACGCCGAAGGCGCCAGCGAGCATTGAGCATGCTGCAACAACTGTAACGGTCGCGCGGCGCAAGCCGCGTTTGACTCGGGGGGACGCCTTGCATCACTGCGCGATGCACGGCATGGTTGGATAAATGAGTACGCACGCACTCTGGGTTTTGATCGCGGCCATCGGCTATCTGTTGGCGCTTTATGCGACGGCCGCCATCGGTGATCGCTTCGCGCAGACCCGTGCGCTGAGTCCGCGCTGGCGAGCCACCATGCACGGGCTGGCAATGGGCGTGTATTGCTCGACCTGGACCGTTTTCGGTGCCATCGGAACCGCCAGCCGCGAGGGTTGGGGCTATCTGCCAATTTATCTTGGACCCCTATTGGTGCTGGCTTTGGCGCCTTACGCTTGGGCGCGCGTGGTCCGCTTGCAGCAGTTCCACCGTCTGGGCTCACTGGCCGACTTTCTGGGCGCCCGATTTGGTCGGCAGGCGCTGATTCCCGCACTGGTTGCCAGCGTGAGTCTGCTCGCGGTGCTGCCCTACCTGGCGCTGCAGCTACGTGCCTTGGAGGGTTCGCTTGCGGCCCTTGCTGTGCCGCATGCACGGCTGGCAACGGCGCTGGCTTTGGCGATTTCCGTGCTGATTACCCTGCGCTTTGGCGTGCGCGACGCCAACGCCGTACAGCGCCGGCCAGGATTAGTGCTGGTCTTGGCGATCGAAAGCACGCTGAAGCTGCTGATTTTGCTGCTGTTGGCGGCGTGGGCTTATTTCCAAGAGGATTTGCTGCGCCAGCCCCTTTCGGCCTTGCCGATGCCAGCTCCGTTCGTGTTTGCGAGTCAGACCCTGTTGGCCGGCCTCGCCCTCATGGCGCTGCCACGGATGTACCACGTGGGCGTGGTTGAATGCGCCGCAAGCACCGATATCCCGATCTCGCGCGCGGTGTTTGCGCTTTACCTGGTGCTCGTTTCGGTGGCGGTGTTGCCCTTGGTTGCGTTAACCGGAGGCAGTCCGGCGGGCAGCGATTTTCTGTTGATCAGCTTACCGCTGTCCGCTGGTCAGCCATTGCTGGCAACTTTGGCATTCGTGGCTGGATTGTCAGCCGCGAGCGCAATGATGATTGCCTCGCTGCTGGCGCTATCGACCATGGTCAGCAACAGCCTGGTCACGCCGCTGATGCTGCGCTTTTCGATTGATCTCACCGCCAGCCGCGTGCTGTGGACGCGGCGCATTGCGGTGTTGGTGACAGCGGCCGCCAGCTTTTTCTGGCTTGAGCTGGATGCCGGGAGCAGCACACTGGCTCAAATGGGCCTGCTGGCATTTGCAGCGGTCGCACAGTTCGCGCCGATCATGCTTGCGGGCCTGATTTCCGAACGACTCAGTACCCGGGTGGCGACCGCAGCTCTGGCCTCGGGTGCGTGCGCTTGGTTGTTTGGTCTGTGGTTGCCGCAGCTGCTGCATCCGGGCGGTTACAGCAACGCTGAATTGGCTATTTATGCGTTTTACGCGCTGGCGGCTAATACTTCAGTGCTGCTGCTGGGCCAATGGCTATTTCCAGCGCAGCTGCGCGAGCGCTTGGGCGCCGGTGCGTTTTTAGATGTTGCCGACCGGGTGTCGTCGATGGCCGCAACCCGTATTCGCCTCGATGATGTGCTGGCTCTTCTGGAGCGCGTGCTGGGGCCGTCCTCAAGTCAGCGCCTGCTTGAGCAAGAAAACGTGCAAGGCGAGCGTGCGGTCTGGGCTTCGCCCGCGCTGCTGCAAGCGGCGGAACTGGCGCTTTCGGAAGTGCTCGGCAATGCCAGCGCGCGCGCTTTGCTGATGCGCACCCTGGGCGGCCAGCAATGGGGCACGGATTCGCTTCTGGATGTGCTCGACCGCAGTGCGCGCCGAGTACGCATAAGTGAGTCGCTGCTCAAAGCAACATTTGAGCACATGCATCAAGCGGTCAGTGTTGTGGATGCCGAGCAGAATCTGGTGGCCTGGAATACGTCTTACGAAGCGCTGTTTGAATGGCCGTCCGGCTTGCTCAGAATCGGTCGGCCGATTGCTGATCTGCTGCACGTTGCGGCGACTCAATCGGGCATGGATCCGGCCACGGCCGAGGCGCGCGCAAGTCGCCGATTGGTCCAGCTGGCCAAAGCCACGCCGTATCGCAGCCTGCGCAATCTGCCCGACGGTCGCTGGCTGGATATTCGTGGCGAGCCACTGCCGGGCGGCGGTTTTGTCACCACGTTTTTTGACGTGAGCGAATCCGTGGTTCAAGCGCAGGCACTGCTGCAAGCTAACCAACTGCTCGAGCAGCGCGTGACCGAGCGCACGCTGCAGCTCGAGCAAATCAATGCGCAGAAAAATCGCTTCGTGGCCGCCGCGAGCCACGACCTGCTGCAGCCGCTCTCTGCTGCGCGGCTGTATCTGTCGGCAGTGCGCGACGGGGCGCAGGATCCGTCGTTGCTGACGCGCGTCGACGCGGCGCTGGCAGCGGGGGAGGATCTACTGAGTGGTCTCACCGACTTGTCGCGCCTTGACGCAGGCCAGCTGCGCCCGCAGATGGAGCGTTTCGCGTTGGACCCTTTGCTGCAAGCGCTGATCGAGCAATATCAGCCGCAAGCCAACGGGCGTGCACTGCTGCTTCGCTATGCGCCAACCTCGCGCTGGGTTTACAGCGATGCCCGTTTGCTGCGCCGGATTGTGTCGAACTACCTAGCCAACGCTTTGCGCTACACCGCCAGCGGCAGCGTGCTGCTGGGCGTGCGTCGCCAGCAAGCTGACGTGCGCGTGGTCGTGCTGGATACCGGTGCCGGGCTCACGCAGGAGTTGGCAGCAGAGATCTTCAACGACCGCAGTGAGTCCGGCTCGCGCTCGCCGTGGGGCGAGCGGGGGTTGGGCTTGGGCTTGGCCGGTTGTCGCCGTTTAGCCGAAATCATGGACGCCAAGCTGTCGGTTGATTCGCAGCCCGGGCACGGCAGCTGCTTCGCGATTGCGCTGACGGCCTGTGCACCAGCTTCAGTTAGCGCGCCGCCGGAAAGTCCGGCTCAGGCTGGCGCGGGCGGCAGCGTGCTGGTGGTGGATAACGACCCCGAAGTACGAATCAGCTTGACGACCTTGCTGCAAACCTGGGGCATGCGCGTGAGCAGCGCCGCCAGCAGCGCGGAGGCTTTACTGCGCGCGGCTGAAGATCTTCCGGAATGGGCCGTGGTCGATTACGCGCTGGGTGAATCGAGCAACGGACTGGATCTGATCGCCGTCCTGAGCCGGCAGCAGCCCGGCTTGCGCTGTGCCCTGTTGACCGCAGAATCCGATCCTGAATTGCCGGCACGAGCCAAAAGCATTGGCGCACACTTTCTGAAAAAACCAGTGCGCCCGGCTACCTTGCGCCTGCTGCTGCGCTCGTGAGAGTCCAAATTGTTCATCGAGAGACGGGTGCGCAAGCTTTTGAGAGGCGCCGATGTTTGCGTGCCTTAGACTTGAGCGTCATTTCAGAGCGAACGACACATTCAATGCCAGCGCCGCCGGAAATTTCAGAACAGTTGCCTGTGCCGCCAGAAGGTACTTCAGCGAAACGCGGACAAAGCGACGCGCTCTTCGCAATGGTATACGAACGCTTGAAAACGATGGCCAGCACACGCCTTGCTGGGCAGCGCTCGGCCATGCTGACGTTAAACACCACCGAGATCGTGCACGAGCTGTACTTACGATTGAACGCAGGCAACGAGCTTGCGTTTGAACATCCGCTGCAATTTTTCAGCTACGCCGCCAAAGCGATGAGGCATTTGTTGGCCGACATTGTTCGTCATCGGATGCGCGTACGCGAGGGCGGTGAGTTACAGCGCGTGACCATTACCTTTAGCGCCATCGCCGATGCCGCACATGCCGACTCGATGGTGCACGCGCTGTGGATCGAGCGCGCGCTAAGCGAGCTAGAAGCGGTAGACGCCCGTGCGGCGCAGGTGGTGGAGTTGCGCTATTTCGCAGGCCTGAGCTTAGAACAGATCGCCGAGCAGCTCGGTTTAACGCGGCGCACCATTGATCGAGACTGGCAATTTGCACGCGCCTTTTTAAAAACCGCGCTCGATGCTGAAACTTAATGTCGCAGTCTTTTCAGAAAACGCGTTTATAGATAGTTAAATCCCACACGCGCCCGACGATGTCCATCACCGCAGCCGATTTACGCGCGCTTTACGATCGATTGATAGACATGCAGGCCGGGCTGCGTGAAAGTTTTATTGCGCAAGAAGTCTCCGATCCGGCGCTGGCTGAACGGCTGCGCAGGATGTTGCGAATCACGTCCGGAGATTTGGCATTCGATGAGCCGCTCAATAACGTGCTGCAGCTCGATCAGCTGCCCGAGGCCAGCCCGCTTCCGGTAGGCACTATCTTGGGCCAATACACGCTGCAAGCGCTGATTGGCGAGGGCGGTTCGGCCCAGGTGTATCGGGCGACGCGTGAATTGGAGGGCTTGCGTCAAACGGTGGCCTTGAAGCTGCTCCACCGAACCTTACGCGCCAAAACAGCACAGCGGCAGTTTTTTAAAGAACGTTCAGCGCTTGCGGCATTGCAGCACCCGAATATTGCGCAGCTTTTTGACGGCGGCGTTGAGGCGGATGGGACTGCCTACATCGTGCTGGAATACATCGACGGTAAACCTATTTCCGAATACGCCGCGCAACAGCGCTTGACCATACCCGAGCGTTTGCGATTATTTTTGCAGCTGGCGCGCGCGATGGCCGAAGCGCATCGAGCGCTGATCGTGCACCGCGATCTGAAGCCTGGCAATGTGCTCGTACGCAAAGATGGCCGTGTCAAAGTGCTGGATTTTGGTATCGCCAAGCTCTTGGACGTGGCGCAAGACACTGAAACGCAGTTTCCATTGTTCACGCCGGCGTACGCCGCGCCAGAGCAGCGCAACGGTGGCCGCATCACGACCGCAACCGATGTGTATTCGATGGGCATTGTGCTCGGTGAACTGCTCACTGGACAGCGTATTACTGCCGAACACAAAACGCCGTCGGGTGCGATCACGCACGAATCGACTTTAGCGCAATTGCCCGGAACCCGGCGCCAAACCCAGCGCCTGCTGAAAGGCGATATCGACAACATCTTTCTTAAGGCGGTAGCCCTTGAGCCTGAGCGCCGCTACGCCTCAGCGCTGGAAATGGCGGATGACATTGAAAATTTACTGGCGGGCTTGCCGGTGCGTGCGCATCCGCCCTCGCGCGGCTATCGCGCGCGCAAGTTTGTGCAGCGCCACAGGGGCGGCGTGGCGCTTACGGCGCTGTTTTTGCTCGCCGTGTTTGGCGCTTCAGCGGTGGCCGTTTGGCAGGCCAATGTCGCTCGCGCTGAAGCGCAGCGCGCCAATGCGATGCGGGATTTTATAATCACCGCGTTTCGCCAAGCCAGCCCGAAACAGCCAGGCGCTGGGCCGCCGCGCATTACCGAGGTGGTCGAAAGCGCAATCCAACGCATTGGCCTTGACACCGCCATGAACCCGCGGGTACGCACCGAGCTGATGAGCGAACTAGGCGGCGTGCTGCGCGAACAGGGCAACCTGGACGCCGCGCGCGCCGCGCTTGAGAGAAATTATGCGCAGGCGCAGGCGCAGTTTGGTGCTGGTGCGCCGCTCACGCTGCGCGCCGGCATTGAGCTGCTGGCGACTTTGCACGCCAGCGGAAAAGCCATCGAAACGAGCCAGCTGCTGTTCGACGAATTAAGCGCCAACGCGTCTCCTGATGCGGTTTACGAACGCAGCAAAATCTTAATGTTCGGCTCGTTGACCAATGTCCGATTGCAGAATTTCCCGCTTGCAGTCACCCAGGGCCGCACGGCCGTCGCGCTGGCGCGCGAATACGGCGAGCCAGAGCAGCTTAGCGTCGCTCTGCTGGCCTACAGCCAGGCGCTCTATCGCAATGCGGACCGGTTTCCCATTGACGGCACGCTCGCGGCCAATTTCGCGGAAACCCTGCGCGTATCGAAAGAGGCGCTAGCCATGATGGAAAAGCGCTATGGCACTAATGATTCGCGCGTCGCGGGCGCGCACTCATCGATTGCACGCGTCTATCGGCGGGCGGGCGACTTGACCCAAGCGCTGCAATATATCCAGAGCGCAATTGCAATTGAGAGCGCCATCTTGCCAAACGACGACGACGCCCTGGCGATTCACCTGAACGCGCTGACCTTGATAATGCGCGACCAGCGCGACTACAAGGGCGCCTTGGCCGCCGCCGGTAGGTCATTGGAACTCAATCTGAAGGTCAATGGCGCAGATCACTATCACACGGCAGTCGCCAGCAATTCGATCGGCAATTTGCGCATGCGGCTATTGGATTTCTCAGGTGCATTAGCGCCGCTGCGTGAGTCGCTGCGGGTGACAAAATTGCAGTTCGCGCCGACCAGCCCGCAAACCTTAGAGATGCGCATCGACTATGGCGCAGCGTTAATACACAGCGGTCAGGTTGAAGCGGGCGAGACAGAAATCTTGTCTGCCATTGCAGATCACCGCGCGGCTGCCACGCCTGATACCGAGGAACTCGCCTTCACATGGCAAATTTTAGCCCGCGCGCGTTTATGTCGCCAAGCGCCGGACTTGGCGCTTGAGGCCTTGGATGCGATGCAGGCGGCGTTGGCGCAAATCAAAGCGCCACAGCCGTATTGGAATGGCCGCGCGAACAGCTTGCGCGCAGCGGCGCTGATCCAGAAGGGTAACTATGCCGAGGCACGCCCGCTCGTTGCGTCCGCGACGCTTGCGGCAGCAGCCCCTGCGACAGACATTGAGGTGCCCGTTGAGCTCGCGCTGCTAAAGGCGCAGCTCGCCCAGCAAGGCTCAGAACCAGCGCTCGCGCAGCAGAGCGCCGAATCTGCCCAACGCGCGCTTGCGGCCGTGCGTAATCCTTCGGTGTGGCTGGTGGCGCTGAGCAAAATGGCGCTCAAAGCCCCCTAAATTTGCAACCCAGCGCCGCAAATTGGGAACAAATAAAAGCGGCTGGAGGCTGCTTCCAGGGCGGTGTTCAGATCGCAGCCACTTGGGCTGCATTCTGCTTCGTGAAAAAAAGCGAAGCGCTAGTTAGTCTGTGTTTTGGTGGCAGAAGCGGCGCATTGGACCGGCGGGTTGCTGTGATATTTTCGTTGGTATCACCTTGGCAGTAGGGTCTGTAATGACCATGTCGGTTAAGCTACTGCTCGAATTGGAACAGCAGCTGCGTCGGCGCGCCGCGACGCGGCCTTGGGACAGCCCATAAGCACCACCATCCGCGAGGCTTTGTCGATGTACCCGGCATCGCGTGTGGGCAGCGAACTTTCTGCCTATGCGTTGGAAGCGGATTTATTCGGGCACCACTCCCGCAGTTCTGATTTAGCCACCTCGCGCAAAGCTGCAGCTGCCGACGTTTGGCAAAAAAAGCACGCCGCCCGCCGTGCGTAAAACGAAGCAGGTGTCGCCGCTGAGAGCGCTGCTGCACCGCGTGCATTGATCGATAGCGGCCCGCCGATCGCCCTCTTTAATGACGGCGATCGATGGCACCTGCCTGTTTTGGGCTGGTTACGGGCAGCGATTGCGGGCATCGATGCAGATTTTGATGTCTATCGCGATGCCTCGGGCAAGGCACTGCGCCACTTGTTGCGCGAATAGCCAATGCTGTCTTGCCGTCCCGGCTAGTCGGAAGCTCACACCCAACAGGCCGCGCTTGCGCAAGTCAAAGCGCCACAGGGCCATTGGAATGGCCGCGCGAACGGCCTGCGGAATCAGCCAAACAGCAGCTTGCGGCAGTGCGCAATCCTTCCGTCTGGCTGGTCGCGCTGGGCAACGCGGCTTTGGGAGCCTCTCGCAAAATCTGTGACCAAGCGCGGCAAATCGGCACCAACCCATGTCGCATATTTTTCAGAAACAGCGTTTTTCTTCTCAGGCGGGAAATCTTTAGCCATTTGAGGAGATGTAACGATGAAAGCAACCCGAGTCATCCAATGTGTTTCGCGATGCACGCTAGCGATTGCGGCGCTGCTGGCGAGCAGCGGCGCGTCAGCGGCGATCCTGACCGTTGGTGCGGCAGGCTCAGGCTGCAATCACTTAACGGTGCAGGCCGCGCTGAATGCCGCCATGGCCACTCCCGAATCCGACGTCATTCGCATCACGCGCAGCGCAACCTATACCCAGCAGGAAATCAGTTTCAACAGCGGCAATCAAGAAATCGAGTTGACCGGCGGTTTTTCCAGCTGCACAGCAATCGACGCCGATAACATAGCGACCCGGCTAAGCGGCGCAGGCGGCGGCGCTTTGCCAGTGCTGACCGTTCGCGGAAACGGCGTGGTGCGGCTGCGAAAACTCGAAATCATCAATGGTGATGCTGCAGGCAATGGCGGCGGCATCAACTATGAGGGCAACGGCATCCTGGATATTGCCAACTCCACAATCGCCTCGAATGAAGCCAGAGACGGCGGCGGCATTTATGCGACCGGCACCGGTATTCTGGCCGAAGTGGTGTTGGGCGAGAATGTGGCGATCAGCAGCAATACCGCGCGCAACTCCGGCGGCGGCATGGTGGCAAAGGATCTGGAAGCCTCCATCATCGGGCCGGCGACGATCTTGTTCAATAACCGCGCGCTGGGTCAAAACGGCGGCGGCAGTGGCGGTGGGCTGGTGGTGGTGTCGGAAGCGCGCTCGGCCTTTGGCTATGTCAGCTCGAACGGCATCGGCGGGCTGGGCGTGATCTCCAACAACAGCGCTGTTTTCGGCGGCGGCATTGCGGTATTGCGCAGCAATGGCGATAGCGATCTCACTGCCGAAGTCAGGGTGTACGCGACCAGCAGCAGCTATCTGGCGCGCATCAATGGCAATAGCGCCAGCAACTGCGGCGGCGGTATCTATTTGCGCGGACGCAATACCGCCGTAGGTAGTGATCGAGAGGTTCGAGCCAGACTCTGGCGCGCCGCACTGAATGACAATATCGCGCCGGAAGGTTCGGCCAGCTGCCAGCATGAGGATTTCTCTTTCCTCGAGTTCACGCGTATTGCCGAAGCAGCGAGCTGCACGGTGGGTCAAGCCTGCAATGAAATTCACGGCAATACCGCGCAGAACGCGGCCGGTGCAGCCACGCAGGGCGCCACGCTGCGCAATCGCGGTGGCGATTTATACGTCAATCGCACCAGCCTGCGTTTAAATCAGGGCGGACGGCTGTACTACGGCGGGGAAGAAGCATCGCAAACCTATTTTGCCAACAGCCTAATGGCGGACAATCTCAATGCCCTGCAGTTGATTCGACATACGCCAAACGACGATGACCGTTTAGACTTTATTCACATCACGGTCGCAGGCAACAGCATCGCGGCGCCCGAAGTCATTTTTAGCGACCGCAGTATTGCGTTTGACCGCAGTCTGTTTCATCAGCCGGGGAAGCTGACTATCAATAGCTCTGGTAGCGGCGATCGAAGCGCTGCATATACGCTGACCAATAACCTCACGAACATGCCCAATGCCCAAGCACCAGGCGGCGCAAATCTTGTTGACCCCCGATTTGTCGACCCTGCGGCCGGGAACTACGGCTTGCGCGCCGGTTCGCGCGCGATAGATCGCGCGCCGGTTCGGCCCGATGATGATTTCGGCTTTTACAGGATCGCTGCGGATCTACATGGGTACCCGCACACGCTGGATATGCCGATCAACGGCGCGGTACCGAATTTCACCGCCGACATCGGCGCATTGGAGCGCCCGGCACTGCAACCGCTGGTTTTGAACAGCAATTTTGATCTGGACCTGCGCATTTGGGATTTTTCTTCGGAATCCACTTGGGACGACAGGCAGAATGCGGCGGGCGCGGTCGGATCCGGTTCAGCGCGCGTGCCGGTGCCCGACGGCGGCGGGGGGCGCTCCACCGATCCACTCGCATCACCTGATCCACTGGCACCGCTGGCCATTGGCCGCACCCAGTGCATCCACCTGCCGGGGCCCGGTCGCTACGCACTCAATGGCTTCGGCCGCGTGAGCAATGGCACGATAATGGATAACAACCGCGCACAGCTGCGCTGGGCACTGCGCTACAGCGGGCTTAACGGAGGCTGCGCCAGTGCCTCGGTGCCGGCCAGCACCGGCGTGCTTCAACTGGCCAGCAACAGCACCTGGCGCCGCCCGCCCATCGCCACTGAAATCGTCGTCGATGCCGCCCTGTTTACCGGCAATACCGCGATTGTGGTGTCACTCGAAACGCTGGGCTCAAGTTTCAATCCTCCAACCGGCTGGTTCGACGGCATTACGCTCGAGCCCGTGATGGCGGCGACCGATATTATTTTTGCGAACGGGTTTCAGTAGCCGTTTATTCAAAACAATGTTCATCTTGCGAGAGAACAAAACATGTTGAAAAGTACAGTTGTTCCATGTCCGCTGCGATACGCGCTGACCTTGGCTGCGCTGCTGGCGTGCAACAGCGCAGCCGCGGCGGTCTTTACCGTCGGTGCGGCGGGGTCGGGCTGCAGCCACTTGACAGTGCAGGCAGCCATCGACGCTGCGATCGCCACCCCTGAAGCGGATACCATTCGCATCGCACGTAGCCAAAGCTACCCGCAGCAGGAAATTGACTTTACGACCAATCAAGATATCGAGCTTGATGGTGGCTTTGCGACCTGCACATCGAGTACAGCGGACGGCAACCAGGCCGTCCTTAACGGCGAATTCGGCAGCGCACTACCCGTTCTAACTATACGCAGTAATGCGCTAGTGCGATTACGAAATTTGCGCATTATCAACGGTGACGGCTTCGAAGGCGGCGGTATTAATTTCTCGGGCAACGGTACCCTCGATATTGCTAACACGGGTATCGAGTCGAACAGGGCAAGAGATGGTGGTGGTATTTACGCCACCGGCACCGGCGCGCAGGCCAAAGTGGTGCTACGGGAAAATGTAGTGATTGCCAACAACACGGCGCGCAACAGTGGCGGCGGCGTGGTGGCGAAAGATTTGGAAATTTTTATCGATGGTCCAAACACGGCTTTATGGAACAACAGAGCGTTGGGTGAAGTCGGCGGTGGCTATGGCGGCGGGCTCTTCGTGCTATCCGAGGCACGCTCGGCGTATGGCTACGTGCGCTCCAATGGCAACGGGGCTTTTGGCGCGATCTCAGGCAATAGTGCGGTTTTTGGGGGCGGAATTGCCGTATGGCGCACCAACGACAACAGTGCGCTTAAGTCAGAAGTTAGGGTTTCTGCTAACAGCAGCGACAGCCTGGTACGGATCAACGGCAATCGGGCCAGCAGCTGTGGCGGCGGCATTTTCTTGCGCGGGCAGAACGGCGGCAACGCGATCGTTGAGGCCAAATTTTGGCGCGCTGCACTAAATGATAATTTAGCGCGGGACGGCGCGGCCAGTTGCCAGGATGAAGACGAATCTATTTTGAGTTTTGAGCCGTTCTCGGGCGCCGGATCTTGCCCGCTGGGCCGGGCCTGTAACGAAATTCACGGTAATATTGCCCAAATCCCGTCCGGTGTGGCAACTCAGGGCGCAACACTTCGCAATCTCGGTGG
>Ga0209591_10003409_pt1 | contig 18434 bp, 19 predicted proteins | sample MAT01_FD_187207 | JGI IMG/M metagenome (GOLD analysis project Ga0209591, IMG submission 187207) | Freshwater microbial communities from Lake Fryxell liftoff mats and glacier meltwater in Antarctica - MAT-01 (SPAdes) (version 2) | ecosystem: Environmental > Aquatic > Freshwater > Ice > Liftoff... | reverse complement strand
CACCGGAACCCGCACACCCGAGGCGACACTCGGGCCAGTAGCGCACCCACAACCTGAACAAGCCCTGGCGAACATCAACTTCTCAGTCCCCAGATCAGCTCACCGCCCACGCGCGGATTCGGGTCTGCAGGGGTTGACACCGGGTTGCTCAGGGGCGCAGCCGGACGTGGGACGGGCGCAGGTCGTCGACGCTGTCGACACCGATGAGCTGCAGCGTCCGTACGATCTCGGCGGAGAGGATGTCCACCGACTTCTGGACCCCGCGCCGCCCACCCGCCATCAGCCCGTAGAGGTAGGCGCGCCCGACCAGCGCGGCCCGCGCGCCGAGCGCGACGGCCGCGACGATGTCGGCGCCGTGGGTGATGCCGGTGTCGATGAGCACCTCCGCGCGGTCACCGACCTCCTGCACCACGGGTTCCACCAGCTCGAGCGGCACCGGCGCGCGGTCGAGCTGGCGTCCGCCGTGGTTGGACAGCAGCACCGCGTCGGCGCCGGCCGCCACTACGCGCCGGGCGTCCTCGACGCTCTGGATGCCCTTGATCACGAGCTTGCCCGGCCACGTGCCGCGCAGCCAGTCGACGTCGGCCATGGTCAGCGCCGGGTCGAACACCCGGTTGATCATGTCGGAGACGGTACCGCCGGTGGACTGCAGGCTCGCGAAGGTCAGCGGCTCGGTGGTGAGCAGGTCGAACCACCAGTTCGGGTGCATCGCGCCGTCGAGGAACGTGCGCAGTGACAGGGCGGGCGGGATCGTCAGCCCGTTGTGCACGTCGCGCAGCCGGGCCCCGCCGACGGGGGTGTCGACCGTCAGGATCAGGGTGTCGTAGCCGGCGTCCGAGGCGCGCTGCACCAGGTCCTTCGCCGGGGCCCGGTCGCGCCAGAGGTAGAGCTGGAACCATCGTCGTGCGCTGGGCGCGGCTGCGGCGACGTCCTCGATCGTGGTGGTGCCCATCGTCGAGAGCGCGTAGGGGATGCCCGCCTGCGCGGCGACCGACACGACCGCTCGCTCGCCCTCCTGGTGCATCATTCGCGTGAACCCGGTGGGGGCGAAGGCGAACGGCAGCGCCGAACGGCTCCCGAGGATGTCGCGGGACGTGTCCACGCTCGAGACGTCGCGCAGCACGGTCGGGCTGAACTCGACGCGCGCGAAAGCGCCCTGGGCCCGCCGCAGGGAGAGCTCTGCGTCGGCCGCGCCGTCGGTGTAGTCGAACACCGCCCGCGGCGTGCGACGCCGCGCGATCGTCCGCAGGTCCCCGATGCTCGCCGCGCGGGCGAGCCGGCGTTCGGTCGCGTTCCGGACGAACGGCGCGGGCCGCAGCAGCGGCCGCAGCTCGGACGGGCGGGGAAACCGGCGCTGGACCATCCCCCTACCATAGGACGTCGGAGACCGTCCGACCGGGCAGAGAGGAAACTTGCCCATCGGCGGACGGGCGTCACGCACCAGGGACGCCACCCGGGGCCCGCAGAGCGGCGACGATGACGGCGAGCAGGCTGTCGCGCCGCTGCGGGTCCTGCATGACCCGGGCCTGGATCGCGGCGAGCAGGGTCGACAGTACGATCGTCTGCAGTCCCACGGCCATCAGCGCCGGATCGATGTCGGCGCGGGCGATTCCGGCGCGCTGCGCCGTCCGCAGCGCCTGCTCCAGCGCGTCGCGCAGCCTGACCGCCGACGGCAGCTCCAACAGTCGCGGGGTGAGGTCCGGCTCGCGTCCCTCGAAGACGCGCCGGGCCAGCGGGTGCCGGGTCAGCCCGTCCACGATCCGTGGCAGCAGTCCGATCCACGTGGGCAGGGCCGAGACGTCGGCGGGCAGTGCCGAGTCCAGCTGCGCGCTGGCGTCGGCGTCGAAGGCGGCCAGGAACAGCCGCTCCTTGTCGTGGAAATAGGGGTAGACCGCGGCCGGGGTCACCCCGCTCTCCCGCGCGATGGCCGACAGCGACGTGGCGCGGTAGCCCTGCTCGGCGAACCGCCGCACGGCGACCTCGAGCAGGCGTTGCCTGGTCCGTTCGCCCCGCGCGGTCGCGGCCGGATCGCTTCTGCGGACCTTCCTCGATCGACGAAGTGAATTTTTATTCAATCATTCAGAGCGATGTGCTCCCTTCGAAGGGTCGTGATGGTCCACCTCAGCCATGCCTACCCGATCATCGTCCGCGACGGGTCCCCGGCGCGACGTTCGACGTCGACCGAGCCCACGGATCGGGTGGCCGCCGCGATGCGGGTGGGCGTGGCGGCCCGGGCCCGGCGGCGTCGTTCGTCAGCGGGCAGCGCCTCGCGTGCGCCGCCGCCATGGCGCTGGGGATCGCGTTCCCCGGGGTCGCGGCGCCGGGTGCGGGCCCGGCCCCGGACGATCCCCGGCTCGGCGAGCAGTACGGGCTGACGCCGGCGCGGTTCCCGGACGCCTGGCCGGCCTCGACCGGGTCCGGTGTCGTGATCGCCGTGGCGGACACCGGCGTCGACCCGGACCATCCTGATCTCGTCGGCGCCCTGGTACCCGGTCGTCGCCGCCGAGGCGGCGCTCCTGCTGGCGCAGGGCCTGTCGGCCACGGAGGTGCCCGACCTCATCGTCGCGTCGGCGAGCAACCCGACCGGCGACCCGCAACTGGGCGCAGGCGTGATCGAGGCCGCCGCCGTCAGGACGCCCGGCGCCGACCCGGACGGCGCCCAGCCGGCGGCTCCGTCGGTCGCCGGGTCCCCGGACCCAGCGGCACAGCCCGTGGGCCCACCGGCCGTCCGTGCGAGGGCAGCCGATCGGCCTGCGCAGGGCGGCCCGGGGCTGCTGCCCGTCGTCCTCGCCGGTGCTGCGGGGGCCGGCGCGCTGCTCGTGGGCCGCCAACTCCTCAGGCGCAGGCGATGACCGCGCCGCCGCTGTGTGGGTCGCGCGCATGCGCCGGGACCCGCTGGGCACCCTGGCGCGCACCCACGCCCGGCACGGTCCGATCGTGGGGGTGCGGATCGGCACGCGGGTCGTCACGCTGGTCGCGCAACCGTCCTACATCGACGCCACGGTGCCCCGCAACCCGAACTTCGACGAGCCCGACGTGTCGGCCAAGCCGGCCTGGCTGCGGGCGAGCGCCGAGGACCGGTCGAGGTTCGTCGCACTGGTCAACGACGCCGACCACCAGGACCGGATGGGATCGCTGCTCGCCGTGGACGACATGGTCGCCGGCATCGTCGAGACCTTGGAGGTAGCGGGCGAGCTGGACGACACCCGCGGTACTGACCGGGCAGCCAGGGGCGCGGCGCGACGAGCTCGCCGGCTGCGCCGGAGCCACCTGCCGGGAATGAGGTTCTCCGGCCGGGGGTCATGGGCGAGGTTCTAGCTGCGTCGCCTGCGCAGCTCGAACGCGGCCACCGCGCCCGCGCTGGCGACGCCCAGGGACTCGACGCCGCCGTGCATGGGGATCGCGAGCACCCCGTCCAGGAGCGCGCGGACCGCTTCGGACAGCCCGTCGGTCTCGTTGCCCAGCACCAGCGCCACCCGCTCGGGCAGCTCGGCGTCGAGCAGCGACCCACCGCCCGCGTCCAGGCCGAAGACGCCGAACCCGGCCGTCCGCAACGCGGCGCAGCCCTCCTCGGCGGTGGCCGAGCGCAGGACCGGTGCCCGGAAGGCCACACCCGCCGAGGCCTTGACGACCAGCGGGTCGATGGCCGGGACGCCGCGGCGGGGGAGCAGCACGCCGTCGAGGCCGGCGGCGGTGGCGCTGCGCAGGATCATGCCGACGTTGGCGGGGTTGGTGAGCCCGTCGAGCACGAGGACGGACGCGGGACCGTCGGCGCCCAGCCCGGCCAGGAACTCCTCCACCGGCGCCATCCGCGGCGCCACGACGTCGGCGAGCACCCCCTGGTCGTGACGGCCGTTGCCGGCGAGCACCTTCACCCGGTGCGCCGTCGCGCGCTGTACCGGCACCCCGCGGTGCCGGGCCGCGTCGAGGATCTCCCGGACCGGATCGCCCCGCAGCCCGTCGGCGACGATCACCTTGTCGACCCGCAGCGTCGCGTCGTCCAGGGCCTCCAGCACCGGCTTGCGCCCGTAGACGGTGATGAAGGTGTCCTTGGGTGATCGGGTCTGCGGGGCCGGCACCGGGCCAGCGTAGTTCCGTCCCGACGAGATCGGCGGCACGGCTGGATGCGCCCGCCTACGATCGGGTCATGCCGCCCCGGCTCTCCGCCCTCGATGCCTCATTCCTCTACCTGGAGCAGCCGACCACCCCGATGCACGTCGGCGGTGTCTCCGTCTTCCGCCGCCCGAAGGCGGGGTTCGACTACGACCGGCTCGTCGAGCTGATCGAGCAGCGGATCGCGCTGGTGCCGCGCTACCGCCAGAAGGTGCGTCACGTCCCCGGCAACCTGGCCCGTCCGGTGTGGGTGGACGATCCCGACTTCGACGTCGCGTACCACGTGCGTCGCTCGGCACTGCCGAAACCGGGCTCCGACGGCCAGCTCACCGAGCTGGTGGCGCGGCTGATGTCGCGTCCGCTCGACCACACCCGCCCGCTGTGGGAGATGTACCTGGTCGAGGGGTTGGCGCGGGGGCGGACGGCCGTGCTGACGAAGACCCACCAGGCGATGGTCGACGGCATCAGCGCGATCGACATCGGGCAGGTGATCCTCGACGTGTCCGCCGAGCCGAACGGTGAGTCCGGCGGGCGAGGCGTCTCCGACCTGTGGATGCCCCGGCCCGAGCCCTCCGACGGGCAGCTCATCCTCGGCGCGTTGAGCGAGGCCGTCGCCCGGCCGGGCGTGGTCGTGGACAACGCGCGGGCCGCGGCGGGCGACGCGGTGGCCACCATCGGCAAGGTCGTCGGTGCGGCGACGCAGCTGTTCTCGATGGCCCGGGCCGCCAGCCGGCGCGCCCCCGGCACACCGCTCAACGTCGACATCTCCACCCAGCGCCGGTTCGCGATCGCCCGCACCGAGCTGGAGGACTACCGCCGCATCCGGACGGCGCACGGGTGCACCGTCAACGACGTGGTGCTCACGGTCGTGTCCGGCGCGCTGCGCAACTGGCTCCTCTCACGCGGTGAGCCCGTGGCGGCGTCGTCGTCCCTGCGGGCGATGGTGCCGCTGTCGGTGAAGGGCGAGGCCGACGTGCCCAGCTTGGCGACGGCGGGTTCGCTGGGCAACCGCGTCTCCTCGTTCATCGTCGATCTGCCGGTGGGCGAGCCGAGCCCGATGGTGCGGCTGCACCACGTGGCCCACGCGATGCGGGAGCACACCTCCACCGCGCGGTCCGTCGGCGCCGACACCCTGGCCCGGATCGGCGGGTTCGCGCCTCCGACCCTGCACGCCCTGGGCGCCCGCGCCGCGAGCGGGATGTCGAAGCGGATCTTCAACCTGGTGGTGACGAACGTGCCCGGACCGCAGTTCCCCCTCTACGCCGCGGGTGCCCGGATGCTGGAGATGTTCCCGGTGGTACCGCTGGCGAAGGGTCAGGCGCTCGCCATCGGGCTCACCTCCTACGACGGTGGTGTCTACTACGGCTTCAACGGCGACCGCGATGCGATGGCCGACGTCGAGGTTCTCGCCGGCATGGTGGCCGAGTCGCTCGACGAGCTCCTGACGACAGTGGGGCCGCGAGCCGATCGTGGGCCGTGAGCGGGCCTGCGAGCGAATCGTGGGCCGTGAGCGAGCCTGCGAGCGAATCGTGGGCCGTGAGCGAGCCTGCGAGCGAATCGTGGGCCGTGAGCGAGCCTGCGAGCGAATCGTGGGCCGTGAGCGAGCCTGCGAGCGAATCGTGGACACTGCGAGGTCCATTGCCGACCGAGCACAGCGAGGGAGTGGGATGAGGATCTACGTCCCGGCCACGTGGCCGATGCTCCGCACGATGATCAAGAACGGGGTGCTCGAACCGATCGGTGGCACCGTGTTCGCGCTGACGCCCAGGCTGCGCGAGGCCTACACCGCGGGTGACGAGGAGGAGCTCGAGTACGCCGCGCTCACCGAGGCGGCACGGGCGTCGCTGCGCCTGCTGTCGGTGGAGTTCGGGCTGGGGGAGACCACCACGCCCGCCCGCCGCGTCGTCGTGGCCGCCGACCTCGAGGACGTGACGTTGCGTCCCGACCTCGACGACGCCGCCGTGCGGGTGGCGGGCGGGGTGCCCCTGGAGAAGGTCGCGGCCGTCCACGTGGACACCGAGGAGGCCGACTACGTCGTGCGCCAGGCCGCGGACGCCATTGATGCCGCGGACATGGGCGACATGGACGCCGAGTTCCTCATCGGTGAGGCCGAGGACCTCGAGCTGGCCTGGTACGACCCGTCCGAGGTCGCGTTCCTCGTCGAGCTGCGCTGACGCGGCGACGTCCACCTCACGCACGGGCGCGGAGCGCGTTGCGCCAGGCCGAGTAGGAGCCGGCCGGTCCGGCGTGCGGGCGGTGGAGCCACGGCCAGGGGTGCACCTCGACGGGGCCGACGGCCGCGGACCGGGTGCGGAACCCCGGCACCGGGGCGTGGGTGACGGCGACGGCGCGCCCGGCCAGCTCCTCGCGGACCCTCCCGCGCCGCACCTCGACGTCCCGACGCCGGGCCAGGTCGGCCAGGGTCTCGGCGAGGAACACCAGCCGCTTCCCCGCCAGGTTCAGCCGCGCCAGCAGCGGCTCGTCGAACACGAAGACGACCGGTAGCCCGGGGTGGGCGCTCAGCGCCGGGTCGGCGTCGCCCAGGGACTCCGCGGTGAGCCAGACCGCGCCGGGCTCGCCGTGGCGCTGTGGCTCGCGCGGCCCGCCGGTGGCCTCCGGGTCGGGGTCACCGCGCAGCAGCGGCGACCCCGGCGGCGACCCCCCCGGCGGCGGGTCGTCGGGCCAGTCCTGGATCGGGCAGTCGTCTGACAGCGCGCAGTCCCGGCACAGCTGCGGTGCGCGCTTCTGCACCTGCCAGCGGGAGAAGCCGTAGGGCTTGCCGGTGCCCGCGCCGATCGTCCACTGCCAGCCGAGCCGGTTGGCCGCCCGCGAGCCGTCGAGCAGGTGGGTGAAGAACCTGTCCTCCCCGGCGGTCCACTCGGCACCGGCGCGCACGGTCCACTGCGACGACATCCACATCCGGGTCTGGTTGACCAGCCAACCGTCGGTCTCCAGCTCCTCGACGGTGGTGGCGACACAGTTCATCGTCGCCGGCCACGGCTCGTCCCAGCTCCGGGCGGGACGCGCAGGTGCGGCACGCAGCGCGGTGGCCATCCGGTGGCCGAGGCGGGCGTAGAGGTGCCGGGCGTACTCCTGCCACTGGAGCTCGTCGCGGAACTTGGTGCGATCCCGTGGCGGGGCCCCGGACGCGGCCGCCCACGCGGTGGGCAGGTCGATCAGGCCGTACCGGATGAACGGGGAGAGCCGCGTCGCGCCCCGCCGCGAGCGGGGCAGCACCTCGTTGCGCCGTGCCGCGTAACCGGCGAGGTCGAGTGTGGCGAGTGCGGTGTCGGCGGCCTGCTGGCCACCGCGGAAGGCCGGGGACGCGGTCGGCTCGTCGCAGCACAGGTCGCCGAGGTGGGTCCGGACCCACTCGACCGCGGCGTCGGGTCCCGTGGCCGGCGTGGGGAGCAGCACGGTGCGAGTCTCCCGGCCCGCGTCCCTGGGCGCGCGCCGACGGCCGGATCCATGATCGCCCGGAATGGTTCCTGGGCGTCAGATCTGGCGCTCCGACACCATTGTTGCCGATCATGGCGACGGATGCCGCGGCCCGCTCAGTCCCGATCCTCGCGACGGCTCCGGCAGCGCGACCTCGGCCGCGGGTGCCGGGTCCCCGGCAGGTCGGGATGCGGGGCGGGCAGGTCGGTGAACAGCGCCTCGAGCTCCGTGGCGACAGTGGCGTTCGCGGCGACGGCGGACCGGTCGGCGTACTCCTCGACGCCGAGGCGCCCGGCGGCCAGGTGGTCGTCGAGAGCCTTCATCGCAGCGGTCCGTTCGGTGGTGCCGACGCGCAACCCGGTCATGGCGTGGAGCGTGTCAGGTCACCGGATCGGTGCAGTCTCGGCGGTCACCGCAGGGCGACCAGCACCCTCCGCAGGGCGGTCAGCCGGCCCGGTCGGAGCAACCCGTCGGTCACCCGCACGTCGAGGGCGCATTCCGGGTCCGCCGGCGGGCCGAGGTGCCCGCAGCCGCGCGGGCAGTCCTCGATCGCGTCGGCGAGGTCCTCGAACGCCGCCGGGATGTCGTCGGCGGTGACGTGGGCGAGCCCGAACGACCGGACGCCGGGGGTGTCGACGACCCAGCCGGGGCGCCCGTCCACGGACACGGGCAGCGGCAACGCGATCGCCGCGACGGTGGTGTGGCGGCCCTTCCCGACCGACGACACGACCCCGACGGCCAGCTCAGCGTCCGGGACCAGTGCGTTGACCAGGGTCGACTTGCCCACCCCCGAGTGTCCGACGAGCGCCGACACGCGTCCGGACAGCAGCTGCGCCAGCTCGGTCGGTGGCCTGTCCCGACGCGTCACCAGCACCGGGAAGTCGAGTTCGCGGTACGCCGCCGCGAACGACTCGGGGTCGGCGAGGTCGGACTTGGTGAGGCACAGCACCGGGCGCAACCCGCCCGCGTAGGCCGCGACGAGGCAGCGGTCGACGAACCCGGTGCGCGGCACGGGGTCGGCCACCGCGGTGACGATCACGAGCTGCTCGGCGTTGGCGACGACGATGCGTTCGAAGGGATCGGTGTCGTCCGCGGTGCGCCGCAGCAGGGTGGTCCGCGGCTCGACCCGCACGATCCGGGCGAGCGAGTCGACGGCCCCGGAGAGGTCGCCGATCAGGCCGACCCGGTCGCCGACCACGATCGGGGTGCGGCCGAGCTCGCGTGCCCGCATCGCGGTGACGGGCGCGCGAGTGCTGTCCCCGTCCGGCGCGCAGGTCCAGCGGCCCCGGTCGACGACGGTGACCATGGCGTCGGCGGCGTCGGCGTGGTCGGGCCTGCGCTTGGTGCGGGGCCGGGAACCGCGGCGGCCCGGCCGGACCCGTACGTCGGACTCGTCGTACTCGCGGGGGCTCACGACACCAGGGCCGCCCACCGGGACGGGAAGTCGGGGATCGTCTTGTCCGTGCAGCCGATGTCGTCGACGGCGACGCCGGGCACCACGAGCCCGAGCAGCGCGCCCGCGGTGGCCATCCGGTGGTCGGCGTAGGCGCGCCACGGCCGGTCGGGCCTGCCCCGCAGCGGCGCGGGGGTGATCTCCAGCCCGTCAGGGGTCTCGGTGACCGCGCCGCCGAGGGCGTTGATCTCGGTGGCGAGCGCCGCGAGCCGGTCGGTCTCGTGGCCCCGGATGTGGGCGACGCCCCGGATGCGCGAGGGCCCGGTCGCGAGCGCGGCCAGTGCGGCGACGGCGGGGGTCAGTTCGCTCGCGTCGCGCAGATCGACCTCGACCCCGCCCAGCTCGGCGGGGCCCTCGACGGTCGTGCCGTCCGGTCCGGTGGTGACGGTGGCGCCGGCGCGGGCGAGCACCGCGAGGATCTCGGCGCCCGGCTGGGTCGAGCCCGCGGGCCAGCCCGCAACGGTGACCCGGCCCCTGGTGATCGCGGCGGCGGCGAGGAACACCGCGGCGTTGGAGAGGTCCGGCTCGACCACCCAGTCCCGGGCGGCGACGGGGCCGGGCGCGACGTGCCAGGTGTCGGCGTCCGACGCGTCGACCTCGACCCCGGCCGCCCGCAACATCGTCACCGTCATGTCGATGTGCGGCAGCGACGGCACCGGCGGGCCGCTGTGGTGCACGGTCACGCCCTTGTCGTAGCGGGCCCCCGACAGCAGCAGGCCCGACACGAACTGCGAGGACGTCGACGCGTCGATCACCACCTCACCGCCGCGGAGCCCGCCCGCCCCGTGCAGCGTGAACGGCAGGCCCGACCCGTCCACCTGCGCACCCAGCGCGCGCAGGGCGTCGAGCACGGTGGTCATCGGACGGTCGCGGGCCCGCGGGTCGCCGTCGAACACGACGGGCCCGTCGGCCAGCGCCGCCGCGGGCGGGACGAACCGCATCACGGTGCCGGCGAGCCCGCAGTCGACGGCGGCGCCGCCCCGCAGGCCGTGGTGGCGTCCGAACGTGACGTGCTCCCCGTCCACGTCGACCGGCACGCCCAGGGCCCGCAGGGCGCCGACCATCAACGCGGTGTCCCGGGTGGCCGGTGCCCCGGACACCGACGCGGCGTCGCCCGACAGTGCGGCGAGCAGCAGCGCGCGGTTGGTCACGGATTTGGAACCCGGCACGGAGACGTTCCCCCGGACGGGCCGGTGGGCGACGGGCGCGGGCCACGGCAATGTCACAGGGCCATGATCCCCCATGCGGGAGCGCCCTCGTCACGAGATCCGTCCACCGCCGCCCGTCCGGTGAGACTTCCGGCGAACTGCCACCATGAGCCCCATGTGCGGTCGTTACGCCTCGATCAAGGCCCCCGCCGACCTGGCCGACGAGTTCCGGGCCGTCGACGTCACCGACGGCGCGGTGCAGCCCGACTACAACGTCGCACCCACCAAGAACATCGTCGCGGTCGTGGAGCGCCACCCGCGCGACGCCGAGGATGTCCCCGACCCCGACACCACCGAACGCAGTCTCCGGGTCCTGCGGTGGGGCCTCGTTCCGTTCTGGTCCAAGGACGCGAAGGCCGGCGCCCGGATGATCAACGCCCGGTCCGAGACGGCCGCGACCAAGCCGTCCTTCCGGCGCGCCCTCGCGGCCCGGCGGTGCCTGCTGCCCGCAGAGGGCTGGTTCGAGTGGCAGCGGGGCGAGAACCACAAACAGCCCTACTACACGCACTACCAGGACGGCAGCTCGCTCGCGATGGCCGGGGTGTGGGAGTACTGGAAGCCCGAGCAGGACCCCGAGAACCGCTACCCCGACGGCCTGGTGACCGCGAGCGTGCTCACCACGGCGGCCGTCGGTGTTCTGGCCCAGGTGCACGACCGGATGCCCCTGGTGCTGGCGCCGTCGGCCTGGGACGCCTGGCTCGACCCCGATGCGGGCACCGACGCGGTGGCCTCCCTGCTGGTGCCACCACCGGCTGAGCTCGTGGCGGCCCTGGAGCTCCGCCCGGTGTCGGCGATGGTCAACAACGTCCGCAACAACGGGCCCGAACTCCTCGACCCGCTCCCGCCGGACACCCTGGCGGACCCCCTGCAGCTCGACCTGCTGGCCGGTCCGAACCCCGCATGAGCCCCGCCGGACGGCCCGTCCGACCGGATCTCGACGAGTCCCGGCCGCAGGAGAGCGAGGTTCCGACCCCGCACGGCCCGGCCCGGGTCACCCGTCACGATCCGGCGGGTCGCGCCCGTGCGGTGCTGCTGCTCGGGCACGGGGCCGGCGGCGGGGTCGGTGCGCCGGATCTCCTCGCGGCCGCGGGCGCCGCGCTCGCCGCGTCCGTGCGGGTCGTGCTTGTCGAGCAGCCCTATCGCGTGGCCGGACGCCGTGCCCCCGCACCGGCCGGGCAGCTCGACACCGCGTGGCTGGTGGTCGTCGAGCACGTCCGGGTCCGGGGTGTCCCGCTCCTGTTCGGCGGCCGGAGCTCGGGAGCAAGGGTGGCGTGCCGGACCGCGACGGCGGGCGGGGCGTCCGGTGTGATCTGCCTGGCGTTCCCGGTTCATCCCCCGGGCAGGCCCGAGAAGGACCGCCTCGCCGAGCTCGCCGCGCCGCAGGTGCCGGTGCTGGTGGTGCAGGGCGAGCGGGACCCGTTCGGCCGGCCCGGCCCGGCTCCCGGCCGTGACGTGGTCCTGCTGCGGAGCGACCATGCGCTGCGGGCCGACCTGCCCGCCGTCGCGGACACGGTGGGCGGGTGGCTGGCGCGGCTGCTGCCCGGCTGAGTGGACCGCGACGGCGCACGCTAGTTAAGTAACCAGAGGTCTGGCGGCTGAGGTGTCCGGAGAACTGGTTTACTTCCCGGACCGCGCGCCACTCAGGAGGATCGACATGGACGCCCCGTCACCGGTGGTCGCCGCCCACGAGCTGGGGCGGCGGCTCCGCAAGCGGCGGGACACGCTCGGACTCCCGGCCACCGACGTCGCCCGCGCCGCGCGCTGCACCCCGCAGTACCTCAGCCAGGTCGAGACCGGCAAGAAGGTCCCCGCGGTGGAGAAGCTGACGGCGATCAGCGCGCGCCTGGAGTTCGCCGCCGACGAGGCGGACGAGTTGGTCGAGCTGCGGACGCTGGCCGTTCAACGCGGTCCACTCGCCGCTTACGGCGGGATCTTCTCCACGGAGATGCTGCGGTTCTCCGGGTTCGAGTTCGGCTGCGAGTCGATGCACTCCTACAGCGGAGGCCTGGTCCACGGCCTGCTCCAGACACCGGAGTACGCCCACGCGGTCATCCGGTCCGGCGGCGCCCGGATCCGACAGGCCGAGGTCGACCGGCGGGTCCAGGCCAGGCTCGTGCGCCAGCAACGCCTCTGCAGCTCCAACCCGCTCATGTTGTCGGTGGTCATGGGCGAGGCCGCGATCCGGCAGCAGGTCGGTGGCCGTGACGTTCTCCAACGCCAGCTCGCCCATCTCGCCGAGCAGATCGAGGCACACGGGCCGCGCCTCCAGTTGCGTGTCATTCCCTTCAGCGTCTCCGGGCACCCGGTTCTCGGGGCGCCCGACTTCCACCTGCTGGGGTTCCCGAGCGGTCGGCTGCCCGAGCTCGTGTGGTTGGACACGCTGAACGGGATGGATCTCGTCGAAGACCCGGTTGCCGTGCACGAGTACCGCCTCGCTCACGCCGCGGCCGCGGACGCCGCGCTCCAGGTCGTAGACTCGCTCGAACTGATCGAGCGAGCAGCCCAGGAGCTCTGAATGACCTCATCCCCGCGCGGGACAGGACCTACTCGGGGGCGTTGGGCGAAGGCCGACCGCAGCAACGGCGCGTCCAACTGCGTCGAGGTCATGATTGATTCGGGTATCCATCACATCCGGGACTCGAAAGCTGCTGGACACGGGCCCGTTCTCGCACTCTCGGCGTCCGACTGGCGTCGGTTCTGCGATGTACTGCTCGATCCTCCGGGAACGCCCACCGACCAGCCCGTTCCCGGCCTGGACGTCACCCTGCACGCTGACGGCGCGCTCACGATCCGGCGTCCCGGCGACGGGTCCACCCTGCGGTTCACCCCGCCCGAGGTCGAGTGCTTCCTCGACGGTCTCCGCTGCGGGGAGTTCGGGGCTCTCCTGCCGCGACCGGCGACGACCGCCTGACGGCTCCTCGGTCTCGCCGCCGGCTCACCTGCCGGGCGCCGGGCAACGGTCACGTTCGGCATGGCGGTGCGGGGGCCCGCCGCGCGGGACAGGGGAATCACCCACCGGGAAGCGGCGTTGGACACGACCGTGACGTATGCAGTGATGGAGGCTCCGCACCCGGTCGGGGACGCGCGGCCGACGAGCCGGACACGGACCGTGCGCGTACGCTCGGCCCTTCATCCGGTCACCGCGGCGGTGATCGTCCCCGGGGCCGGCGTGGTCCGGAGCGAGAGGAGCGCGGTGCCCGGCACCGAGCAGGCGGCAGAACCGGCCGCCACCACCGTCAACGACGGGTCCGGCGAGGCGGTACCGGACCAGACGGCAGCGGACGAAGGGGCAGCGGACGACACGGCAGCGGACGACACGGCAGCGGACGACACGGCAGCGGACGACACGGCAGCGGACCAGGAGCAGGAGACGGCCGAGCAGCGCGGTACCCGCTTCGAGCGCGACGCGATGCCGCTGCTCGACCAGCTCTACGGCGCCGCCCTGCGGATGACCCGCAACCCCGCCGACGCCGAGGATCTCGTGCAGGAGACGTTCCTCAAGGCCTACTCGGCCTTCCGGACGTTCCGCGCGGGTACCAACCTGAAGGCCTGGCTGTACCGGATCCTGACGAACACCTACATCAACGGCTACCGCAAGAAGCAGCGCCAGCCGTTGCAGTCGCCCACCGACGAGATCACCGACTGGCAGATCGCCCATGCCGGTGAGCACACCTCGCTCGGGCTGCCGTCGGCCGAGATGGAGGCGCTCGACCGGCTCCCGGACAACGACGTCAAGGCCGCGCTGCAGGCGTTGCCGGACGACTTCCGGATGGCCGTGTACCTCGCGGACGTCGAGGGGTTCGCCTACAAGGAGATCGCCGGGATCATGGGCACGCCGATCGGCACCGTGATGTCGCGGCTGCACCGTGGCCGTCGCCAGCTCAGGGACATGCTCACCGATACCGCTCGCGACCGCGGGTTCCTCCGCGGTGAGCAGGAGGTGTCGTCGTGAGCTGCGGCGACCATCACGAGGCGAACTGCGCCGATGTGCTCGCCGAGGTGTGGCTGTTCCTCGACGACGAATGCGACGGGCCGCGACGCGCGCTGCTCTCCAAGCACCTGGACGAGTGCGGCCCGTGCCTGGCCGAGTACGGCCTCGACGAGAAACTGAAGAAGTTGCTGGCCACCAAGTGCGGGGGCGAGCACGCCCCCGAGGGGCTCAGGCACAAGCTGCGGCAACAGATCCGCGTGGCGGTGCTGGAGCAGGCCGAGGTGACGGTGGAGAGCGGCCCCGAGGGCACGACGACCACGGTGGAGGTCCGCACCGTCCGCATCGAGCAACGCTGACCGTCGAGAACCGCGCTGACCGTCGAGAACTGCGCTGACCGTCGAGAACGGCTTCGTCGTGATCCACAGGCCCTGTCGGTCACGACGACGTCGTTCTCGACGGGTCGGGTTCAGCAGTTGGGCTTCTTGCCGTGGTTGGCGCCCTTCTTGCTGCGGCCACGGCGCTTGCGGGCTCGCTTCGACATGATGTCCTCCTTACCTGTCCGTCATCGGAGGACATCTTCCCACGTGGTTGGATGAGTTCTACGTGGGTGGGGGAGCTGGAAGTGATCATGTGTCCACCTTGAGCGAGTTGCTCGCCGAGCACTCGCGCCTGTCCGGTGACGCCGCCGAGCATCTGCAGCGGGTGGTCGCGGAGTGGCAGCTGCTCGCCGACATGTCCTTCGCGGACTTCCTGCTCTGGATCCCGCTGTCCGGTACCCCGGCCGAGTTCCTGTGTGTGGCCCAGGCCCGGCCCACGACAGCGCCCACCGCGCACGCCGAGGACATCGTCTCCTCCCGGGTGGGCGTGGCGCAGAACCCGCAGCTGCGCCGGGCCGTTGTCGAGGGCCGGATCTGCCGCGAGGAGAACCCGCGCTGGCACCTCGAGGTCCCGGTCCGGTCCGAGACGATCCCCGTGCGGCACGGCGGCGCGGTCGTCGCCGTCCTGTCCCGGGACACGAACCTGGCGATGCCCCGCGTGCCGAGTCCCATGGAGATCGCCTATCTGGGCAGTGCGTCGGACCTGTGCCAGATGGTCGCCGACGGCACGTTCCCACCCCGGGCGTCGGTCGTCGGCGCCGACACCAGCCCACGCGCGGGCGACGGCCTCGTCCGGCTCGACGCCCTCGGCCTCGTCGCCTATGCGAGCCCCAACGCGCTGTCGGCGTATCACCGGATGGGCCACGCCAGCGACCTCCTCGGGCTCTCCCTCGCCCAGGCCACCCGCGAGCTCGTGCACGATCCGTTCGACGCGGCGGAGGTGGCCGCCCGTATCGGTGCCGCACTGGAGGGCCGGAACTCGCTGCGGATGGAGGTGCGGGCGCGGGGAGCGGTGATGCTCGTGCGCGCGCTGCCGCTGCGTCCACGCGGGGACTCGGCGGGCGCGCTCATCCTGGTCCGCGACGTGACCGACCTGCGCCGCCGCGACATGGCCCTGCTCAGCAAGGACGCCACCATCCGTGAGATCCACCACCGGGTGAAGAACAATCTGCAGACGGTGGCGGCTCTGCTCCGGCTGCAGGCCCGCCGCACCGCGATCCCCGAGGCCCGTCGCGCTCTGGCCGAGAGCGTGCGGCGCGTCAACTCGATCGCGCTGGTGCACGAGACGCTCGCGGTGTCGGTGGCCGAGCGCGTGGACCTCGACGAGCTCGTCGACAAGGTCCTTCCCGCGATCGGAGACGGCGCCACGGCCGAGGCACGCGCCAAGGTGCGGCGCGAGGGCAGCTTCGGCACGCTGCCGGCCGCGCTGGCCACACCGCTGGTACTGGTCCTGACGGAGCTGGTGCACAACGCGCTCGCCCACGCCTTCGACTCCGGCCCGGCCGGCGAGGTCGTGGTGTCGGCCTGCCGCTCGGCCGGTGTCCTGGACGTCGTGGTGGCCGACGACGGGCGCGGGCTGCCGCCCGGTTTCGACCTGGCGACGTCCGGTGGGCTCGGCCTGCAGATCGTCCGGACACTCCTGGACTCGGAGCTGGACTCGGAGCTGCAGGTGAGGGCACGTCCCGGCGGCGGAACGGAGGCCGTCATCAGGCTCTCGCTGCGGGGGCGTTAGCCTGTCGAAGTGACCGACGGCCCGGGGTTGCACGGTGGGGCCCGCCTCACAGGTCCGGGTCCCGGTCCCCCTCCGGAGCAGCCCCCGAGTGCGCCCGGCGGAACGACCGCGGGCCCGGAACCGGCTCGTACCCGGTTTCCGGGCCCGCGGTGGGGTCCGTCCGTCCGACGCTGTCAGCCAGTACGCGCGCGGGTACGTGCGTTACGACGCTTCAGGGCGCGGCGCTCGTCCTCACTCATGCCGCCCCATACGCCGGCGTCCTGGCCGCTCTCCAGTGCCCACGTGAGGCACTCGGTCACAGCAGGACAACGCCGACATACGGTCTTGGCCTCGGCGATCTGCAGAAGCGCAGGACCGCTCGTCCCCACTGGGAAGAACAGCTCGGGGTCCTCGTCGCGGCAGATTGCGCGGTGGCGCCAGTCCATGGTGCTCTGCTCCTCGTACTTGCGCGATCGGGGTCGCGCCGATCGTCCGTCACGGTGTTTCCGCGCTTGTGAAGGGTTTCACGAGCACGCTCGATCTTCAAGGGACTTGGTCCACACGGGTGATGACTCTCACCCACTCACCGCAACGAGTGACGACACGATCGGTTACTGCATGTCGCTCTTGTCACGATGAGCTATCGACTTCATCCCGCCCGTCGCACCCGGTCACCCGGTCCGCGCCGGACCACGCGGGAAGATCTCCCGCGGTCGTTCGCTTGTCGCCCGCCCTACCTTGGGCCACCGTTTGCCCAGGTGCGAGCCCTTATTGGCTCGACGGTCCGCGCGCATCGGTGAATGGACACACAACGTCACTCAGCCGGATGATATGGGGCAGACGGTCACGGCGAACCGCTGGTCTCACACGACGACGCGTAGCGCATCCGGCACGGCGCTGAACCGCACCTCGCGGCATCGCCCCAGGTGGTCACCGTCCACCTGCAGCGCGATCGGTTCCGCACTACGCACCCCCAGATAGGGAACGGCGTCCTGGCGCAGGACATTCCGGCCGCGGGGGTCGCCGCCGCGGAGCAGCATGCGGCGCAGGTTCGGAGCGATCGTGCCGGTGCCGAGGTCGCGCACCCCGAACAGGCCCAGTCCCGATCCCGAGGAGGCTCCCGGGTTGGTGCGTACGGCGTGCGGACCCAGGTAGGTCCACACGTCGGTCGTGGTGATGAACGCCACGCGGACGTCGTCGACAACGGCCGCCCCGGGGATCTCGACGGTCATCGAGCGGGGGCGGCGACGCTGGCGCAGGTACTGCAGCCACGCCGTGCGGGCGTAGCGCAGTGGGGTCGCCTCCCGGCCCGCCTCCCTGGCCCGTTCGACCTCGGCCACCACCTCGGCGTCCCAGCCGAGCCCGGCGTTGAAGGTGAACCACCGGCCGCGGGCGGCGCGGACGTCGGGTCCGTCCCCGTCGTCGGGTCCGTCGACGCCGTCGATCCGGCCCAACCCGACCAGACTGCTGCGGCGCTGGTCCAGTGCCGCCAGGATCGCCGAGGTGGCCTCCATGGGGTCGCGGGGGACCCCGCGTGCGCGGGCGAACACATTCGCCGAACCGCCCGGCACCACCGCCAGCGCCGGGCTGTCCATCGGATCCGACGGCACCCCGCCGGTGGCGGCGCGCACACCGTTCACGACCTCGTTGACCGTGCCGTCACCACCGTGCACCACCACGAGCTCGACACCGTCCTGTGTGGCCCGCTCGGCCGCGACGGCGGCGTGGCCACGGTGGCAGGTCTCCAGCACCTCGAGCTTCAGCTCGCTGGCGAGTGCGTGGGCCAGCACGTCACGGCCCGCAGCCGTCGTGGTCGTCGCATTCGGGTTCACAACCAGGAGCGCACGCACGACCTCGACGGTACCCGGGCCTATTCTCTGGCCTGTGACCACCGAGCCGAGTCCGGGCGCCGGGCGCGTTCCCGCAGTTCCGCCGGCCCAGATCCGCCTGGCAGGCGCGCTGGTGGCGGTGCAGGGGGCGACCGCGGTCGGCTTTGCGATCGTGCTGGTGCTGCAGGCGGGCGCGGCCGCGCTCCCGGTGGCCGCCGTGCTCGGCGAGGCCGGTCTGTTCGTCGCGGCGGGGGCGGCGGTCCTCGGAGCGGGCGTCGGCCTGGTGGCGGGCCGGCGCTGGGCCCGGACGCCCGCGATCGTCACGCAGCTGTTGCTGCTGCCGGTGGTGTACTCGCTGATCGGTCCGTCACGCC
>Ga0209591_10003408_pt1 | contig 18435 bp, 10 predicted proteins | sample MAT01_FD_187207 | JGI IMG/M metagenome (GOLD analysis project Ga0209591, IMG submission 187207) | Freshwater microbial communities from Lake Fryxell liftoff mats and glacier meltwater in Antarctica - MAT-01 (SPAdes) (version 2) | ecosystem: Environmental > Aquatic > Freshwater > Ice > Liftoff... | reverse complement strand
TTTTAGCAAGTGGTGGTGAAGGATTAAAAGATTCTTTTGATGTGGTTTCTAATCCGGAATTTTTGCGGGAAGGATTAGCAGTAGAAGATTTTATGAAACCGGCTAGAGTAGTGATTGGTACTGATTCTGAAAAAGCAAGAAAAGTAATCAGCGATTTATATGCACCATTTGTGCGCCAGGGAAACCCGGTGATATTTATGGATGAACGTTCTGCGGAGTTAACAAAATATGCAGCTAACTCTTTTTTGGCAACCAAAATATCTTTCATGAATGAAATAGCCAACCTCTGCGAATTGTTTGGAGCCGATGTGGATATGGTTCGCCGTGGCATGGGTAGTGATGACAGGATTGGTAAACGATTTTTATTCCCCGGCATTGGTTATGGCGGAAGTTGTTTTCCCAAAGATGTGCAGGCATTGGTAAAATCAGCCAGTGATGTAAAGTATGACTTTAAAATACTCAGTGCAGTAATGGAAGTGAATGGTTTGCAAAAATTGCATCTCATTCCCGGTATTAAAAAACATTTCGGTAATAACCTGAAAGGAAAACATTTTGCGTTGTGGGGATTGTCTTTTAAACCGGGAACAGACGACATACGGGAAGCACCAGCTTTATATATGATTGATGCATTAATAAGCGAAGGAGCTACTGTTTCTGCATTTGACCCGGAAGCGATGAAAAACGTAAAGGAGCAGATTGGCAATAAAATAATTTATGCAGAAAGCCAGTACGAAGCATTGAAAGATGCAGATGCATTGATTATCGCCACGGAGTGGAATGAATTCCGTACACCAGACTTTACAAAGATTGCAGCAAGGCTGAAAAACAAAGTTATCTTCGACGGCAGGAATTTATTTGACCTGGAAGCCATGCGCAACCTTGGTTTTCATTATGAAAGTGTAGGAAGGGAAGTAATTAATTAAAATCACCAATGGAACGCAAACGGGTATTAATAACCGGTGCTGCCGGTTTTCTCGGTTCACATCTCTGCCATCGTTTCGTCAACGAAGGTTATCATGTTATAGCAATGGATAACCTGATAACGGGTGATTTAAAAAATATTGAAACCTTATTCAAGCTGGAGCAATTTGAGTTTTATCATCATGATGTAACCAAGTTTATTCATATTCCCGGTCGCTTAGATTATATCCTGCACTTTGCTTCGCCGGCCAGTCCGATTGATTATTTAAAAATTCCTATCCAGACATTGAAAGTAGGGGCAATGGGAACTCACAATTGTCTGGGTTTGGCAAAAACTAAAGGGGCAAGAATTCTTGTTGCTTCAACAAGTGAGGTATATGGTGATCCGCAGGTGCATCCGCAACCAGAAGAGTATTGGGGCAATGTTAACCCTGTTGGTCCAAGAGGTGTGTATGATGAAGCGAAACGGTATATGGAGTCAATCACTATGGCTTATCATAATTTTCATAAAGTGGAAACAAGAATTGCCCGCATTTTTAATACGTATGGTCCCCGTATGAGGTTGAATGATGGAAGAGCATTGCCTGCATTTATCGGTCAGGCTTTACGGGGCGAAGACCTGACAGTGTTTGGTGATGGTTCACAAACCAGAAGTTTTTGTTATGTGGATGATTTGATTGATGGCATTTATAAATTGCTGCTGAGTGATTATAGTTTGCCGGTGAATATTGGTAACCCGACAGAAATTTCATTAAAAGATTTTGCCGAAGAAATACTGGCATTGACGGGGAATAAAGTAAAGATCGTTTACAAACCTTTGCCGGAAGATGACCCTAAGCAGCGGCAACCGGATATTACAAAAGCAAGAACCATTTTGGGATGGGAACCAAAAGTTAATCGTAAAGACGGACTGAAGATTACGTTTGAATATTTTAAATCGTTGCCAACGGAAGAATTGTCTAAGTTGCCCAAAGAATTTATTAGCCGGAAATAAAATATCAAAAAGCAGATGTATAAAGAATTAGTTGACAAAAAAGCGAAGCTGGCCCTGATAGGTTTAGGTTATGTCGGATTACCCATTGCACTGGAGTTTGCAAAGAAACTTTCTGTGATAGGGTTTGACATCAATCCGAAGCGTATTGATATGATGAGGAACCGCATTGATCCCAGCAATGAACTGGATGCGTCAGTCTTTGAAGGTTGTGATATAGTTTTTACTGACTCATTGGATGTACTGAGGGAAGCAAAGTTTTTTATTGTCGCTGTTCCTACACCGGTTGATGAGCACAATGTACCTGATCTTGTTCCGGTGCAAAAGGCATCAGAAACAATTGGCAAGGTGATAAAGAAAGGTGATTATGTGGTTTTTGAATCCACCGTTTATCCCGGATGTACAGAGGAAGATTGTCTGCCAATCATTGAAAAATTATCCGGGTTAAAAAATATTACTGATTTCAAATTGGGCTATTCACCGGAAAGAATTAACCCGGGAGACAAGCAGCATACACTGGCTACAATTATTAAAGTGGTATCCGGTTGTGATGCAGAATCATTGGGGGAAATTGCAAAAACTTATGAACTGGTTGTTACCGCCGGGGTTCACAGGGCCTCCTCTATCAAAGTAGCAGAAGCAGCAAAGATCATTGAGAACACACAACGGGATTTGAACATTGCCTTAATGAACGAACTGTCCATCATTTTTAATATGATGAACATAAATACCTATGAAGTATTGGAAGCTGCCGGAACAAAATGGAATTTCTTAAAATTTCAACCCGGACTCGTTGGTGGGCACTGCATCGGCGTTGATCCATACTACCTTACTTACAAAGCAAGTGAACTGGGTTATGATGCAGAAGTGATATTGGCCGGTCGCAACATTAATGATAACATGGCCAAGTATGTTGCTAAAACAGTAGTACAGCATATAATTAAAAATTCAGGCGATGTGAAATCTTCGAAAGTGCTGATAAAAGGAGCTACGTTCAAAGAGAATGTTAGTGACATCCGTAATTCCAAAGTGGCCGATGTGGTAAAAGCACTGAAATCATACTATGTAAATGTAGATGTGGAAGACCCTCATGCTGATTCGGATGAACTGCAACATGAGTATGGTTTTGGATTAACCAAGAACACCGGAAACGATTATGATGCCGTAATTATCACCGTGCCGCATAATGATTACAAAGAACTGGATGATGATTATTTTTCCGGCATCACCAAACCGCATGGCATGGTGGCCGACCTGAAAGGAATTTACCGTAACCGTATTACTAACAGAACATACTGGAGTCTATAAAATGCCATTTCAAAAAACTGATATACCCGGATTGCTTGTTTTTGAACCCGATGTGTTTGAAGATAGTCGTGGCTATTTCTTTGAATCGTATAATGAAAATGTTTTCCGTCAGGAAGGCATTGATATCCGCTGGGTACAGGACAATGAGTCATCTTCATCGTATGGGGTAATCCGGGGATTACACTATCAGTTACCACCCTTTGCACAATCCAAACTGATGCGGGTTTTAAAAGGAAAAATTTTAGATGTAGCAGTGGACATCCGCAAAGGTTCACCCACTTATGGAAAGGTGTTTACGCTAAAGTTATCAGCAAAGAACAAGAAACAATTATTTATTCCTGCCGGGTTTGCTCATGGTTTTTCTGTGCTGAGCGATAAAGCAGAAGTATTGTATAAATGTGACAGCTTTTACAATAAAGAAACCGAAGCAGGAATTATTTATAATGATGCTGAATTGAATATTGACTGGCAAATACCTGCTCAACTTGCCATTGTTTCCGAAAAAGACAAATCCCTTCCATCACTGGGGCAATGCAATAACAGTTTTGTATCTGAAGGCTGATGGAAATGAAGCAAAAAATACTGGTCACTGGTTCTAACGGGCAGTTAGGAAAAGAACTACAACAAATTGCTTCCTCATTTCCTTACTTCGATTTTATTTTTTTATCAAGAGCAGACTTGCCCATTCATGATTTTGAAAAAATAAAAAATATATTTAAAACCCATCATCCGCAGTATGTAATTAATTGCGCCGCTTACACAGCAGTGGATAAGGCTGAAACTGAAAAAGAATTGGCTTCTAAAATAAATGGAAAAGCAGTTGGTGTGTTAGCATCCATTTGCAAAGAACAGTATTGTAAGTTCATTCATATTTCTACCGATTATGTTTTTGATGGAACTGCAATTGTTCCCTACAAAGAAGACTCACCAACAAATCCACAATCAGTTTATGGTGCATCCAAATTAGAAGGGGAGAAGCAGGCTTTGCAATGCAACCCTGATTCGCTTATCATCCGTACATCATGGGTATATTCTGAATTTGGAAAGAATTTTGTAAAGACGATGCTGAAACTATTATCGGAAAAAGAAGAAATAAGTGTAGTGAATGACCAGGTTGGTTCGCCGACGTATGCAAAAGATTTAGCAGAAGCCATTTTGCAAATCATTGTATCAGAAAACCTGCCTGCCGACAGGCATGGATGGCAACCGGGTATATATAATTATAGCAACGAAGGAATAATCAGCTGGTATGATTTTGCTGTAGCTATTAAAGAAATGATTGGAAGCCAATGCAGGATAAATCAGATTCCAACGTCACAATACCCCACTCCGGCAAAAAGACCGGCTTATTCTGTACTGGACAAGTCAAAAATTCAGAAAGCCATTGGAATTGAATTAAAAGACTGGAAAGAAAGCCTGGCAACCTGCTTAGACAGCTTAAAATAAAAAACCCCACCGTAAGCAGGGCTTTGTTGACGCAACTATACAGAGTTCGAACTTTTTGATTCAGAGTTTGAAAGCAATTGAGGATTTTGCTTTTTAAACTATTTCTGGATTATTCCAAATGATACTTGAGATAGGAAGAGAGACGTGCATTTATAATAAATATTCTAACTACAGTTCATACACATCACTGCCGTCAAAAAATTCAGCTTAATCCGAACTAAGCCGTAAAGTAATTCTTTGTAAAAAAACAAATCACCGTGAAAAAGCACGGTAAATGCTGCCAAATCCGGATTAATCCGAATTAATCCAGATTAATCCTGCCTAATCTATATTAGTACGGATTACGCAGCATAGTACAGATTAATAATATAAATGTCGGCAACTGTATACCGTTCATTTTTTATTTTGTGCTATTTTTTGAGGTGTTTGCTTGTCACATTTCCGTAACGCACTGTTTCGCAATGAAATCCTGATCTTCTACGAGGTACTGGTATAGCTTTTCTGGTTTAGTTCTAAGCTCTGAAAATGATAATTTTGTCATAACGATACTCAAATGTCGCGGTTTAAAAATAAATACAAAAATTAATTAAGCCCCCAACCCGGACTTGACACAATCTATCAATGCCGAAGGATTTGAATTTAATGACAAGTACCAGTTTAATGTCTTATCATTTAATCCTCGTTTTATTGCGGGTAATGTATCAGTATAAATTGTCATTAGAAGGATTTTCATCTGGTCCCGGTTTAATAACCCCTCCAACTGCCGGATAGTGTAAGCTCCCCCAAAAGTTGGCCAGTTTAAATTAGAGATTATTCAAGTGTTCATTTCAGAAAAGTTGCGGTGGTATCAAAGTTTCAAATTAATTCAAATTAGCCCGTCAATACTCAATTTTTAGCGGAGAAAAAAGGCGGTAATTATTTGAAAAGCGACTATATTTCTGGTTTATATTTTTTTAAGGCGAATCAACATTTTTGGTGCAGGAAATAGCCGGATGGGCAATATTACAATGAAGTGCTTTTTTACGGCCTCGGGCATTTTTGGCCGAAAATTATACGGTCTTTACAGACGAACTCCTTTTTTATGATATTGAAAAATATCTTCATATAATTCAGTGAAATAGTAATTCCTGCCGGGCAGTAAGGTTGCGGTTATTTCAAAAATGAAATTTAAAACCAATTCCAATATTTATTTTTCGAAATAAGCAGTGAATTTTTTTGAAAAGTAATTCACTTTAAACTGCTATTCTACTCAAAGTTGGTAAATCACAGTAACAATCTGATTTCCTGAAATATCATGTTTTTCCTTATTATTCAAGAACATCCATGAATGTAAACAAAAAGCTAAAGGCATCAATTTCGCCATCATAATCAACAGATAAGAGAATTGCGACCCTTCGTTCATCAGTATAAACTCCACGATTATGCTATGAAATACTGAAGCTGGTGTTTCAAAAAAAATCGTAAGAACTTCCCTTTCTCATTTTCAATTATCATCTGCCATTCTTTTTCAATCGGTAAATTGATTACATACGTTGAAATAAATGCCTATTACTCTAACCGCTCCCTTATTTTTTTTGCTGCACTGCGTATAAGTTTATAAATTTTTTCTTTGTGTGAATCGGTGTACCGGCTTTGCGGTACAAAAACACTCAATGCTGCCACCACCTGGCTATTTTTATAAACAGGCACTGCAAAACCAACAGTATGATATATAGAGAGGGTTTGTACAAACTCATTCTTTGTGATTATTTGCAACTGTGATTTAAGGCCTTCCATTGTTTGTGCACCGGGCCATGTTTTTTTTTGTGGATAGCCGATGGCTTTAATAAGGGTTTCTAATTCCTTTGGAGAAAGATAGGCCATCAATAACCTGCCAGAAGAGGTATCATAAAGATTTGCTACCATTACGGTTTTAACTTGTAATGGCTGGTCAGATTCAACTATGTTCAGAATTACCCTTTTGTTGTTTCTTATCTGGGCTAATAAAGTGGTTTCGTTTAATTGCCGGGCTAAATTCTCCATCGGTTCTTTGGAAGCTGCAATTAAATCCTGGTCGTAAGAAGCATTGCCTGTTAACCTGTAAGAAGCAAAACCTAAGCGGTAACCTTCTTTACGGCTTACCTGTTCTAAGTACCCTTTTTCCATCAGGGTTTTTACAATGTTGGCTGTAGTGGGCTGGCTAAGCTGAACTTGCTCAGCAATTTTTATTAGTTGTACTGGCTGTTTACCATGCAGGGCAACAAATTCAAGTATATCTATAGCCCTTATAATTACCTGTATCATAACCAGATATTTTATTATTATAATGAGGAATTTGAATTCAATATTATGGAATTTAAGAATACTACTAATCTTTTGACTAAAATAAATCAATAGTAGCCTGCAGCATTAATCTTTTTGAACAGGCGGTTAGTTGCTTTATATTGGAGATATGAGCTTCTTTCGCTATGTAAAAGCAACCCCGGATGATTGTGCAGAAAAATTTTTTAATTTTTTTGGTACAATGAGAAAAGACTGTAAATTTGTTATTATAAAATTATTATTCAATAATATTGAATAATAGAAAACGCCTAAAACGATTGCTATATGAAATATTTCAGACTACATGTATGTATTGTTACCCTTTTATTATTCTTCTGCGGGAATGTCTTAGCACAACAAAAAGTTAGTGGTATAGTAACAGGTGAGGGCAATGCCCCGCTACCTGGTGTTACTATTACTGAAAGGGGTACAAAAAACGCTGTTATTTCCAATGAAACGGGTCAATACGTAATAACAGTAGCTGGTGCTAAATCTGTACTGGAATTTTCTTATTCCGGTTATACGTTAAGGCAAATTACCGTAGGAAACCAATCTGCCATAACAGTTACATTAGAAGCATTGCAAAAGCAATTAGATGATGTAGTGGTTATAGGATATGGTAAACAAAAAAAGGTTACCAGTGTAGGTGCTCAATCTTCCATCAGTACCAAAGAATTAGTACAGTCTCCAGTAGCTAACATCAGTAATTCATTAGTAGGCAGGATGCCTGGCCTTTTTGCCACGCAAAGCAGTGGTGAGCCGGGTAACGACCAGTCGAGGATTTTAATACGGGGTATTGGAACGTTCTCCGGAAACCAGGGGCCATTAATTCTGGTAGATGGCATACAGGTAGATAATTATAATAACATCGACGCCAACGAAATTGAGTCAGTTACCATTCTTAAAGATGCGTCCTCTACTGCCGTGTATGGTATCAGGGGTGCAAATGGTGTTTTGATAATTACCACTAAAAGAGGAAAAACCGGGGCAGCAATAGTGAGCTATACATTTAATAACGCCTTCAATAGCTTTACCGGTATTCGTGACCAAATGAGAAGCTTCGATTATGCTAATTCATTTAACCAGGCGCTTAAGAATGACGCTTATCTCACAGGGGGCACTTATATACCAAAGTACAGCAATGCAGATTTAGCCAAATACAAATCCGGGGAAGACCCGATTTTTTATCCTGATATCGACTGGTATGATGCTATATTGAAAAAAACTTCTTTGCAACAACAGCATAACCTCAACATACGGGGTGGAACTGATAAAGTGAAATATTTTATTTCAGCAGGCATGTTTAACCAGGAAGGTTTGTTCAAAGACAATTTAATAAAAGCAGATTTTGATCCGCAGATTAGATACAAAAGGTATAATTTCCGTTCCAATTTTAATTTCGATGTTTCCCGGCGTTTTAAAGTAGCATTGGACTTGTCAAGTCAGATTGAAAATCGCAATGGCAATAATGCCAGTACTACATCCATTGTTAATTATATTGCCGGAGTAGCTCCTTTGGCTTCACCGGGGGTGGTGGATGGCAGAATAGTTACTCTTACACCCACCGTTGGAAGTGGCTTTAACATCAGTAACCCTGCTTCGCTTCTTTATGCATCAGGCTACAAAACTGATTATCGTAATCTTTTAAATGGTTCCCTTCGTTTGGACCATGAATTGGATTTTATTATTAAGGGATTAAGTACCCATGCAATAGTAGCATATCAAAATTATAGCCGGCAAATTAATACTTACACAAAACCGATAATTACCTACCAGGCAAGAAGACTTCCTGATAATTCTATTTTATACATCAGGCAGGCAGATGAGGCGCCATTTGTTTTCGGCCAATCTAACCCCGACCGTACCCGCAGAACAACTATGGAATTTGCCTTTGATTATAAAAGAAGTTTTGGCGGTCATAATATAACAGGTCTGTTGTTGTATAATCAAATTAAAACTTTTGACCCTTCCTTTGCTTTTGGTGTGCCGAACGGTTACCAAAGTTATGTTGGCCGTGCGGTATATGACTATAAAGGCCGCTACCTTGCAGAAGTGAGCGCCGCTTATAATGGCACAGAAAACTTTGCCCCAGGCGAACGGTTTGGTTTTTTCCCTTCATATTCTTTAGGATGGGTGCCTACTGCAGAAAAATTCTTTCCTAAAAATAAGGTGCTTACGTTCCTGAAAATAAGAGGCTCTTATGGTGAGGTAGGTAATGACCAGTTGAGCGGGGATTTTCTTAGCAATGCTAACAGCCGGTTTTTGTACAGGCCTACTGCATTTTCAGCAACAGGCTCTTACTTTTTTGGTACCGTTGGTGCTAACTATGTTGCTTATAATGCTATCAGGGAAGGCAGGGCAAACAATCCATTCCTTACCTGGGAAAGGGCTTTAAAATCTAACTTAGGTATTGAGGCTAATTTCTTCAATAGTAAAATTAACCTCACGGTTGATTTGTTTAAAGAAGAAAGGGATAACATTTTAGCAGTGCCACAAACTGTATCCGCAATTGTGGGAACACCTTTAGCAGCGCAGAATTTGGGTAAAATGAGCAATAAGGGATATGAAGTTGACCTGACTTACAGAAACAGTGTAAAAGATTTTAGTTACTGGATAAAAGCAAATTACTCTTTTGCAAAAAATAAAGTATTGTTTCAGGATGAAGTGACCAGGGCATTCGCTTACCAGCAGCGTACCGGTCAGCAATTCGGACAAATTTTTGGTTTGATTGCCGAAGGTTTATATAACACCTGGAAAGAAGTAAACGACCCGAACAGGCCCATATCTACTTTTGTAGGAAACAATAAAATACAACCCGGCGACATTAAATACCGTGATGTAAACGGTGACGGCTTAATAAATTTTCTTGATGAGGCGCCTATTGGTTTTTCTACAATACCGCAAAAAATATTTGGTGTTTCTTTTGGTGGTTCATGGAAAGGCATTGATTTCTCTGCATTATTTCAGGGTGCTGATAATGTATCTATTTCTTATAGCCGAAGGGCCAACCAGGCATTTTTTGATGCTGACCCGGCTGCCGCTGCGCAATACTTGTTAGAGAGCTGGAGCCAGGAAAGGTACGACAAAGGCCTTCCCATTAATTTCCCCCGGTTATCTGTAGGCAATGGTGCAAATGGGTTTACCCATAACACAGTAAACTCTACTTACTGGACAAAAGATGCAAGTTATGTAAGGTTAAAAAATGTGGAATTAGGATACACATTTAATGCATCGGTACTCAGAAAAATCCGCATAAAATCTACACGGATTTATGCAAATGCCAATAACATTTTTACCTGGAGTAATGTGTTGCCTGGAATTGACCCGGAAACACCAAACCTTGGTGCTAATAATGAACCTTATCCATTGGTAAGAACTGTAAATGTAGGTATCAATATAAATTTTTAAATCTATCAATTGCTTATATGAAAAAGTATTTTCAAATCATCAGTGCTGTTTTCATCAGCACTTTACTATTATTCTCTTGTAAAAAGATAGAAAATTATTTAGACAAACCACCAGGAGTTGATATTAATGAAAACGTAGTTTTTTCTGCTAAAATAGAAACTGAAAAGTATGTATCTACACTTTACCAATTTGGAATGACGTCTATTTTTCCATTGAGGGCTGCGGAAATTGGCTTTTCACCAGGTTTACCATCAACAGGCGGTGGCTCTGCAGGTACTTCTAACACATCTTATGTAGGTGCTACCGATGAGGGGGAACATTCTGAAAGTTTTTCTACCACACAAAATTGGAACAACGGTAATATAACCCCGTTAAATATAGTAGCTGCAGAAGATTTACGTTATTTCCTTCGCTGGCAGGCTATACGTGTGGCTAATATATTACTGGAACGTGTAGATGAAGTACCTGATGCCGACGCTACCTATAAGGAAATGGTAAAAGGAGAGGCTTTATTCATAAGGGCCCTTAATAATTTTGAAACATTTAAACGTTATGGTGGGTTTCCCATTGTAGATAAGCGTTTAGTAACGTTAGAAGAATCAAAACTTCCACGCAATACTTTAGAAGAGTGTGTAAATGCTATTATAAAAGATTGTGATGATGCAGTTGCTAAACTACCGGCCAATCAACCAAGCAATTTTGCTGGCAGGGCACATAAAGGCGCTGCATTAGCATTAAAAGCCAGAACATTATTATATGCAGCAAGTCCTCTGTTTAATGCTACAGCTCCACCCGTTAGTTTTGGAAGTACAGAAGATAATAAATTAGTATGCTATGGCAATGTTGATAATAACCGTTGGAAGCTGGCTGCTGACGCTGAAAAAGCAGTATTGGATTGGGCACAAGCCAATGGTTACGGGTTAATTGATGTACCTGCTAACAGGATACCCGTTTTTGCTGCCGGAGGAATTGTAAATGGTAATTACCGTACTGCATGGCAACAACCTAATAATGCCGAAGTTATTTTAGCAAGTAATATTTGGACAAGTGCGAGAAGTCTAGGGCAATTTCCCTGGCAGTTTATACTTCCACGTTCCAATTATGTCCCCAACGCCGGCGGAGGCTGGACACCTCCCTCTGTTACTTTTAATTTTGTTCGCAAGTACGAAAAAAGAGATGGCACCACACAAACATGGAATACGGCTGGCGGAAATGATCTGTTACAGAAATATAACGAACTGGACCCACGGTTTTGCCAAACGGTTTGTTATGTGGGTGCAAGATTGCATGCCAACGTTACCCGTATTCAAATTTGGCAGGGTAGTGCATCGGATAAAGTTGCCTGTAAAGGCGGGTCGTGGATGCTAAAATTTTTACCAGATGCACTTCCAACAGCTTCTCAATTTGTGAACTGTCCCATTTTCAGGGTAAACGAAGTGTTATTAAGCTATGCTGAAGCCTTGAATGAATTTAATGGAACCCCTCCACCTGAAGCTTATGATGCGGTAAACAAAGTTCGAGCCCGGTCTGGTATGCCTCCCCTCTCAGGTCTTACCAAAGAACAGTTTCGCCAAAAGGTACGCAATGAAAGAGATATAGAAATGGCTTTTGAAGATTACAGGTTATGCGACATCAGGCGTTGGTTGATTGCTGAAGAGGATGGCGTTATGGCCGGAAATATGTGGGGCCTTGAAATAAACAGGTTGAATACGGTTACACCATTTCCTACCGCCTTTAGTTATTTACCCTTTGTTTTTGAAACCAGAACTTTTCAGAAAAGATTATACTTATATCCCTTTGACAATAACGAAGTGTTGAAAGGGAACCTGAAACAAAACCCGGGTTGGTAATCAATAAAAACAACGGCTTTTATTTTTTTTAACTGAAAACGACTTGTCAATGAAACTCACTACTGCTTTTTATAAAATTTTACCAGCTATTGCCTTATTAGCTTTTGCAAATACAGTAAATGCCCAAAATGGTGATACAGATTCTATAACGGTAATTATTGCAACACCAGAAAAATATATTGGTTTTGGCAAACAAAAAGAGTCTAAAATCACCAGTGCTATATCTACAATAAAAGGAACAGCATTCAGAAACGGGTTTACAAATAATATTGGTAATTCATTATACGGAAGGTTGCCGGGTTTAACAGTAAATCAGGGTGGCAACGAACCCGGTGCCAATAGTGCTAATTTGTATATCCGAGGTGCAAATACATTTGGTTTTAGTGCAGCGCCTTTGGTAATTATTGACGGTTTTCTTAGTGACTATTCTGAATTGGTACCGGAAGAAATTGAAGAACTATCTGTTCTAAAAGATGCTGCAGCTACTGCTATTTATGGTATGCGTGGCGCAAACGGGGTACTACTGATAACAACCAAACAAGGAAAAGTGCAACCATTAGCAGTAAACTTTAATGCTCAGTATGGTTTTCAGAATGCAACATCATTACCTAATTTTTTAAATGCGTATGATTATGCAAGGCTTTACAATGAAGCTTTGGTAAACGATGGCAGACCGGCATTGTATACGCAAACTGATCTTGACTTGTATCAAAATGGCAGCGACCCTACATTTCACCCGAATGTAAACTGGTATAACCAGGTACTGCGCAACACTACTCCTTTATCCAATTATAATTTAAATTTTAAAGGGGGAAATAATACGGTTCGTTTTTTTGCCATGCTGAATGCATTAACCAGCGATGGATTATACAAAAAGTTTGGAGATGAAAATCCAGAAAGCAGTAACTCAATTTACAGCAGGTATAACTTCAGGGCCAATGTAGATGTATCACTTAACAAAAGACTGACAGCCCAATTAAATATAGGTGGCAGTATAGAACAGAAAAAGAATCCCGGAGATTTATACGCTGGTTCCAATCTTAGTTTAATAGACAGGATAGCACCCAATGCTTTTCCTGCTTATAATCCCAATGGTAGTTTTGGCGGCAACTCTACTTATACCGGTAACCCATTAGCCAATTTGTTAACCACAGGTTTTTCTACCTCTAACGGCACAACCTTGCAGTCATCATTACGCATGACACAATTGCTTGATTTTATTACACCCGGTCTTAGCACCGGTGTAGCAGTTTCATTCAATAATTATTTTTTAGGCGGCTCAAATAAACGACGAGGCTACCAGCGTTTTAGCGTAGCAAAAGGGGTTTTAGGCGATACAGTTTACACCGCTTTTGGACAAAAAACAAGTTTAACCCCCGAGGAACCTGTTCTTTCTCAATATAGAAATTATGCTGTGCAAGGTTCATTAAATTATGATAAGGCGGTTGGTAAAAGCCTTTTTTCGGGTATGTTGATTTATAATACCGACAATTTTACTATTAACAGGGGTTATCCCAATACCGATGTTGCTAATCAGAATTTTCCTTATAAAACGAACAGCTTGGGTACCAGGCTAACGTATGCAAACAACGAAAAATATATTGTAGAATTTTCTGCGTCTTATATGGGGGCAGAAAGCTTTCCGAAAGGTAGCCGCAATGGATTTTTTCCTGCAGCATCATTGGGCTGGGTAGCTTCTAATGAAAGTTTTTTGAATGAAAGTAAGTTGATTGATTTTCTAAAACTTCGTGTTTCTTATGGCCTTGTGGGTAATGAAAATATAGGTGGGCAGCGGTTCGCCTTTGCGCAGCGTTATCCACCAGGGGCAAGTTATTATCTTGGTACGGGAAATATAGCGGTAGGTTCACTGGGTGAAGGGCGCAGGGTAAACTCAGGTGTTACCTGGGAAAAAGAAAAGAAAGCAAATATTGGCATTGAATTAAACCTTGCTAAAAAAATTGCTATAGTACTGGATGTTTTTAAAAATAACAGGTACGATATTCTAGCTTCGGCAAACGGCACCCTTCCATTGTTCTTAGGCTTCAATGGTTTACCTGATTTGAATATTGGCAAGGCTTCAAACAAAGGGTTTGAATTTTCTGTAAAATATAACAACGATACAAAGAGACCATTTCAATTTTTTGCAGAAACATTTGTTGCTTACGCAACAAGTAAAATAGAATTTAATGGCGAACCATTGCAGCCCAATACCAATCTTTATAAAACAGGGTTTGCAATTGGCCAGCCTTTTGGATTGGAAGCGATCGGTCTGTTTCAAACTGATGCAGAAATCGCAGCAAGCCCAAAGCCAATAGGAATTACTATTAAGCCAGGCGATATTAAATATAGGGATATTGGTGGTCCAACCGGAGTGCCCGATGGCATTATTGATGGTAACGATGCAACTGCTATTGGCAAAACCTCAATACCTGAGTGGAATTTTGGTTTTAATACCGGAGTAAACTACAAAGGCTTTGATGTTAATCTTGTTTTTCAGGGAGTAACCGGTGTAACCCAATACCTCAGTGGCAGCCGGTATCATGCTTTTCAAAACAATGGCCAGATAAATGAAATGGCATTAAACAGGTGGACTGTACAAACAGCGGGTTCCGCAACGTATCCCCGTTTATCTGCTGATAATAACTTAAACAATTACCGTTTTTCTTCCTTTTGGCAACAAGATGGAAGTTTCGTAAAACTAAGAGTAGCAGAAATTGGCTACAGCTTTTCTGATAAATTGCTCAAAAGTATCCGGTTGGCACAAGCAAGAGTATTTTTAAATGCAACCAACCTGTTTACATTGGATAAAATTAAAGAAGGCGATGCAGAAGCTTTGTATGGCTACCCTCAAATAAGAACTATTTCTTTAGGGATAAAACTGAATCTACAATAAACAATACAGCCATCACAAGTATTCGATTAGTATTTAAAAAATTAAAATAATAAAGATGAAAAATATTATTTACCTGTATTTCCTCATGCTGATGGTAGTTTTTGGCTCCTGCCAGAAACTAGACCGTGAATTGCAGACTGACCTTACCCAGGAACAGATTGCAGGTTCGTTTGTAAATGTGCAAAATCTTATGAATGGGGTTTATGCCGAGCTGCGGGAAGGTTTTTTAGAAATTGATGGTGAAGCTATGATGGCTTCTACCACCGATGAAGCCGAACATACCGATGAAACAAATACTGTACAGGCATTTAACCAGGGTTCATGGAATGCAGCAAGTAACCCTGCTGATGTATGGGGGCCAACTTTCAGGGCAGTAAGAAGGGCTAACTTCTTTCTTGAAACTGCAGACCCGGCAAAAATAAATTTGGATGCATTCAAAACTGATTTGCCTACTCTTGCCTTACGCTTGAGTGAAATAAACAGGTGGCGTTATGAAGCCCGTTTTCTTAGAGCATTCTTTTATTTTGAACTGGTAAAAAGATATGGTGGGGTCCCGCTATTCACAAAAACACTTACTGAACAGGATATAGCTTCCACTCAGCGTAACTCATTAGAGCAATGTATAAAGTTTATATCAGATGAGTGTGACTCGGCGGCAGCTGTTCTTCCATTAACGTATGCAACCGGCGAATTGGGCAGGGCTACAAAAGGTGCAGCACTATCATTAAAGAGCCGTGTATTATTATATGCTGCCAGTGATTTATTTAATACCCCATCGTGGGCAGGGGGTTATGCAAAACCAGAATTAATTTCATTACCAGCAGGTGACAGGATGCTTCGCTGGGTTGCAGCGGCAGATGCAGCAAAAGCAGTGATTGATTTAACAGGAACAGGTTATGCTTTAGCCACTAACTATAAAGCCTTATTTACAACCTTCAACAGTCCTGAAATTATTTTTACAAGAAGAAACGCCGCTTCTAATACTTTTGAAATAGCCAACTTTCCAATTGGTTTTGATAAAGGTAAGAGTGGCACTACCCCAACCCAGGATTTAGTAGATGCTTACGAAATAAAAGTAAATGCTACTACCGCTGTTCCATTTGACTGGAACAACCCTGCACATTCGGCTAACCCTTATGCTGCAACTGGTGCAACTGCAAGAGACCCACGGTTATTTGCTAATGTTGTTGCCAACGCTTCATCATTTTCTACGGTAGCAGGTCAAACAAGAAATGTACAAATTTGGGAAGGAGGATTGGATGGTAAGCCAATACCAAATGCAACAAAAACAGGATACTATTTACGCAAATACGTAAATGAAAGTGTAAACATAATAAATAACACCACAGCCGTACATAGCTGGATATATTTCCGTATGGCAGAAATTTATTTAAACTACGCTGAAGCATTAAATGAATATGCCCCCGGTAGTGCTGATATTAAAATTAATGTGGATAGGGTACGTACAAGAACAGGTGTAGCCATGCCCGGTATGCCAGCAGGAACACAAGCAGAAGTAAGGCAAAGAATACGTAACGAAAGAAGAATAGAATTGGCCTTTGAAGATCACCGTGCATGGGATGTACGCAGGTGGATGATAGCCCCGGCAACATTGGGTGCATCGGTTCGTGGTGTAAGGGTAATACAAACATCACCCGGCGTTTTTACTTACACACCACAAACTGTAGAGCCCCGTATTTTTCAACCTAAAATGTATTTGTTTCCTATTTTGCAGGTAGAGCTAAGTGTGGCGTCAGGGCTGGTACAAAATCCGCTTTGGTAAAATACAAGGTAGCATAACAGTATTATGATTATAAAACAATTTATAAAACATATTAAGATGAAAGTTTTAAACTATTTTCCGGCAATGTTGATAGTTACACTGCTGGCAACATCCTGTGAAAAATACAAGGAAATTGGTGATGCCAGCTATTCGGAGCAAACCGTTTATATGCCTGCGGCTATTGAAGGTAATTCTATTAGCGGTATTTATCGTGTCAATGCAGTCGCTGTTCTTGGTCAGGTATTCAGGTATGTGGCTGATGTTACCGGTAAAAAACTAAATATCCCCTTAGCTGCTTATCGTTCAGGGGTAAATACCAAAGGCACTACCGAAGTAAATATTGCTGCAAATATTGATACCGTCAATAAACTGATTTTGGCAAATAAATTTCCTTCGGTTACCGAGTTATTACCCGCGGATAAATACACGCTGTCTTCATCTACGGTTACCATTGCAGATGGTGAAGGATACAAAGGATTTACATTGGCTGTTGACCTTAATTTTTTATTGGCTAACCTTACCAAAAAATTTGCAATTGGTGTTGCTGTTTCAACGCAGCAAAAAATTCCCGGAAAGTTTGCCACAACAATTGTTTTTATTGACCCCGCCTTTTTAGTTCCGGTAGCAAGCTTTACCAGCACCATCAGCACCCGTACTGTAAATTTTTCCAATACATCTGTCAATGCAAATGCCTGGTTGTGGAATTATGGTGATGGAACGCCAGCATCCACAGAAAAAGCAGTGCCGCATACTTATGCAAATGCAGGAACATATACTATTACATTAACGGCTGCTGGTGCATTGGGCGACTTTAATATATCAACATTTACCTCAACGGTAATAATACCATAGGTAAATAAAGGCTTTTTATAAAAGTGGCTTGTTGCTTATCTATTCAGGTATTTATGGATTATATATGTTGATCAAGGCCTGCAACTTTGCTGCAGCAATCAATTAGAAAGCCTTATGGGAAATGTATAATAGCAAGAAATTGAAATACAGATATGAAAAAAATACGGCTAACAATTTTTATAGTTGCTGCGCTTACAATAGCTGTATTTCAGTGCCCGTTTGCTAATGCACAAGTAAAAGAATCTGCTTACCTCAATTCTTCATTGCCTGTCCCTCAACGGGTAAATGATATCATTTCAAAACTCAGCCTACAGCAAAAGATAAAGTTGCTGATGAACAAAGGCACCGCCATTGACAGTAACGGATTAAAAATACCAGCATACAATTGGTGGAACGAATGTTTGCATGGGGTGGCAAGGGCAGGCAAAGCCACCGTATTTCCTCAAGCCATTGGTTTGGCCGCTACGTTTGATACCGTATTGATGAGTAAAGTTGCCAATGCAATATCAGATGAAGCAAGAGCCAAACATGAATATTTTGCCAACAGCAATCAAAGGGGCATTTATACCGGTTTAAATTTCTGGACACCCAATATCAATATTTTTCGTGACCCACGTTGGGGACGAGGAATGGAAACCTACGGAGAAGACCCGATGCTTACCAGCAGTATGGCCAATGTTTT
>Ga0209591_10003407_pt1 | contig 18436 bp, 22 predicted proteins | sample MAT01_FD_187207 | JGI IMG/M metagenome (GOLD analysis project Ga0209591, IMG submission 187207) | Freshwater microbial communities from Lake Fryxell liftoff mats and glacier meltwater in Antarctica - MAT-01 (SPAdes) (version 2) | ecosystem: Environmental > Aquatic > Freshwater > Ice > Liftoff... | reverse complement strand
AATTACGAGGATTTGAAAGTGATACTTTAATCCCATTATTGGAAACTTTAGAACTTAAAGCATTTATTAATAAAATCGATAAAATCCAAGTACAACTAGGTGGGAAATCTGAATCTACGGTAATAATTCCTACGAAAAAAGCTAATGATAACGACGGGGATTTATGGTTTGATTTTATTGATGCTCCAGAAAATATTGAGATAGTTAATGATCTAAATCTTGATGTTCAAATTATTGATACTTCAGAAAAATTAGAAGAGCTTAAACAAAAATTAAATTCTTTAACTACACCCGTGGCATGGGATACGGAAACTACAGCCTTGAACCCTCACGATGCTAAACTTGTGGGCATTGGCTGCTGTTGGGGTGATAAAACTAATGATGTTGCTTATATCCCGATCGCCCACACATCTGGTGAAAATTTAGAATTAGAGTTAGTCGTTAATCAACTTAAACCAATATTAGAAAATAGCGATCGCCCCAAAGTTTTCCAAAACACAAAGTTTGATCGCCTAATTTTTAAGTCGGTGGGCATTAATATCATGGGCGTAGTCTTTGATACGATGATTGCCAGCTATGTGATTGATCCTGATGCCAGTCATGGATTGAGTGAATTATCTAAAAAGTATTTAAAAATAACTCCACAAAGCTATAAAGAATTAGTTGGTAAGCATAAATCTATTGCCGAAATTTCTATTCCTCAAGTTGCCAACTATTGCGGAATGGATGCCTATAGTACTTGGCAAATTATGCCGTTTTTACAACAACAGCTAGCTGAAGTTCCAGAGCTATCTAATTTATATTATCAAGTGGAATTACCCCTAGAAATAGTTTTAGCGGAAATGGAATGGCTAGGAATTAAAGTTGATCGAGAATATTTACAACAGCTTTCTCAAGAGTTAGAAATAGACTTAGATGCGATCGCTCAAACTGCTTATAAACAAGTAGGTCGAGAGTTTAACCTCAATTCCCCTAAACAACTAAGCGAAATTTTAATTGCAAAATTAGGCGAAACCTTTACAAAAAAATCCCGCAAAAGTAATACAGGTTATTCAACAGATGTGGCAGTTCTAAATAAGCTCCAAGGTGATGATCCTCTAATTGATACCATCCTTGAAAATCGCACCCTAGCTAAACTTAAATCCACCTACGTCGATGCCTTACCCGCTCTAATTAATGTCCACACCCAACGAGTGCATACCGATTTTAATCAAACAGTTACCTCCACGGGCAGACTAAGTAGTTCTAATCCTAATTTGCAAAATATTCCAATTAAAACTGCTTTTAGTCGGCGGATTAGGTCGGGATTTTTACCTGAAGAGGGATGGATAATGCTAGCGGCTGATTATTCTCAAATTGAATTAAGAATACTAGCCCATCTCAGCCAAGAACCAGAACTAGTTAAGGCATACAACCAAGGTATAGATGTTCATACTCGCACTGCCCAATTACTCCTAGAAAAAGATGAAGTGACCAGCGAAGAAAGACGTTTAGCTAAAATCATTAACTATGGTGTAATTTATGGCATGGGTGCTCAAAAGTTTAGGGGTGTATCTGGTATTCCTACTGACCAAGCCAAGAAGTTTATTTCAGCTTTTGGTAAACAGTACCCTCAAATTTTCTCCTATATGAAGACTGTAGAACTAGAAGCAGAAACTAATGGATTTGTTACCACCGTTCTTGGACGTAGGCGTTATTTTCATGAACTTAAATATACCTCTGGCTATCAAAAAGCGGCTATGTTGCGATCGGCAGTTAATGCCCCGATTCAAGGCACAAGTGCAGATATTATCAAAGTAGCAATGATCAGCTTACATAAGTTACTAAAAAATTATAAATCTCGACTGTTATTACAAGTCCATGACGAGTTAGTTCTAGAGATTTTGCCCGAAGAATTAGTAGAATTACAACCGTTAATCAAGTCAGTTATGGAGTCTGCTATACCTTTATCTGTCCCCTTAGTTGTGGATATTCACATTGGCAAAAATTGGATGGAAGCAAAATAGCTTTTAGGCTTTTAATCAGATTTTACTTAGCAACTTGGGTTTGTAAAGCTTTGATTTCCCGTAAAATAATCATCAATCCTTTATTTTGATGCTCTAGTTTCTGCGAGACAGCATCTAATTTTTTGTCCAAGATGCCCAAGGCGGCTTCATGCTTTTGGATACGACTAGCCAAGGCATTGACCCTTGCGACTACTTCTCTCTGGATTAGGTTTTCTATGCCCTGAGCCAGTAAAGTTTCAGTAGCAGTGAGGCGATCGAGAACTCGTTGAGAATTCCTAGAGTCATCGGTTTGGATCGGAGCAGCGCCTATGGGTACACCAGTATGGAGTAAATGATCGATTCTTGAAATTAAAACCTCTGGTTCAAAGGGCTTTTCGAGAAAATCAAAATCCCAAGGTTCAGGCACATTTTCTGCAACCTGCTCTCTTAATCCAGAGATCATAATCACGGGAATATCTTTAAGCGTATCGACTCTGCGTAACGCTTGCAGGGTTTGGTAGCCGTTATACTTAGGCATCACAAAGTCTAGCAAAATCAAGTCAGGTGAAGTTTTCTTGGCTGAGTCTAGTCCAGACATACCATCGTTTGCTTCTAAAACCTCAAACTTGTCTGCTAGTATGCTTTTGACCATCTTACGGATCATGATACTGTCGTCAATCACCAATACTTTACTTATAGCCATGGAGTAACCGCTTAGTAGTTTGAATAATTTTGATATCTGAAACTGATTTAGTCAAGATTATGCCATTGATTTTGTTTGTTTACGATGAGATTTTACGATGACATTTGAAAAACAAAGCTAACTCGATCGCCTTTACCGAGAGAAATGCGATCGCCTGATCGAAGTTTATGTCTATTCCCCGCCGCTAAGACCGAATTATTAATATACGTGCCATTGGAGCTACCACTGTCTTCAAAGTAGTAAGCATTACCCTCAAAGCGAATATCAGCATGAACACGAGAAACAATATCAGAATCTGGAAACCCAGATACATCAATATCGGGAGGAATCATATTATTGGGCTTGCCGATGTGAATTACTTGTAAATTATTTGGTAGCTCTAGATTGATATTGGTTTGGACATGGATTAAAAAAGCCCCAATTTGTTGCAGTTGGGTCAAGGGATGGGGTTCAATTAACTCTTGCACAAGGGCAAGGTCGTCATCGGATAAATCGGGAGGTGAAGCCTCAGGGGTAGATATAGGTGATTCAGCAGGAAGTGGTACTTCTTCGGGGCTAGATGTATTATCAGTTTCTTCTGTCATACTTTTTTCATGTTCACTGGCAGATTTCAAATTAAAACCACAATTTCCACAAAAACTAGCATCGGACTGGACTGGACTATCACAGTTTGGGCAAGTACTGATAGTGACTACTGGCAAAGGTGTGTAACACGAGTCACAATAGCTGGCACCATCTGGGTTTTCATGGGAACAGTTAGGGCAAATAATCATGATCAATTATTCTGTGGGAATTTGATTTGTCGAAATTTGATTTGTGGGAATTTGCAAAATGGTTTTAGATACCATACGGGTTTGTTTACGCTCTGCTTCACTCAGATCAGTTCCAGACTGTAAAGTCGTAGCATTGGCTTGGAGTACCGTAGCTGCTTGCTGATCTCCCATCTGTAATGCAGTTTTCGCTGCTGATTGTAGCATTGTTACTGCCCCTGTGCGATCGCCCTGCTTTAATTTAGTTTCAGCTAATTGGGTCTGACGATATTTGGCTAATGCTAAGATACTGCTCTGCACTTGGGGATTGATTTGGGGCTGAAAGTCCTTAATTAGCGTGAGATCTGCCGTAACCTCTGGAGATAATAAGCCTTCGAGTTTAGATTGTGGATCGTCGTAGCGAATTTGGGCTGTGACCGCATGAATTGTATTGGCAGTAGAAGCAGCAACAATTTGGTCAGGGTTATGGTTAATGTATAAATTGAGCATGATTGTGCGATCGTTCCCTAACATTAAGTCACCCAATCGAACAATGTAGGTATTTAAGTTTTTTTCAGGTTCTAGTTCAATGGTTTCGGGTGTAACTTGAGCGATGGGCTTGAGTTCGGCAAGACGGACATTAGGGGCAAGTTTTAAGATTAAGTGGGCATTAATCAGTCCAACGGATTGCACCCGACGGAGGATTTTTTGAAATTCCGCACTGGCTTGATCGGGGGATTCTATGTATGCCATCGTGCCGCCACCCGCATCGGCAATTTTTTCAAGGATATCTTGGTTCCAATAGTCGCCAAATCCTAGGGTATGTAGTGTTATGCCATATTCTGCTGCCGCTAATTGGGCAAATTGCAGACAAAGATCGTTATTACCATGTTCATTTTCGCCATCGGTCAGAATCAGTGCCTGACTGATAGTACTTTTCATGGACTTACTTAGTTCCTTTAGTGCCAGTTTAATGCCCTCATCAATATTAGTGCCGCCCCCAGCTTTGAGATATAGGATTTTTTCTTTAACGGATTCGGGATTAATAAGGGTTTGATTTTCAACTACAACCTTGGCTCTGTGATCAAAGCCCACAATGCTGATGTAATCTTTATAACTCATTTGATCGATTAAATCCCGTGCTGCTTTTTTGACAGTATCCAGAGGTTGCCCGCCCATAGAGCCACTGTGATCTAAAACTAGGCAAAGATTTAGTGGGGTATTGCTAACGCTAAGACTCCCATCTACAGAAATCGTAATTGCTAATTGGCGTTGGCTGGTGCTTACGGAACTATCAAGGTGGCGATCGCTAAAATCACAGGACAGGTTTACACTCATAGAGATAGCTTTTGGTTAAGATTTACCTAGATCATATCTAACTTGTTCAAATCTAGCTCAGGCAATTATCCCTATGAACACAATTACTCAAGGAAATATTTTAAATCAAGGAGCCGAAATGGGGGCAGTTCGAGTTCAGGTGAAGCTTACCAGTGTGTTTGAAGAAGGATTGGTAAGTCGTGGTTCTTTGCATCCCAAGCATTTACGAATTTACGAAAGCATAGGGCTGGTAGATACAGGGGCATTAACTCTAGTAATCCCCCCCGAAGTGGTAGATGATTTAGGTTTAAGTATACAAGGACAACAGGTTGCTCGGTTTGCTAATGGAGCGCAGGAGGTACTTGATATAACTGAAGCAATTCGCATTGAGTGTCAGGGTAGAACTGCGGTTTTACAAGCATTAGTAACTGGGGATGAGGTATTAATTGGGCAGGTAGTTTTGGAGTTAATGGATTTTTTGGTAGATTGTAAAAATCAAAAACTGATTCCTAATCCCCAAAACCCTGACTATCCCGTCGCTATGATTAAATAATGCCCAAGGAATTTTTAGAATCTCAATTTATCAATATCAATGGTTCTAATCGTGAACTCATGCGCCAAATGGGCTATGCCTTTGTGGATTTGATTACCGATGAGGTTTTGGCTAATCAGACCCAAGATTTTGTCAAGGATATTTCTATATTAAAGTTAGATATTCCCCAAGTCGGCATAAACTGGCAGGACTTACTTTTAGAGGTGCGATCGCAGGTATTACCACGCAGCCTGAACTTAAATAATCCCCGCTATATGGGACACATGGATAGTACACCCTTAGCAATTACCGTGTGGGCAGATGCTTTAGCCAGTGCCATTAATAACAATATGCTGAGTAGTGAGTTGGCTCCACTATTTACCCAATTAGAAGCAGATTTAATGTCATGGTTTGGGCAGTTATTTGGGCTAGGCGACAAGAGTTTTGGCACATTAACCAGTGGTGGCAGTTTAGCGAATATTACGGCTTTGCTAGTGGCAAGAAATTATAAAATCCCTAGTATTAAATCAAAAGGGCTGGAAAATAAGTTAGTAGCTTTGATCTCCGATGCGGCTCATACTTCTTTTGATAAGGGCATGAATGTGATTGGATTAGGTAGCAAAAATTTAATTAGGGTCGAGACTAATGCCTTAGGGCAAATTAAACCAGAAGTTCTAGAGGCAAAAATTCAAGAACAGCTAAATCTTGGCAAAATCCCGTTTTTTATTGGAGCGATCGCTGGCACTACAATTACAGGAGCGATCGATAATATTGCAGCAGTAGGCGAAATTGCTAAAAAATATAACTGTTGGTTCCATGTTGATGCGGCATACGGTGGGGCAGCAATACTTTCGCCAAAATGGAAATATTTATTATCTGGCATCGAACAAGCAGACTCCATTACCTTTAATCCTCAAAAATGGATGTGGGTTGCCCGTACCTGCGCTATGTTTTTGGTTAAAGATCGTCAGCATTTAATCAATGGATTTGATAATACTTTGCCCTATATGGCAGATAATTCTTTGAATTTTGGTAATTTTACTTTGCAAGGAACAAGGCGGACTGATAGCTTAAAACTATGGCTGGCGTTGCGATCGCTTGGGTTAGATGGTTATGCCCAATTGGTAAATGATTCCATGGACAAAGCTCAGGCTTTAAGGGTATGGGTTGATAATTCCGTAGATTTAGAACTAGTCTGTGAACCAACTATTAATATTGTCTGTATGCGATCGCTTAATCCTAATTTAGACAACGCAACCTTACGCCAAAAATGGATTGATCAAGGCAAACTATGGCTATCTTTACCGCTATGGCAAGGCGATCGAATTATTAAAGCTGTGGTTTTACATCCCTTTGCTCAGTGGAGTTAACGTCACCAATTCTCATTTTAGACTTTAACTAAATTTATGTCTCATCCGTATTTCTCTAAAATTTCTGACATATTCTGAGTATCTGGAGACACAACTTAGTACAATTAGAGCCGAATCTAAAAAATCAAGCGCGCATGATCTCCAGTAATGACTTCAAAACGGGTGTAACCATAGAAATGGACAACGGTGTTTGGCGAGTAGTGGAATTCCTCCACGTCAAACCAGGTAAGGGTTCAGCCTTTGTCCGTACCAAACTCAAAAACGTGCAATCAGGTAGTGTTTTAGAAAAAAACTTCCGAGCAGGGGAAATGTTACCCCAAGCTGTTTTAGAAAAAAATACTATGCAACATACCTATAAAGAAGGAGATCAATTCGTCTTTATGGATATGGACACCTATGAAGAATCTACTCTTAGTGCTGCTCAAATTGGCGATCGCGTTAAATATATCAAAGAGGGTATGGAAGTTAACGTCGTGATCTGGGGTAAACAAGTTTTAGAAGTAGAACTACCTAACTCTGTGACCTACGAAGTTATTCAAACCGATCCTGGCTTAAAAGGTGATAGTGCCACAGGAAGCTCTAAGCCAGCGATTATTGAAACAGGCGCACAGGTTATGGTGCCCTTGTTTATCTCCATTGGCGAAAAAATTAAAGTTGATACTCGGACTGATACATATTTGGGGCGTGATAACTAAGTGGAACTGAATCTGGAGGAACTAAAAGAACTAATCTCCCTGATTAACCAGACTGACATTACAGAATTGAGTCTAGAATTTGGGGATGTGCGCTTAAATATTCGTAAAAGCGAGAAAACTATAGCTCCAGTGAGTCAAGTTGTCTCTGTAGTTCCTTCTGAGCCTACTCTTGTTATTACTCCTACTATTTCTCAGGCTGCACCGATTAATAAGAACTTAGCTGACATTGCCTCGCCTATGGTAGGGACTTTTTATAGATCGCCAAAGTCTGATGAGCCTGCATTTGTAAGCAAAGGTGATCTAGTTCGCAAAGGGCAACCTGTATGTATCATTGAAGCCATGAAGCTCATGAATGAGATTGAAGCAGATATGGATGGGCGGATTGTCGAAATTTTAATAGAAAATGCTCAACCCGTAGGCTATGGGCAGGTTTTAATGAAGATTGATCCGACCGCTAAATAGTTTTTCATTAGATATTCTGGTTAGTCGAACACGATAACTCCATAGGTTTGAACATAATAGCGATCGCTCATCGTAGATTATTGATGATCAACCAAAGATATGGATAAGATTAAGCATTGATTTGTTACCCATTAATCAGGCAAACTAATTAGCCAAGACTATAAGATCAATCAAATTTATAAAATAAAATATATATGGCAGATATTGTTGATATTGCGGTCAGTGCAGGTGCTTTTAAGACCTTAGTTGTGGCTGTTCAAGCTGCAAACTTAGTTGATGTCTTAAAGTCTCCAGGACCCTTTACCGTCTTTGCTCCCAATGATGATGCTTTTGCCAAACTCCCCCCAGGTACAATTACGACTTTGGTACAAAATATTCCGCAATTAGCGAGAATTTTAACCTTTCATGTAGTGGCTGGACGCTGGAAAACATCAGATTTACAAGGTATTACCGAATTAACCTCTGTCGAAGGATCACCGATCAAGATTAACTTAGCCCACGGATTTGAAGTTAAAAATGCTACTGTCATTGCTGCGGATATTGAAGCCGATAACGGCATTATTCATGTGATCGATAATGTGATTCTAATGGGGTGAATATCCACTTGTAAAAGCTCTAGGAAATGAGATAATGCATATATCTACAAAACCTTTAACAATACTTAATTACTATGGATGCTGATTTAAGACCCCTTCTTGTGCTTGCCCCGATCGCTTTAGTAGTTGTTTGGGCAACTTTTAACATGGCTAAGGCTGTAATTAAAGGTGAAGCGAAGCTATTTGGCGATCGTGGTAACAATCCATTTCAATAAAATTTCAAAAAATTACCATAGTTAAAATACTGGGAAAGTTTCAATCTTTTGACTGCCCCAGTTTTTTATTAGCTATTTCTTTGCTAGATCAATACCTAGAATGTTAAATTCAGAATTGCAGTTAAGGTGATAAGGAGTGGATTATGGCTATTGGTGAATATAAACCAGGTCTAGAAGGAGTTCCTGCCACTCAGTCTAATATTAGTTATGTTGATGGCAAAGCTGGACTACTAGAGTACAGAGGTATCCGCATCGAAGATCTGTGTGAGCATAGTAATTTCCTCGAAACCAGTTATCTTCTAATCTTTGGTGAGTTACCTAAACACCAAGAGCTAGAAAAATTTGAACATAGTATCAATCACCGTCGCCGAATCAAGTATCGGATTCGGGATATGCTCAAGTGTTTTCCTGACGATGCTCATCCCATGGATGTGATCCAAGCCTGTGTCTGCGCCCTTGGGATGTTTTACCCTCTCAGAGACCTGCGAGATATTGAATATATCTACGGAGCCACCATCAGATTAATTGCCAAAATCCCGACAATTATTGCAGCATTTCATATGATGCGCCAAGGTAATGATCCTGTACCGCCTAGAGATGATCTGAGCTATGCTGCCAATTTTTTATATATGCTCAATGAGATCGAGCCTGATCCTTTAGCGGCGCAAATATTTGATGTGTGTCTAACTCTCCATGCTGAACATACCGTTAATGCGTCTACTTTTTGTGCTTTAGTTACAGCTTCAACGTTGAACGATCCCTATGTGGTGCTAGCTGCTGCCGTTGGTACCCTAGGTGGACCTTTACATGGTGGAGCCAATGAAAAAGTGATGTTAATGCTCGAAGAAATTGGTTCTGTTAAAAATGTGAAGAGCTATTTAGAAGCAAAAATTAGTAAAAAAGAAAAAGTGCCGGGGTTTGGACATCGCATTTATAAGGTCAAAGACCCTCGGGCAACTATTTTGCAAAAACTAGTCGATCAATTATTTGAGCAATCTGGTCATGATCCCTACTACGATATCGCTCTAGAACTGGAACGGCAGGCAATGGATGTATTTGCTGAAAAGGGAATTTTCGCTAATGTCGATTTCTATTCAGGGCTGGTTTATAAGAAGTTAAATATTCCTGTGGATTTATTTACACCTGTTTTTGCGATCGCCCGAGTTCCAGGTTGGTTAGCACACTGGAAAGAACAAATGGCAGATAATCGCTTGTTTAGACCAACTCAGGTTTATACAGGGTTACATGATGTGGAATATACACCGATTAGCGATCGCTAAGGTTTTGCTAAAACTCTAGTTCTGATACTTTTCCCCAATGTTTTCAGAAGTTCGGGCGTAATTAAGCCTTTAGGAAAATATATGGTTGTGACGACAATCAAAATTCCAAAGATAATTAACCTGCCATCTTGAAAAAACTGGGATAGCCATTTTGGTAAGCCATTGATCCCAGCGATCGCCCTTAAAACTTCAGGTAGCGCCGTCAGGATCATCCCTCCAACTACGGGACCAACAAAGGTGCGCGAACCCCCAGCTAAAACAAAAGCAAGATAGATAATACTGGCATCAAACGTACCTTGGCGGGCATTCCATGTATTTAAAAAATGAGCACTGATAACGCCAGCAATTCCTGCGAGCATTCCGCCTAAACTAAATGCTAAAACCTTGTAGTAGGTGGAATTAATGCCCATAGTTCCAGCAGCTAATTCATCTTCTCTAATTCCCCGCCATATCCTTCCCAATTCTGTAACTTCGATCCGATAAAGTAAAGCCATACATAGGCAGAGTAAAGGCAGAACAATCCACAAATAGGCGATTTGAGTCTCAAATGGTTGAGGAATGCCAAAAATACCAACCGCCCCCCCTGTAATCTCTAAATTTAAGGCAAAAACTCGTAAAATTTCCACAAAGGCAATGGTAGAGATCGCTAAATAAATGCCGCGTAATCGTAATACGGGAAGTCCTAAAAATATTGCTAATATTCCACAGGCGATCGCTGCCAATCCGATTTCAGCTAAAAGTACCCATATCGAAAATCTTTCCGCAGGAAAAACTTGAGTTGAAATAATTGCCGCAATGTAGCCGCCAATGGCATAGAATCCTGGTGATGCCAAAGATAGTTGTCCCGCCATTAAGGGTAAATATACCGATAATCCCAATAATGCGCCAAGGAACATCGAGACAATCAAAAATCCATAACTATCAAAAAATTGCAGCATTCTCAATCCCTAGGTATTAATCTATTTTTTGAAAACAGCGGAAACTACAGTAATAACTGTTGCTGAAGCAATGAGGCTAAAGGCTAGGTTTACCAATGACTGACTAGCTTGCTGATAGTTTGTCAATTTATCATTTGATCGCTCATTTTCAGTGGTAAGTTTTTTGACATCTTGATCAAGATTATTGACCTTAGCATCAAGGTTATTTACTTTAGTATCGAGGCTATTGACCTTGCCATCAAGATTATTTACCTTATTTACAACTTCTTGGAGTGTCGTTGCTATATCTTGGAGTGTGACTTCTGTTGCCATTAACTTAAAGAAAATTTAAAGAATTTAGAGAGCCTTAGTTCTGCTAGTTAAAGATATTTTACCTTTGATTATTAAACCTTCTGTATAAATACTCGTCCTAGTAAGCCTTGGGGTCGGAATAGCAGCATCATAAATAAAAACCCAAAGGCGATCGCATCTTTAAAACCCGAATAATCTGCAGGTACAAATGCTTCGGCTAAGCCAATTACTAATCCTCCTACGACCGAACCAGGAATATTACCTAGTCCACCTAAAACAATTACACCTAGACCTTTCAAGCCAATGGCAATCCCAAAATATGGAGTGAGCCCTGCACTGGAGCCAACTAAGGTACCAGCAACTCCTGCGAGAAAGCCGCTGAGAAAAAAAATTAAAATAATTACTCTTTCCGTATTGATCCCTAATAATTTGGCTGTAGTTGCATCTTCCGCTACAGCTTGTAATGCCTTTCCTAACTTTGTGCAAGTGATGATATAGGTCAACAATGAAACTATGACCGTAGCTACGGCAAAGATAATAATCTGCACAGTCCGAATTGCAATCGGGCGATCGCTACTACCAAAGTTAACGGCGGTTGGTAAATTGCCATAAATATTACTGGGAAAAGTATAAATTTCTGCCCCAACTAAGTACTGAATCAAATTTACTATGACCACAGCCATGCCTAAACTAGATACCAAAGTTAGTAACGGATCGCTACCCTGTCGGCGCAACGGACGAAATGCTAAAAACTCGACGATCACTGCTGCTAGTCCTGCCAATAAACTACCTAAAATTAAAGCGATCGCAAAGGGCAAGTTAAAAGGTAAAGCCGTATTTGCCAGTAATCCATTGAACCCAAACTTACCCCCCACTAGCATGTATGTAAAATATGCCCCAAGGGTAAAAACTGCACCATGGGCAAAATTAACCATTCCTAAAACTGAAAAGACCAGAGTGTATCCCAAGGCAAAAATCGCATAGATACTGCCAATTGATAAACCATTCAGAAATTGTTGTAAAAACGTAGTAAAGTCCATAGCTTAAAAAGAACTCGCCAAATTTTTACTAGCATCCCCAAATAGCAGCCAAGTCATTAAAAAGTTAGAGATAAATATAGCTAATAGAGCAGTTACCACTGCCGTTGTTGTGGATTCCCCCACACCTTTAGCTCCCCCAGTGGTTGTAATTCCCCAATTAGAGCCAATGAGGGCAATTACAGCACCAAAAATAATTGATTTAGCCACAGCACTCATTAAGTCCCATGTCCTTAAAAAATTCAACACTGAATCCAAAAATACGACGTAGGGAATATTATAAAGACTCTCAGAAATCACCATCCCCCCAGCCATTCCCGTTATTAAAGATAGTACTGTCAGTACTGGCATCATGACAATACAAGCTATGACTCTAGGAATAATTAAGTAATCTACAGGGTCAGTGCGCAGCATATATAAAGCATCAATCTGTTCTGTAACTTGCATAGTCCCAATTTCTGCGGCAAATGCCGATCCCACACGTCCAGCAATAATTACAGCAGTTAAGACAGGCGATAGTTCACGGGTTAAGGCGATCGCTAATACTCCACCAATTGCCTGCTGTGCGCCAAAATTAATAAATTCCTTTGCCACTTGAATCGTAAATACCCCACCCACAAAGCTAGCGGTGACAAGAGTAATCAATAAAGACTCTGTACCTACCACTGACATTTGCGCTATGGTATTTCGCCAATGTAGTTTCCTCTTAATTAGTAAATGCCATACTACTAGTCCAGCCAGTATGAAAGTTTGGAAGAGTTTAACAAACCAGATTCTTAAATTTTTCATGGACTAAATAGGCTCTCTTAGTTTTAGGTAGGCTAACTTCAGGATTAGAATACCATTCAATTTGGACTATGCCCTTGCCCCAAATATAACTCACCAATTTTAGGATCATTAAGTAAGTCATCGCCTTTGCCTTCAAAGCGATCGCGTCCAGAATCTAAAACATAACCTCGGTGAGCGATCGCTAGAGCCTTTCGTGCATTTTGTTCGACTAAAATAATCGTCGTACCAAGACTATTAACGTACTGAATTAAATTAAAAACATCCTGCACTAAAATCGGGGAAAGGGCTGCTGTAGGTTCATCTAAGATCAAAAGCTTAGGAGATAGCATTAATGCCCTTCCCATTGCTAACATTTGCCGCTCCCCGCCTGAAAGTGTTCCTGCTCTCTGCCGTTGCCGCTTAGCTAAAGCTGGAAAAATATCATAGATCTTTTGTTTCTGATCTTGGATATTCTCAGTAGAAATATATGCCCCCATATCTAAGTTTTCGGAAATACTTAAAGAGGGAAATACATTGGCAACCTGAGGCACATAGCCCATACCTGCAGCGACAATTTGATTAGGCAGCAACCCATTAATTTTATTGTTATTAAAAATTACCTCCCCCGAGCGCACAGGTACTAATCCAAAAATCATTTTAGCAAGGGTAGATTTACCCGCACCATTTGCCCCAATAACAGTTACTAGCTCTCGGTCATGCACAACCAAATTAATACCCTGTAAAATATCAACCCCTGATACATAGCCTGCGACTACATCTTTAACTGCTAATAAAACAGACGAATCCTTGGTATTCATGTATTGCCCTAAATAAGAATAAGGGATTGAGCAATATTTTTCATCGTACCTAAAACTCCATAAAGCTCATTGCGGCGACGATAGACCGAAAATTCATCAGAAAAAATATATTGACCATCTTTAGTAGCCTTCACAAAAATTGAAAATCCACCATTACTGATAAATCCGTAAGTAGGTTGAGAATTATTACTCAGCATATAAATCAACGCCTGTGCCATTCCTTCTTCAATATTAAAAGATGTCCCTTTGGACTCAATCACCAATACCCAAAGTTTTTTGTGAATCACAAGGGTATCAATTCTGCTACGGTAGATAATCTCATCGTCTGCTTCAATTTTTACTGCTTCAATCTGGACAGGCTGTTCGGTTTTAACCTCAAAGGGTGAATCATAAAATCCTGCCATATCGAGTAACGGTGAAATCACAATCTGATTAACCAGACCTTCACCAATGTGACCATGATCTCGATGATATAAATATTGTTGCTTAATGCGATCGCAGCGTTGTAACTCTTGTTCTGTCAGTGTTGGCAAGTTTTGATGCCATTCTGAAAAAAAGCTCACATCTGGATTAAATTTAACCCCAAATCTAGCACGAACTTCAGCAAGACTATTACAATGACGAGAAATTGCTAATGTAGTTACCATTTGTCTATAATCCAAGATTCAGGTTAACCTAGACTAACATTTCCCAGAAAATTAATAACTATGGCTCAACAACTAAAAAGATGGGAGTCTCCTCGTAATGAGGGTAGAAACTCCAAAGGTAAAGGTGGCTCTGCTCGCCAACGCCAACTCAAGAAAAAATTCCAAACCCTACGCCAAAAGCTTAAGGAAGGGAATAGTTCTTAAATTTAGCAAGTTATTAATATGTATAATTCGCCATCGGCACATTAAGTGTTGGCAAATCTCCTACTTGATGAAAATCAGTTTCACCAAAGATTGCCGACTCAAATTTGTAATGTTTAAACTCTAAAACATTTCCCGATAGGTCATTTAAGAAAAAAGTGCGATGCTCTAAAGGAGTATCAACAAATCTAATTTTAGGCTGTTGGTAAAACTTTAATCTTTTGTCATGTACTCTTTCTAGCAGTGCCAACCAATTACTCTCTGACTGAAATACTAAGCCAAAATGTCGGGGATAAATTCCTGTTTGGATGGTGGGTAATTCTGGGACAACGTGTGCTACCAGTTGATGTCCATATAAACTGAGGATCAAAGAACTAGGAGACTCTCTACCTGCTAAACACCCTAACCCATCAACATAAAAAGCTTTGGTACTCGGAACATCAATCACAGGAAAAGCAAGGTGAAATAGGACTTTACTCATGGTTTAATTCAGTTTTCAATTTAATTTTAAAAATGAGGTTCAAGAATAAGTTTGGCGCGTTTTAATTGATCAGGAACAGGAATAGGATAGTCACCACTAAAACAGGCAGAGCAGAAGTTACCAGTATTGACCTTAGTCTCTACAAGCATACTCTCATGACTTAGATATGCCAGAGAATCTACGTTAATTATTTTAGCGATCGCCTCTACAGATTTAGTGGCAGCAATTAAATGATCTTGTGAGTCAGTATCAATGCCATAAAAACAAGGATGAGTTACAGGTGGCGAGGAAATTCTCATATGTACTTCCGTAGCTCCCGCATCTCGCAAAGCCTGTACGAGTTTACGACTAGTTGTGCCACGCACGATGGAGTCATCGATCACAATTATCCGCTTTCCAGCTAATACATCTTTTAATGGATTGAGCTTCATCCGAATTCCAGATTCTCGCATAGCTTGGGTCGGCTGAATGAAGGTACGCCCCACATAGCGATTTTTGATTAAGCCCTCGGCATAGGGAATCCCTGCCACCTGTGAGTAGCCGATCGCCGCAGGAATCCCTGAATCGGGAACACCAATAACCAAGTCTGCTTCTACAGGAGATTCCCGTGCCAAACTTTTACCTAAGCGCATACGGTAACTATATAAGCTTTCCCCGTGCATAATACTATCGGGACGGGCAAAATAAATCATCTCAAACACGCATAGCTTAGGTATTGCTTCTACAAGCCATTGATAGGAAGTTAAACCCGATTTATCAATCCAAACTAATTCTCCTGCATTCACATCCCGAATATACTGAGCCCCAATAATATCTAACCCACAGGTCTCAGAGGCAAGCACATAGCCACCATCCTCGGTTTGTCCAATTACTAAAGGACGAATACCATAGCCATCTCTGGCTCCAACAATGCCATCGGCAGTTCCAATTACTAAGCTAAATGCTCCTTGACATCTACGGAGAGCGGTTGTGATGCCATCTAGCCAATTTTCTCCGTTGTTTACAGCCTCGGCGATCGCAAAAGCAATACCTTCGGAGTCAGAACTTGAAGTTAGCTGATGCCCGTTTGCTATAAGTTCGTTGCGAAGGGTTTCCGTATTTACCAGATTACCGTTATGGGCTAGGGCTAAATTTCCGAGACGAGTTGGTACAACTACGGGCTGGGCATTGACAATTTTGCTAGAGCCAGTGGTGGAATAACGATTATGCCCGATCGCTATATTTCCAGGAAGAGTATTTAAATTTTGTTCATTAAATATTTGCGATACCAGTCCCATCTCCTTATGGGTATGACAACTACCATCAGCTTCAAAACTAGTGATCCCCGCCGATTCCTGTCCACGGTGCTGGAGTGCGTACAGACCAAAGTAGGTTAATTTGGCGGCGTTGGTTGTCAGTAAATCGGTTTTTAGTGAGAATACTCCAAAAACACCACAGGCTTCTTCTGGGGAATCAGGCGGCTCATCGAAAGTAAGGCAGGATTCAGGCATGGAGCTATAGAAACATTTAGGCTTTCTATACTATCGTACCGTGACTAAGAGTTAATGAGGAACCTAGATCAAAGATAAAGCCCTTTAATCACAATAAGGAGAGGGGGGAGTAATAAAATCACTGCTACCCCTAAAGCCACCATCGCAGAGACTAGAACGGCGGCAGCGGCGCAGTCTTTGGCAATTTTGGCAAGGGGATCGTAGGTTTGCCCTAGGGTTAAATCGACTACAGATTCTAAGGCTGTATTAATTAGTTCCATTGCTAAAACTGCGCCACTGGTGAGGGTAATTGTCGCTAGGTCACCCGCAGGGATTTGTAGATAAAGGCTTAAACCCAAAGCTAAAGTGCCAATTAACGTATGAATACGAAAGTTTCTTTGGGTTCTAAAAGCATAGGAAAAACCCTGCCAAGCATAATTAAAACTTGCTCCGAGATTGGTGGCGACCTGGAGGGACTGCTTCCGCTCCGATTGCTCTAAGACGTTTTTGATATCAGCACTGATATTTAAGGTTTTACGCTCATGGACTTTTGTATTGTTCATATTACTTTCCGATGAGGGTTTAGAAGAAATATTAGTTGACATAGGTCTTGATATTAAAGATTTTAAGGATTTTCTTTAGGATTAGTTTTTAAGAACTTTCCGTCCGCGATCGCTTGAATTAATAAATCTTGCTCTGCCAACATTGCTTCTAAACTTTGAGCGTCAGGATGATCCCAACCCAAAAGGTGTAATAAACCATGGGCAGCTAGCCAGACTAATTCCCTACTAATTGAATGTCCTTGTTCTTGGGCTTGGCTAATGGCGGTATTCACAGAAATGACAATATCACCCAAATATAGTGGCTCAGAATTAAGTTCTTCTATACCTAGAGAGGGAATATCTGCTTCTAACGCGGCAAATGCCAAAACATCAGTAGGACAATCTTGATGGCGATATTGAAGATTTAAAGCCTGAATTTCTGTGTCATCTGTTAGTAATAAAGAGACTTCATAGTCTGTGTGCGTTATTTCTACCTTAAAACTCAGAAGATTGAGCCAAACTCGAAACCAATCTTGCCAATCTTGCTCGGGTATGGAAGCTAGACTAGCGATCGCGGGGCTAATTTCCACATTTAAATCAATATTTAATTTGGAAGTTACAGTTTTTGTCAAAGCTAAAATAATTTGCCTAACTTAATTTATTGGTAATGTAAAAGTACAAACTAAGTATTCAAGATCATAAGAGTAATATCTGTGATGACTGGTACAGACACGAGTGATATTGATCACTAGCGAAAAACTACAGCCAAACCAACTAGCACGGCAACTAAACCGACACTGGTCAACAAAAAATGAAAGATCGAAGTACCCCGTTTTTTGACCATATTCCGCATTGCCAACTTGACATAGCTGGGGGGAGGAGATTGATTCTCAGGGATTGATTCGGAGTCAGGATTCATAATCATTTAATTTTGTTACTGAAACTTTACACTACCATTTTCCACTTGCAATATTTGGGCTGAGTTTAACCATCCGCCGTCAAAAGCTCCGAGATGGGTAGTAGTAATTATGGTTTGCACTCGATCGCCGATCGCATTTAATAAATAATTTTGCCTTTGCAAATCTAGTTCTGCCAAAACATCATCTAGGAGTAATAGAGGTGGTTCGCCCGTAATTGACTCGATCAATTCCAGTTCTGCCAATTTTAATGCCAGTACCAATGTGCGTTGTTGCCCTTGGGAACCATATTCCTTGGCGGGAGTTTGATTAATTGTTAGGTTTACTTCGTCCCGATGGGGTCCAACTAGACTAGTACCTTGATGGTATTCAGCGATCGCTTTTACTTGAATTTGCGCTAAAAACGCCCCATGGATCGCTTCT
>Ga0209591_10003398_pt1 | contig 18459 bp, 9 predicted proteins | sample MAT01_FD_187207 | JGI IMG/M metagenome (GOLD analysis project Ga0209591, IMG submission 187207) | Freshwater microbial communities from Lake Fryxell liftoff mats and glacier meltwater in Antarctica - MAT-01 (SPAdes) (version 2) | ecosystem: Environmental > Aquatic > Freshwater > Ice > Liftoff... | reverse complement strand
AAGGCCCTATCAAGTTGCAGGATCATGGAGATCCGAGTGAGCCATTAAGTTTCCGCAATATTTGGATTAGACACCTATAGGCTTTTTATGAAGTGGGTTGAATGATACAAGACCGAAAGAAGTTTTACGGGCGATGTCAACATGTGGCAACGGTCACTTTGCTCCTACTAAATTCGGCTTCGTTCACGCTTTACAAACGCGTTAAATCGATTTGAAATGTTACCAGTTCAAGATCGGTATAGTTTAAAAGAATGAAGTAAGGTATTTGGTTTTCGGTCTGTAAAAACTGAAATCTTCCTAAAACTTTTGAATTCAAAGTTCTGTATCTTATATCTCCGAAAGGAAACTGTGGCATTGATTATAGGAGCCTTAAAGATAATTGGAGCGATATAACGATTTTAGAAAGATGAAGTTTAGATGGAGCTTTTGATAGGGACGCAATAGGTAATCGAAAAAAATTTATAGATTTAAGAAATTGTCAAAATGTTTTTTATTCATGGTATTACGCTTTAACACGCAACTATGTTAGTTAGATTTTTACTACTTATTTTTATCTTTCTTAGTGTTTTAGCGTGTGCTGATAAAGAGAAACTATTTACCATACGAAGGGGATCGGAAATTGGAATTGATTTTCAAAATACAATTATTACGAGCGACTCTCTGAACGCACTTTCTTTTGAGTATATCTACAATGGAAGCGGAGTAGGTGTAGGCGATTTTAACAATGATGGACTAGAAGATTTATTTTTTGGCGGTAATCAAGTATCGTCCAAACTTTATGTAAACTCGGGCAATCTAACATTTATTGACGTAACGGAAGCAGCGGAGCTTGTTACCAACCAATGGATAACAGGGGTTTCAATTGTTGACATTAATAGCGATGGGTTGGATGACATATATTTATGTGTAGCAGGAAAAACCGATTCTCTAAATCGCCAGAATTTGTTATTTGTTAATCAAGGGAATAAGGAGGGCAAACCTTTTTTCAAAGAGTTAGCTAAACAATATGGAGTAAATGATGATAGTTACAGTACCATGGCAGCATTCTTTGATTATGATAAAGATGGTGACCTTGATTTATATCTTGTCAATAATTGGTTAGAGAGTTTTAATAGAAATAACCTTCGACCCAAGCGGATAAACGGAGAAGCTGCTAGTAATGATAAACTTTACCGAAATAATGGGGATAATACCTTTACAGACGCCACACGCCAAGCAGGTATTTTAATTGAAGGTTACGGATTGGGCGTTGTTGTAAACGACTATAACGAAGACTCGTGGCCAGACGTTTATGTTTCAAATGATTTTATGTCGAATGATTTATTATGGATAAATCAACATGATGGTACATTTAAAAATGAAATTGATAAATATCTGAAGCATCAAACACACAACGGAATGGGCATTGATGTATCAGACTTTAATAACGACTCGCATAATGATATTATCGTGGTCGATATGCTTCCCCCCGGGCACAAGCGCCAGAAGTTAATGACTCCTGGTCAGAATTATGATCATTTTCACATGTCGCTAAACATTGGCTATCAGCCGCAATATATGCGCAACACACTTCAGTTGAATCGCGGGAAAATGAAAAACGGTCAGGTGTTATTTAGTGAAATTGGTTTTATGGCGGGCGTGGCTCAAACAGATTGGAGTTGGACACCCTTACTTGCTGATTTTGATAATGATGGCTGGAAAGATCTTTTTATTGCCAATGGATATCGCAAAGATGTAACCGACCTCGATTTTATTTTTTTTGGATTGGCTGGTGAGAGTAGCCCATTCGGAACACCTGAAACTCGAAAAGAAAAATTTCAGAAGGAGCTGGATCTACTGCCGGAAGTTAAACTGAGTAATTATATATTTCGAAATACAGGTACCTTAACGTTTGAAGATGCGACCAACAAGTGGGGTATAGAGTTACCAACATTTTCTAATGGCGCAGTGTATTCAGACCTAGATAATGATGGCGACTTAGATTTAATTACAAACAACATTGATCAGGAAGTAATTGTTTATGAAAACAATTTAAATAAGCGTGCACAGAAAAATGGATATGTGCAGCTTGAAAGCAAAGACAGAACACTGAATGAAAAAATTAAGCTATATAATAGCGGCAGCGTTCAATACATAGAGCGAACTCCTTATCGTGGGTTTCAATCTACCGTTACAAAGCGAATTCATTTTGGAATTGGCGAGTTAAGTTCTATCGATTCAATTGAAGTTTGGTGGCCTGATAGCACAGTAGCCACCTACAAGAAGATATCGGCTAACTCGGTAATTCAATTTTCAAAAATTGATGCTACAAAAAAGAAACACATAGTAGTAAAGAAACAAAGTCCAATTGAATTTATTGAGGAACCTTCCATCTATTCGCATGTAGAAAAAAGTCCGTCTGATATTAAAGTAGTCAGAACCTTGCTGCATGAGCTATCGCGGTTTGGCCCATGCCTGGCAGTAGGTGATGTGAACAATGATAAACTTGATGATTTTTTTATTGGAAGCGAGCGTGGTGATTCATCGTTGCTTTTTATTCAACAATCTGATGGTTCATTTAATGGACAAGGAATAGGAAATGAGCTGACACGAGAAGATGGAGCGGCACTTTTTTTTGATGCAGATACTGATGGTGATCTTGATTTATATATTGCCTCAGCATCACCCACATGTATCGATGAATCGGCCAGGCATGTGCTTTATCTCAATAATGGAAGTGGTATCTTTTCTTTGGCCATAGCTGCCTTGCCTGAAATAAATACATCAGCATCTTGCGTAGTAAGCAGTGACTATGATGGAGATGGTGATCTTGATCTTTTTATTGGTGGGCAAATAAAACCGAACGAATATCCACTGCCCCCGAGAAGTTATATTTTGGAAAATAACAACGGCAAATTTAAGGATGTTACTCAAAAACTAAACAAGGCCCTAAAGAGTCCGGGGGTAGTAACCTCAGCCGTTTGGATAGATTTTGATAATGATGCCAAACCAGATTTGGCAATAGCAGGGGAGTGGATGCCGATTCGGTTATTTCTTAACAAAGGAAATTCTTTCGAAGAAGTAACGGATGAATTTGGATTAAGCCAAACGCAAGGCTGGTGGAATTGCATAAAAGCAGCGGACTTAAATAATGATGGATTTCCAGAAATTATAGCAGGCAATGCCGGTACTAATAGCTACTTTAAGGCTACGGCTAATAAGCCAATTGGCATAATTGCTAAGGATTTTGATAAGAATGGATCGGTCGATCCAATAATAACCTACTATAATCCGATTGAGCGGGAGCAATTTATGGTTCACAATCGCTTGGTAATTATTGATCAAATTCCGGCTCTTAAAAAGAGATTTCAAACATTTAATGAATATGCCACTACCCCCTTCAGATCAGTTTTTAGTAAAAACGATATGCAAGGTGCATTTATTGGTGAAGCGAGGACATTATCCTCAAGCATCTTTGTGAACAAGAATGGTAAAAGTTTTAAGATGACTCTATTGCCTGAGATTGCCCAAATATCTTCTATTAACGATATTCTTGCAGATGATTTTAACAAAGACGGTTACTTGGATTTAATATTAATTGGGAACTCATTTTCGCAAGAAACCCTGTTTGGTCGCTACGATGCGTCTCTTGGTTGTGTTTTGATGGGAAAGGATTCTTTACAATGGAATGTGATCGATCCCTTTGCCTCCAATTTTATTGTTCCTTTTGATGCTAAAAAAATCGGTTTTTTGAAATCAAAAAGAAAGCCGACTTTGATTATAATTAATAATAATGCGCCTGCCCAATTATACAGGATTAAATAAATGATTTTTTGGATTGAGCAGGACAGTGAAGGATAAGCAAGTGTGAAGACTTGCCGACTTTAGTGGTCAGCTTATGCCTGTAAACTCAAGTACAACCGTATTCTTGTTGCACCCAACCCAGCAGCGAACAGGGGGAGAAATAAAAGCAAATGATTATCTTCTGCTTCGGAATTTTATTGTGAAGCAATTACTAAGTGAGCAAACCATGTCTCTTGTTTCTCTAATTGAGTCAGTAGAAAAGGAGTTGATTAAAATCAATAAATTTTCCGGTGACTACAGGTGGCTGTTGCTTGCCGTTAAATTAGACCTTGAAGCACGTGGATTAATAACTCCAATTAAAACCCATCCTTCTTTGGCTAATAGCTACGAGATAACCTCCAAGAAAAATTTAGAAAAAATGCTGGCCTTATCTATTTGATTGCTGATAAGTTAATACTTATTAAATAGAGTTGCGCAAAATTAATTTAAAAGGATTTCTGATTTTACTCAATTTTCTTGACCACATCATTTCGGCTGCCGTTTCACTAAATCCGAACTTTTTACTTCTCATCAATATCTAAAAAGTCTTGGTACATCCTTTTGGTATGTTAATAAGGGAAATTAATGTTTACAACATAATCCATTTAGAATGGACAAATAATGCATTAAATATCGATTTCGCAATCGAAACAGGTAAGAGCAGGATGGAAATAGTTAGGGTAATGTTGAAATTCACCAAAGAAAAGAGTTATAACACTACAAACTAAAAAACCCACTTTACTTATGACAAAAATTTTACAAGTCGGCCTCTTGCTGCTAATGATGCACCCCCTTCTAGGGCAAGAGCGATCTGTTACAGGAAAAGTAACAGATGCAACGGATGGAACCTCCTTACCGGGTGTTTCTATACTCGTTAAAGGCACCAATAGGGGAACAGTCTCAACTTCGGATGGAAACTATACAGTTAACGTTACCACCTCTGATGTTCTGGTCTTCAGCTTCATTGGCTTTGAGACTCAAGAGGTTACTGTTGGCCAGCAAAGTATTATAAATCTTAGCATGAATGCTTCAATCAGTCAGCTAAGCGAAATTGTAGTAATCGGTTATGGAGAGCGTGAGAAGAAAGATCTTACGGGTGCCATTTCAACAATGGATTCAAAAGAGATACTAAAAAGCACTGCAATGAATCCGCAACTTGCCATGCAAGGTAAAATGGCCGGGGTTTTTGTAAGCACGCCTAGTGGAAACCCGTTTGACCGCCCAACGGTTAGAATTCGTGGTGTATCTACCTGGAATTATGCCGACCCGCTTTATGTAATTGATGGAATACCTTTGTATGAAGGTGCACAAAGCAGTCCAAACGCAGGAAATCAAGACATTCGATCACCACTAAATGTAATGGCAACCATAAACCCAAATGACATTGAATCTATTTCGGTATTAAAAGATGCATCTGCCGCTGCCATTTATGGTGTGCGGGCATCCAATGGTGTTATATTAATAACAACAAAAAAGGGTGCTGCCGGTAAAGCAAAGATTGAGTTGAATGCAACAACCAGTTTTCAAAACGTAGCGAATAATTACAAGATGTTAAATACGCCCGATTACGTTTCATTCTGGCAGGAAGCTTATGCTAATAACCCAACGCTTGCTGCCAGCATTCCGGTACAGCTACAAGCCGCAAACCCTGCATTTCTGGGCAATTCGCCTACTTATAACTGGCAAGATCAACTCCTTAATAAAAATGCACCCATACAAGATTATAGCATTCGGGTTAGTGGTGGCAGCGATAAGTCAACCTATAGTGTATCTGCCGGATATGGTAAAACGGAGGGCACCTTAGTAGGAAATTCACTTTCTCGTTACACGCTTTCAACGAATGTTGTAAGTAAAGTAAACCAGTATATTGAAACCGGTATGAAAGTGAATCTTTCATACAATGAGGCGGACGATAGAACAGGAACAGATCTTTCGTATGTGGCAACAGCTCCGCCATGGCAACCCATATTCAATGTTAATGACCCTTCGGGTTTTGCGCAATCGGCTACGGCAACATTTACACCAAATGCGAGTTTTGACCCAACGTTACTTAATCCCGGAACGCTTTTCAATATTAGTAATGTAAATTTAATTTATGGTCCTGGTACCCGAAGTAATGTGTTTGCCAACCAAAATCTCAATTCGAATAGCTATACACTCTTAAGAACGTTAGGAAATGTTTATTTACAGATTGAGCCTTTAAAAGGATTAAAAATTAGAGGTACGTATTCAGCGGACTATCAATTTAACTTAAGAAAAAACTGGAATCTATATGATACCTGGCGCTTCTCACAAACTCCGGGCAACCCATTTTCAGGTCATGATGGAACGGCTAGAGGTTCGTATGGCGAACGTCAAAGCCGGAACTTAAATCAGGTAAGTGAGGTTACGGTTAACTACAACAAGAGCCTCGGCAATCATAATCTTGATTTCTTAGTTGCTGCTCAAAAACAAAGCTTCTTATGGGAGTTTACCGATGCTAGCAGCGGGCAAGTAAATTCAACCGATCCTGATTTAAGAATAGTTCGGAACAATCCACCTTTCAATGGTACGTTCACCGGATTTACTCCACGTGCTTTGCTCGGCTATTTAGCTAGGGCCAGCTATAATTATAATGGCAAATATTACTTGGATGCCACCATTAGAAGAGACGGTGCGTCAACATTTGCTCCCGGTTTTAGATGGGGAACATTCCCATCATTTTCAGCCGCCTGGCGCTTAAGTCAGGAAGCTTTCTGGCAGAATCTAAATCTAAGCTTTGTTAACGATCTAAAATTCAGAGGTGGGTGGGGCGAAATCGGGAACATGGAAACCACGCAAGGGTTTTCATTTCTATCTACTGTCAGTTTATCACCTGATTATTCTTTAGGATCAGGTCTTGGCGATCCTTATGGAGCACAAATAGGTGCCTCAGCGTTACCTAATTTCCCGAATTTTGATCTTACCTGGGAACGTGTTAGAACTACCAACTTTGGTTTTGATGCGCTCTTACTCAATAACTCAGTAAGTTTTACTGCAGAATACTATAGCCGTTTTACAAAAGGTGTTATTCAAGGTGTTCAATTGCCACCCAATACAGGTATTCAAGGCTCTACCGAGCTAAACCTTGGTGATGTGAGAAACACAGGTATTGAAATACAATTAGGTTATAATAAAACGTTCGGAGATTTTGGTTTCAACGCTTCAGGTAATTTTACTACCGTAAAAAACAGAGTCACCAGAACTTTTAATGGTTTGCCTATTGGTGCGGCAGGGGGCCGTGTGGAAGAAGGATATCCAATTGGCTACATTTTTGGTTACCAAGTAGGTGGCATTTTTCAAAATGCCCAGCAAGTAGCTGATTGGAAAGCCGCCAACACCGATGGGCTTGGTGCCAATAACCAGCAACCGGGCGATATATATTTCCTTGATAACAAGGGCAATCCTGTTCCAGGAGAGGTATATAACTTTACACCTGATAACATTGTTAATCCAAATGACAGAACATACTTAGGAAAAACCATTCCCGGCTTTTACTATGGATTAACGCTGGGTGGAACTTACAAAGGATTTGACGTATCTATTTTCTTCCAAGGGGTAGGCGATGTGCAAAAGTTCAATTCAGCTAGAGCAACAGGTGAGTCAATGTCCTCAACCACTACACCTAATCAATGGACTTCTGTTAATAATCGCTGGACGGGTGAAAATACTTCAACAACAATGCCGCGGGCGGTTGTGGGTGATCCTAACTCTAACAACCGCTTCTCAAATCGCTTTGTTGAAAATGCTTCATTTATGCGTTTGAGAAATGTGCAAATAGGATATTCTATACCACGCACATTATTAGCAAAGACAAAAGCTGTTGAACGTATAAGGCTATTTGTTGGTGGAACCAACCTTTTCACTATTACTGAATGGGATGGTATTGATCCTGAGAATGACTTCTTTCCGATATCACGTCAGTGGACCTTTGGTCTAAATGCCAACTTTTAAAATTAAATAACTGGATATGAAAACTTTAAGATTTTTCAAAATATTGAGTTTGGCATTTGCCATCATGATTGTTAATAGCTGCGATGAAAGCATTTTGGATTTGCAACCTAACGCTGTTACTGAAGAAGCCTACTTCGTTGAAGAAATTGAATTTGAACGGGCAGTACTGGGCATTTATGCAAAAATGACTGATTTCTATTGGTATAATGGGGGTCAAAATAGTTGTGTTCTTCCTGTCACGCTGTTACCCGGTGATGATATAACTACCACAGGACAGGAGGAGTTTGAAATTTTTTCAAACATCAATCCTGCCAGTGGTCGTCTTTCATACTTTTATTCCGCTATTTATCAAATGATTGCGCGAGCCAATGTGGTAATAGAAAAAGTAATAGCAGTTGAAGATGGAATTTATGTAACTGCTGGAAGAAAGGATGCCCACTTGGGCGAAGCACTGTTTCTTCGTGCCTACGGTCACTATTTATTGTGGAATATTTTCGGAACAGCACCGGTTCGAAATTTTCGAGTTAAGGTAATTGCCGAGATGAATCCGACCAGCTCATCAGGTACAGAACTTTTAGACCAAGCGATTACCGATTTAACAGAAGCCGCAACACTTTTGCCAGCAACATGGGATGCCGCCAATCGTGGACGAGTAACAAAAAATTCAGCAAATGGTTTATTGGGTAAGGCCTTAGTATTTAAAGGAACCATAACAGGCGCTGCTGCTGATCATCAGGCAGCTATTACGGCTTTTGATAAAATAGCTGGAGCAAGTCTGGTTGCTAACTTTGGTGATAACCATGCTTTTGACACCGAAAATAATGCCGAGTCATTGTTTGAATATCAAGCCACACAGGCATTTGGTTTTGATAATATCTGGTTGTCTAACGATTTTGACAATGCCGTTGGCGCACTCTCTGTTTATTGGGGATTTTATAACAACAACTTTACTATGTTTGGCAAACCCAGATTTATAGCAACTCAAAAATTAGCAGATATGTATCCTGTTGGCGACCCTCGTAAAGCACTGACGCTTGACCCTGCTAATAATAACATCAGAAAGTATGTGTCGCGGGATAGGTCAAATCAAGGGGGTAGTAGTTCGGTTAATAACCCACGCATTTTGCGCTATGCTGATATACTTATATTGAAGGCCGAAGCGCTAAATGAATCTAATGGTTCAACCGTGGAAGCAATCAATTTGTTAAATCAAGTTCGTACAAGAGCAAGAGGAGCTGGTGTTGAGCCTGCCAATCTTAGCACAGGGATAACGGATCGCGCACAAATTCGCCAATTGATTATGAATGAGCGATTGATGGAATTAGCGGGTGAAGGTGGGCGCTATTTTGATTTAAGAAGATGGGCTTTAGGTTCAAAGATTACTTTAAACAACGCATTTTTCAACTCCGCTATCCCAACGGATTTGGCATGGTCAGCAAAGCATTTGAATTTTCCAATCCCAACTTCAGAAACGGATCGAAATCCGAATATAACACAAAACGAAGGATACTAGTATTAGGTTAAGAAGTAAGGTTTAATTGTTTAAAAATGCCTGCGAGTAGCAGGCATTTTTTTGGTTTTACGTCTGTAAAATCAATAGTCTATTGGTTTAGATATGTGAACTTAAAACGAAGCTTTTATTTTTTTTGATTAAGTATTTTAAAGATCAATATTTTAGCTTTCTATAATCATGTACGGTTATTAGTAATATATTCAACCAGATTAATAGGCTCCAAAGTGTTTTTAATAGCCTTATAAAGTTCAAGTCCACTCAGATATTCGTTAGTTACCGATTGCCAATTCCTTATCGTATTCTGTTTTTTAAGATCAGTATTGACTTTCTATCTTGTTTCCAATTATTGACTTGCGAGGCTGGTACTTGAGAAGTAAAGTTAAGTGCGCCTAACAAAATATCTTGATCACCATCACCCTCAAGATCAGCAATCTCCATCACAATCCATCGCCCTGCTGTGGCATCAGGGATTGTATGTGAAATAAATTTACCATCCACGTTTTCAAAGTATAAGAAAGCTTCTTCAGAGCAATTTTCAAAATCAGGAAAGAAAGAAATAGATGCAATGTCTAAATCCCCGTCTAAATCAAAATCAACAGCTATTGCTTTAGAGGCACCATGTTGAGGGTAAAACCACGTCTCTTTAAATTCACCTTGATCATTTTGAAAAAATAGCCTCACTCCATGATAGGGTTTAAGTATTTGGGAATAATCGGAGTTATCACCGTTGGCATATAGGATGTCATATCTCCCGTCTTTATTAAAATCGGCAATGTCAAAATAGGAAGAACCATATACGGGAGGAAACCGCAAAAGCACTTGCTGTTTAAACGTAAAGTCTCCTTTATTAATAAACAAAGTTATTTGCTCATCGCCCTGCGTAAACAATGTCAGTATATCCGGCAAACTATCGCCATTAAAGTCTTTGATAAGCGTTCTTCTTGAACCGGGAAGTGTTGAAATTAAATGCTTTTTATAGGTTGAGTGTGAGAGCTTTTCATAAGCGGTAAGGTTGCCAGTGTAGTTTCCAAAAGCACAAACTATTATGTCGTCTAATCCATCGTTATTTAAGTCAGCGGATTCAAAATAAACGGGTCTTTTTAGTGAATCTATCAATGCCTCAAATTTGTTATCAGCATTCAGTTGAAGGACTTGGCCTTTTGCTTGATCATTCGGATCCATGATTCCCATAAACGAAATCATGTAGTCATTCTTAACTCTTACCATATGCGAAGCAGGACTGCTAAATTGATAGGTTGATATTTTTTTGAAATCAGAAGTAACTTGATTTAATATTCCATTTCGATTTGAAATAAAAATGTGTTGCGAAACTGAATCAAACTTTATTAGAGTCACCAACGGTACTGCTTCTTCTGCATCATGGTAGCTTTTTGTGTCAAAAATATTGGTATTAGGAAGCTTATTTTTTTTAGGACTTTCTAAAGAGTCGGGTGCTGTCTTTATAAAATAATCCACAATTGCTTGCCACTCTTTCTTGCTCACCATAGGACTGTCGGGTATTGTACTCGCTGCAGCCACAAGATCATCAGAAGAAGTGTACTGTGTGGCCTCCATAAAGTCCAATAAGCCCATTCGCAAAGCCATATTAGGCAACACTTTGTTTTGCCATATTGTTTTTGGTAAGAGACTCGGGTTCGGAAACAAATGACAACTTCCGCAATGTTGCTCAGCTAATCGCTTCCCTTTCTGCTGGTCGCTTTCGCAGGAACCTATCGCGATTAATAGGGCAACCAGACAAACAAACTTATCCCAACTCATGTTTTAAAAAGTCAATGTCGCCCTGAACGTTTAAAAAAAGTACAGTTATTTAACTCAAAGATACCTTTTAGGTGTACAAAAAACATCGTCCTATAATGTCAAACATAACCTATGAAAAAATGAATTAACAGCTCAACTTAAATAAGAATCACCACAAAAGACTTAACATTACATTAGGTATTGTGTGAATCTACCGGCCTGATTTAATAATTTTCAATAACTCATATTTTTGATCTATTAAAATTTTTAAAAAATAAAGACCACTTGCAAGATCAGAGATATTAATTTCATTGGTAGCGATTACTCCCCGCCTGCAAATTCTTCCGGTAGTATCTAACACCTCGTAGTAATTGTTATGAATCCCTTCTCCTGAAAGTAGTAGCATTCCAGATGTAGGAATTGGCTGTAACTGAATTTTGGGTTCAGACATTTCAATAGCAGTGACATATTCAGGAAATACGGTTGCACGTTTCGATATAAAGTTAGATCCGTAAGCTATATCGCCCACAAGAAATTTGCCTGCCTCCGAAAGTTCTTGGTACGATGTGTATTTTAAATCGGGTCGGGTAGTGGTATTAAAGAATGGCTCATTGTCATTACTATACCAAGCCCAAAAGAGCCACCCTAACTGATTCTCAAAACATGTTTGGATCAAAATTTTTGGATCAAAATTAATTGATGTACCAGCACCTGTCCATCCAAATTCACCTACTATTACAGGAGTTTCGAGGGCCGCCAGTTGAGGAATAATATCCTCAACAACGTAGGGAGGTGTCCAGTTGGTAAAGGTTTTGTTTTTTGTGCGCCATAGGCCATATAGATGAATAGAAACCACAATATTATGCTGTGGGTCATGAGCCAACAATTGATCAGCATAATTCAATAAAGTATTAGGATCTTGCCCACACCCTCCTGCATCAATTACCAGTAAATTCTCTATACCTGCATTTCGCAGGCGAGTAATAGCATCCTTATAACCCGTTAAGTAATCTGTTTTATTTGTAGCGTTATAATCCGGCCCCCATTCATTGGCTATGTTGAGCATCAGGTATTCTTCCAAGTCGTTTAGCATCGCAATATTTTCGGGAAGAAGCCAATGATCAACAATTTGTTTTAAGCCCATCTTACCATCAGATGCACTTCTATCAATTTCATACAAGCACGTTCCGTCATGCAGTTCAAGCATGGGTATAAGGAAGGAATTAATTGCTGATTCTGCCAATACTTTTTTCTTGGCTGGGGTATCAGACTGATTATTCCAAGTCCATGATTCACCGGCCGTAACCAGGCGCACCGTATTCATTCTAGTTTTAGAAATTTCATTTTGAAGCGCATTTTTTGAAGCAACTTCATTAAGCCAAATATGAACACTGTTTGTACCGTAAGGTGTGAACTCAATTCCATTTGCATCAAATATTTTTCCTGACTTCACAAAAAAACCTTCTCCAGTATTGTAGATAGGTCTGGATTCGGTTTGTGAGTAAATGGATGAAAAAGCAAATTGAAGTACTAAAATTGTGCTAATCGTTTTCATTAAGTAGCTTTATGTTCTTTCGTGAGTGAAATTCATCATTATCGAGGGATACTTCCCACCCCAAGTAGTGAGCAAATATGGTTAAACAAATAACTAAATTTTTACTCATTTATCTATTATGTACTATCCTGCTTTTACGCTTATTCCACATTAAAGCATTCTGGTCAGATAATATGTATTCGCCACGTTTTAGTTTGCTGGTTGAAAATAATTGTGGATTATCTGTACATTAACCTAAACTTTGTAAGATGTGGGTAAAACTATTTTGATTTAAAATATAGGCTTGGATAATTGAGGCAGGCATTTATCATATACCCATTGCGAGTAAACAAGGCTCCGTTAGTTATGTGCATACCGAAGCGGCTGTTGAAAGAACATTAGAAGCAACAAGAAAGGTAGTTCAGTTAATCGGATTCTTGCTGATGCGCCATTTTATTCGCACTCCCGATGTGGATAAGGCCATGCATCTGGAGCAACATTGGTTTTACCGGACAACAATGCACAATCGGGTGGGCAAGGTCTATTTCCGCACTTGCCGCCATTAAAAGCAACGCATAGGGTATTACAGGGCACTCCGCAATAAATTGGGTCATTAACCGTACCTACAAATGGGCGGGGCGATAATCCCGAAACCGTGCGATCAATAACAACATCAAGTCTGGAAACCCCGGCTACTACAAAGTACCCTAACACTTCCTCATCGGGATTTGAATTGTTAACCAAATTGCCTCTTAGAAACGAAGGTGGCGGATCGAAAATACTTCCCGTTGTGGTTGTCTGTTTTTTTATTAAATCAAAATACTCAAATGCGGTTTCGCTTATAGCCAATTGATATACCTGAACTACCCATGTAGAAGTGCTTTCAAATGGAACTGACTTAACTTTCACCCTGGAAAGCGTATTGCCATCAATAAACTTATCGGATGATATTCTTCCTATCTCTTTTTCATAAATTCTATTAAAGCAAAATCCTGAGTACGGATAGAAATTTTCCGTTTCCCATTTATAGAAGTTTTTTTCTTGATCTGTATCTTCCGAATCGATATAAACCTGAAATCCCACATCTCTTAAAGTGACAGGATCATACTCTACATAGCCTCGCGTAATGGGCGGTGAAGCATTTATTTTTTCAGGTATTGATTGGATAGATTTACCCTCTGCAGTGCTAATTTTAACATGATAGCTTTTACCTATTTCACCACGCGCAACATCAATAGCCGTTGAATATTTGCCTTTGCTTACTTCAAATAACGGAATGCACACGCCATCATCTGCGCAAATCGTTATTTGTGCACCTGAAATAAAACGACTGATGCCATCAATATTTTGACTAAAGTTTGATGTTGAAGAAAGCGTTACTAAATAGGGTGGTGGTTGGGTTGTAATGCCACCTTCCACAACAATTCTATCGGCTAATTTCTCTGTAGATGTATTGAAGGTATCAACACATCCACAAACCAAAAAAAGTATTATTAAGCTATAGCGCATCAATTCTTAAAATTTTATACTGTATGCAAGTGAGGGTATTATGGTGCCAATAACAGCCAAACGATAGGCTTGTGCCCTAACACCATAATCCGATCGAAAAAAAATGCTATAAGGATTTTTTCTTGCATAAACATTATAAAGCGATACTACCCAAGCGCCTTGCCAACTGCGCCCAGTACGCTGTTTTGATTTAATTTCCATAGAAATATCAAGCCTATGATAAGCGGGACTTCGCTGATTATTTCTTAACTCATAGTTTACAACGCGAATTCCGCCAAAATTGTAGCTAGCAGTAGGGTAGGTTATTGGCCTACCCGAAGAGAAAACGAAATTGAAACCAAAAGAAACTTGTTTTGTTTTTTGATAACTGCCGGTTACTGATAAGTTATGTAGTTTGTCAAAATTGGCAGGATAATAGTTTCCTTTATTAATAGTTTCTTCAGGGTGCGTACCTTCTATTTTGCGCTCCGTTCTTGCGAGCGTATAGGAAATCCAACCTGTTAACTTACCTGTATTCTTTTCTAGCATCCACTCTGTACCAAAGGCGCGCCCACTACCCTGAAGCAGATCAGTTTCTAATTGGTCGTTAAGTAATAATTCAGCGCCATCTTTATAATCTACTAGGTTGAACATTGTCTTGTAAAAGATTTCTGTCGATAAACTCAGCTTTCCATTTGCTAGATTTCTAAAGTAGCCTACGGAAACTTGCTTTCCCTTTTGAGGCGCCAGGTAGGTATCCGACAGCTTCCATAAATCTATTGGCGATACAGCGCTTGTATTAGAAACCAGATGGATATATTGAATGGTTTGATCGAATCCACCTTTTATTGATGATTTAGAATTTAGCTGCCACCGGAAAGAAAGCCGAGGTTCAAAGCCCCCATATTGTTTTATTATTTCTCCTCTCGAATAAGGTGTTCGTCCTATCCATGTGCTTCCCGTCAATGGCTTGCCTGGCTCGTAATTGTTTATGGCACCTGGACCAACCAAGTAATAAATTGATGCCCTGATTCCTGCCTGCATAGATAAGCGGCTATTAAGTTCTGCCTGGTGACTGTAATAGGCAAAACCAATTAGGGCGCGCTCATCTTCCATGTTAAATGTATTAATGTTGGAGTTGCTTTCAGGTTCTAGCTCACCGAGGTTTACCGAGTAATTATTAATTCCAATACCCACTTCACCCTTATGAGTATCATTGTATTGAATGGATAAATCACTTTTAAGATGCTTATAGTTTACACCAGCTTGCCAATTAAACTCATTGGTTGTTGCCCTTCCATTAATGCTATAACCATAGTTGCTTGAAACGGCTGATGTTACAAGAAAAAGTTTTTCATTGATAAGGGTTCCCCACCTTAAGGTAAAGTTCTGGGTATTCCATCTGTAGGTAGTGTCGCCTGCAAATTTAAACGCATCGTTACTTATATATCCCGTAAGGGATAGTTGATTATTTTCATTGAACTGATGGCTAATTTTTAGTGTGGCATCATAAAATGAGGCTTTGCTTTGATTCACTTCAGGTTCAGGAACGGTTTTGAGAAGCCAGTCAGAATATGAACCTCGTATGGAAGTGAGGAAAGTTGTTTTTTTGGTGACTGGCCCTTCTAAAAACAGGTTAGCTGACATTAAACCAATGCCAGCCTGGCCGCCAATCTTTTGATTATTTCCTTGCTTAATTTTTACATCAAGAACGGACGAGGCTCTTCCCCCAAACGAAGCAGGAATTCCCGCTTTAAATAGGTCGGCATGTCCAATTGTGTATGAATTAAAGGCTGTAAGAAAGCCAAAAAGGTGAGCGGTATTAAAAATTGGCGCATCATCGAGCAACACAAGATTTTGATCTATACCTCCACCGCGTACATTAAAACCTGTTGCACCTTCACCAACGGTAGTAATACCGGGCAATAACAAAAGACTTCGTATTAAATCTGGTTCTCCTAATAAAGGTGGTATTCTTTTTATAGTTTGAAGATTAATTGTATTAGAACCGATGCGAAGGCTATTCACACGATCGGCATCGGAACTTATTATAACTTCGTCTAATGATTGAACATTTGCTTCTAATTTTAAAATAAGAACAGTATCGCTAGTAATGTTAACGCTAGTTTGTAATGTTATATATCCGATTGATGAAGCTGTGATTGAATTCAATCCCTGAGGCATTTTAATAAAAAAAACACCGTAATCATTTGATGAGGTACCCGCATTAGTTGTGTTGTTAAAAATATTGGCTCTAGTAATGGCTTCGCCAGTTTCTAATTCAATTATTTTTCCACGAACTGTAAAAACATTTTTTGATTGTTGTGCAAATCCTGTTTGAAATAAAAATAAAAAAAATGCTACCGGATAGAAAAACCTCATGCTTATAAAACTGTGCTATTATTAGTTATTTTATAATTCAGATTGAAATTCAAATTCGCCTGAAGTAACATTTACAATCGCATACCCTTGGCTAAACCTTAGCGGAGTAACAAGTTGGTTGCCACTTCTTAATAGTCCGCCTTGCTTATTTTTTATCCATATTTCCGCTTGAGTATTGGCCGGTATGTTTACCCTTATATTAAACATACCCTTTTCTATTCTCCAATCACTCTCAATTTTGCCGCGCACCGATTCATAACTTCCCTTAGCCCAGGTAAGGTCTCCGGCTGGTTGTGGTTTTATTATAATTTTTTCAAAACCGGGTGCAGCCGGATTAATGCCAAGCAGCGTTCGGTAAAACCATTCTTCTGTAGAGCCAAACATAGGATGATTTTGAGAGGGTGCATTATCCGGATACTCCCACGATTCCCATAGGGTTGTGGCACCTTTTGAAAGCATAAATCCCCAACCCGGGTATTCTTTTTGGTTGGCAATCGCATAAGCCTGCTCATTCAAGTTTAATTCGCGCAAAACATCAAACATCATCATTACCCCAAAAATGCCCGATGAAACATGTTGTCTGTGGCGTTCAAACTCGCTCATCAAAACTTGTAAAGTTTTTTCCGGTTCGGGCGAAAGTTGATACCACAAAGCGAACAACTGAGCCGACTGAGTAGCATTATCAAAACGACCGGTACCCGGAACTAAATATTTTTCCACAATTCGGGATTTTATTTGGTTAGCTAAGCGTTTAAAATTTGCCTCATCATCTTTCTTATTTAGGATTGAAGCAAACTCTTCGGCTAACAATGCATGGTGGTAATAGAAGCAGGCAGCTGTAAATGCTTCCGGCCGAGGATCAATAGCCACATGATCACTAATATCCCAATGAAACAATCCGTTAATTGCATGTGTCTCTAAAAAATCAATTTGTTTTTTGACGGCTTCATAGTTTGTTTCTATAATTTGTATGTCGCCATAAAACTGATACAATTGTTTTTGTAAATAGGGAAAAGCAAGTTGCCAACCTAATGGACCCGATTGGCCACCATACCCTCTTTCGGCAATGCCCGTATAAGGGGCAATTTCAGTGATGCCACCATCGGCTTGTTGATCATTTTTGTAATCAGCTATTGTCTTTTTATAAAAATTACTCATCTGATAATTATACATGTATGAATTGGCCGTAACTACAATGTCGGCTCCGTAACTCATTTTCTCTCGCCCCGGGCAATCAGATTGTACACTAAACACATTACTTAAGAATGTCCATTGGGTGGCTTCGTGAAGTTGATTGAACATTTCGTTTGAGCATGCAAATTCTCCAGCACTTTCCAAATCACTATTCATACGCAAGCCTTCAAACGCATTGAGGTCGGGCTTTCCGGGCCACCCCGTAACTTCAATAAATCGAAATCCATGAAAGGTGAAACGTGGCGCCCATGTTTCTATAGCGTTTCCTTTTAATGTGTATCTATCTTCCTGCCAGGCAGTGGGTGGTGCACCGGGGCCGCCTTTCAAATTCCAAATTTCTTTTATTTGCCCGGCTACTGTGGTTAGATAATTCAACGATCCATCGGCATGTATTGCTTCACCGTACTTTATTTTTATTTGGGTGCCTACAGCACCTTTTACTTTTAAACGAACTACACCTGCAAAGTTTTGCCCGAAATCCACAAGGAAGACACCCGGCTTATTTTCTTTAATTTCAATAGGTTTTATAATTTGGGTAACGCGTATGGGCGGTTGCATTTGCGCACTCAGTTTACCCGTTGGTGCATCCGTAACGGTTGCATTTTTCCAGTTGCTTGATTTGTATTTGGATGTTAGCCAATCCGCTTGCTCTAATCGCGCGTCATAGTGTTCGCCCAAATACACATTGTTCCTCACAATTGGCCCCAGACTGGTTAGCCATTGATCATCTGTTTTAATAATTTCGTTCGACCCATCGCTGTATTGCAAATGAATTTCGCCAATCACTTTTGGTCGC
>Ga0209591_10003396_pt1 | contig 18462 bp, 14 predicted proteins | sample MAT01_FD_187207 | JGI IMG/M metagenome (GOLD analysis project Ga0209591, IMG submission 187207) | Freshwater microbial communities from Lake Fryxell liftoff mats and glacier meltwater in Antarctica - MAT-01 (SPAdes) (version 2) | ecosystem: Environmental > Aquatic > Freshwater > Ice > Liftoff... | reverse complement strand
ACGAAAAGAAACTGGGGTCGCCCAAGGCCGCGCGCAGCACCGGCAACTGCAGGCGTGCAATCTGCCGGGCCATCTGCGGCGGCACCTTCGGGTCGGCCAGGATCTGATCGAAAAGGAAACCGATGACGTCGATCACCATGTGATCGAGCGCGCCCTTGGAAGCCTGGCGCAGCTCTTCGCGGTGGGCACGTATCACGTTCGACGGCAGTGGCGGCGCACTGCCTCCCATGCCGCTGTCGTCGCTGTAGCCGCTGGCATAGCCGCCGCCGCTGCCGCCGCTGTTGCTGCCGCCGCCGCCGCTTTCGGCATAGGCCAGGCGCCTGATGAGCGTCATCATCGCCGGGTCGACATGGCCGAACGACGTGCCGTAAGGCGCCGCGACGCCTGCGCGGCCCGGGTACCCGCCGGCACGGGTGGAAGAGCCGAAGCCAGAGCCGAAGCCGCCCGCGCGCCTGGCGCTGTCGGTTGGCATACCAGGCCCGCCCTGACCGCGGCCGAAGTGGCTGTGCGCCGAGTTGCTGCTCGGGTCGCCATCGGCGCCCTGGCCCGAGGGCGCAAAACCCGCGCCAGCGCCAGACCCGCCCGGGCGGGCTGCACGGTTGCGCACCGCCAACCCCAGTGGCTGCACGCCGGCATGGCGCATGTCGGCCAGGATGTCGGCGTAGCACGCGCGCAGCAGACCGCCCAGCGAGCGGCTGATTTCGCTGACCAACACCTTTCGAACGTCGGTGCGTTCTGACACCGTTTCTATGCCGCGCAGCATGGCGTGCCCCACCAGGTCGGGCTTGAGCGGGTTGCGGTCGCGCTCGCCTCCGGCGTCGCCCAGCAGGGCGCTGACGTAGCCGTCGAGCTCGCGCAGTTCCCATTCGCACGCTGAAGCGATGTCCATGCCGAAACGTTCGGCCGAGATCTGCGCTTCGACTTCTTTGTCCTCGACCAGGCTCAGCGAGGCCCAGTCGGTCAAACCGGTGGATGAATTTCCGCGCCCACGCGAACCGGCCTTGTCGGAGTCGTCGAAAGCGCCGGCCAGCGGCCCGCCGAGGGGGCCGAGTTCGCGCAGCACGCGCTCGTCCAGCGCGTCGTTGAAATGCAGTGCGAAGATGGCCGACTTGCGGTTCAGCTCGAACTGCGCTCCCAGAAGGCCGTCGCGCTGGTAGGCGCTGTTCGCGGCCAGGGCGGCCAGACCCAGGCTCTCGATGGTACGTTCGGCGGCATCCCGCGCTGCCAATTTGAGGCGCTGCACGGCTGCCTCTAGCGGTGCAGGCAGGCGATGGACGGGGTTGGGCTTCATGGGCGTTGGCGGGCGGCCTGCGGACGGGCCGCTGCTCGGCTGTCAAGTATGCGGCATGGACCTGAGGCCCATCCCCGCAAAACCCGGTCAGAACGGGCTCACTTCTTCAGCGAGTCGCGGATCTCTCGCAGCAACATCACGTCTTCCGGCGTCGGGGCTGCAGCTGGCGAAGATGAAGCCGCCGGGGTTGCCTCACGCTTCAGGCGGTTCATCTGCTTGACCATCAGAAAGATGATGAAAGCCAGGATGATGAAGTTGATGGCGATGGTGATGAAGCTGCCATATGCGAAGACGGCACCCGCCTTCTTGGCCTCAATCAACGTGGTAGCCGTCTGGCCCGCCAACGGCAAGAAGTAATTGCTGAAGTCCAAGCCGCCAGAGATTTTGCCGACGATGGGCATGATGAGGTCGGCCACGAGCGAATCGACGATCTTCGCGAAGGCCGCGCCGATGATCACGCCGACGGCGAGATCCATGACGTTGCCTTTGAGGGCAAACTCCTTGAATTCAGAACTGAAGCTCATGCAACGCACTCCTGTTTTGATAGAGGACCCGGCCTCGCAGCCTGGAGCTCAAGCCCCATGCTGTGGGCAGCGGGCGCACGGTAGTGGCCCGACAGTGGGGCGTCAATGGCCGCGGCAATGAGTCGGCCTTGCCAGACCGTCAGCCGCGAAAAGGCTGCTCGGCTAGAATTCGAGGCTGATCTGACCTGTGCATCTGACCGAGGAACTTCATGAGCGACGCCGCCGTCGAGAACACCGTGGGACCGTCCTTTACCAAGGGCGTTGATCAAGGACGCCGTACCTGGATCGCCATCACTTGCGGCGCCGGTGCCGTGGGCGGTGTAGCGGTCGCAGTGCCCTTTATCAGCACTTTTGCGCCCTCCGAGCGCGCGCGCGCCGCCGGCGCGCCTGTGCAGGTGGACATCAGCGCGATTCAGCCGGGCCAGAAGCTCACGGTCGAGTGGCGTGGCAAGCCGGTGTGGATCGTTCGTCGCACGCCAGAACAGTTGGCAAGTCTCGCCAAGGTCGAAGTCGACCTCGCTGACCCCAAAAGCGACCGCAAGGCGTATCCCACGCCCGATTACGCGAAGAACCAGCACCGATCGATCAAGCCCGAGTTTTTCGTCGGCGTCGGTATCTGCTCGCACCTGGGCTGTTCGCCGTCAGACAAGTTCACGCCCGGTGCCCAGCCCTCTTTGCCCGACAGCTGGGCGGGCGGTTTTCTTTGTCCGTGCCACGGGTCCACCTTCGACCTGGCCGGCCGCGTGTTCAAGAACAAACCGGCGCCGGACAATCTCGAAGTGCCGCCGCACATGTATTTGTCAGAAACCACGCTGTTGATCGGCGAAGACAAGAAGGCCTGATCGGCCCGCAATTTCCGCAGTAACCCCAGAAGACCGAGGTCAAGATGGCTGAATTCAAGGAAGCGCCGGCCGGTTCGTCGCCGTTGACGCAAACGACGGTATGGCTCGAGAACCGTTTCCCGACGGCCTTTGCCGGGTACAAGCAGCACTTGTCGGAATACTACGCGCCGAAGAACTTCAACTTCTGGTACTTCTTCGGCAGCCTGTTGCTGCTGGTGCTGGTGATCCAGATCGTGACCGGCATCTTCCTCACCATGCACTACAAGCCCGACGCCGCCAAGGCGTTCGAGTCGGTCGAGTACATCATGCGAGATGTGCCCTGGGGCTGGCTGGTGCGCTACATGCACAGCACGGGTGCCAGCGCCTTCTTCCTGTGCGTCTTCCTGCACATGTTCCGCGGGATGATCTATGGCAGCTACAAGAAGCCGCGCGAGCTGGTCTGGATCTTCGGTTGCGCAATTTTCCTGTGCCTGATGGCCGAGGCCTTCATGGGCTATCTGTTGCCTTGGGGCCAGATGAGCTACTGGGGTGCCCAGGTCATCATCAACCTCTTCGCGGCGATTCCATTTGTCGGAGAAGACCTTGCACTGCTGATCCGCGGCGACTTCGTCGTCGGAGACGCGACGTTGAACCGCTTTTTCGCTCTTCACGTCATCGCCGTGCCGCTGGTGCTGCTGGGTTTGATCGTGGCTCACCTGCTGGCATTGCACGACGTCGGTTCGAACAACCCTGACGGGATCGAGATCAAGGCCACGAGAGACCCGAAGACCGGCATTCCGCTCGATGGCATTCCTTTCCACCCGTACTACACAGTGCACGACATCATGGGCGTGTCGGTGTTCCTGATGTTGTTCACGGCTGTCATCTTCTTCGCCCCAGAAATGGGCGGCTATTTCCTCGAATACAACAACTTCATTCCCGCTGACCCGCTGAAAACGCCGGCACACATCGCCCCGGTGTGGTACTTCACACCGTACTACTCGATGCTTCGTGCAGTGACCGACGACCTGATGAACGTGTTTGTCGGCCTCGTCGGGGTGGCTGGCGTGTTGGCATTCCTCAAGGGCGGCTTCACGGGCATATGGCGCTGGGTGCCCTTGCTCGCGGCCGTCGTGGGTGTCGTGTTGTTGAAGTATTTCGACGCCAAGTTCTGGGGCGTGGTGGTGATGGGCGCTGCGGTGCTGATCATGTTCCCGCTGCCCTGGTTGGACCGCAGCCCGGTGCGTTCGATCCGCTATCGGCCGGGTTGGATCAAATGGCTTTATGGCGCTTTCGTGCTCAACTTTTTCGTGTTGGGCTATCTGGGCATCAAGCCGGTATCAGACATCGGCACCCTGGTGTCGCAGATCGGCACGCTCTTCTACTTCGGTTTCTTCCTGCTCATGCCCTGGTGGAGCCGGCTCGGCGAGTTCAAGACAGTGCCCGACCGGATTACTTTCCAGGCTCACTGAGAGACCGCCACAGCGAGCAAATTCCATGATCAAGAAACGCATTCAAAAACTGCTGTGCGTTGTCGCGGCGTCTCTGGCGGCGTCTCTGGCAGCGTCTCTGATGTTGCTGGGGCCGGCGCAAGCCGCAGCGGACGGTATCGAGTGGGACAAGTTTCCCGACAAGCGCATCACCGACATGGCCGCGCTGCAGAACGGCGCCAAGCTCTTCACCAACTACTGCCTGAATTGCCACGCTGCAGGCTTCATGCGCTACAACCGCCTGCGCGACATCGGCTTGACCGAGCAGCAGATCAAGGACAACCTCATCTTCACCGGCGCCAAGGTCGGCGATACGATGCAGGTTGCGATGAACCCCAAGGACGCCAAGGAATGGTTTGGCGGCGTGCCCCCAGACCTGACACTGATCGCGCGTTCGCGCTCGGCCGCCGGCAAGGGCTCGGGTGCCGACTACATCTATACCTATCTGCGCACCTATTACCGTGACGAGACCAAGGCCACGGGCTGGAACAATGCCGCGTTCCCCAACGTCGGCATGCCCCATGTGCTGTGGGAACTGCAGGGCCAGCAGCGGGCGGTTTTTGTCGACCAGAAAGACCCGCAAGATGCGGCCAAGTCGGTGCAGGTGTTGAAGGGGTTCGAGCCCATCACCGCCGGCACGATGTCCACCGCGGACTACAACAATGCCGTTGCAGACCTCGTGGCCTATCTGCAGTGGATGGGCGAGCCGGGACAGAAAAGCCGCGTGCGCATGGGCGTCTGGGTGTTGTTGTTCCTGGCCGTCTTCACGGTCATCGCCTGGCGTCTGAATGCGTCGTACTGGAAAGATATCAAGTAGTTTCAAGCCGGGTTCGGCCTGCGGGCCGGGCCTGCCGCGCAGTGGGGGCAAAATGCGCCCACTGCGTTTTTGTTTTTTGAAGACATAAAGAAAGGCCCCACGCCATGATGGTGCTGTACTCCGGAACAACTTGCCCCTATTCGCACCGCTGCCGCTTCGTGCTGTTCGAAAAGGGCATGGACTTCGAGATTCGCGATGTCGACATCTTCGCCAAGCCCGAAGACATCGCGCTGATGAACCCGTACAACGAGGTGCCCATCCTCGTTGAGCGCGACCTGATCCTGTATGAGTCGCACATCATCAACGAGTACATCGACGAGCGCTTCCCGCACCCGCAGCTGATGCCCGGTGACCCCGTGGCTCGTGCGCGGGTGCGGCTGTTCCTCTTCAATTTCGAGAAGGAACTCTTCAGCAACGTCAACTTGCTGGAAGGCCGCAGCGTCAAGGCCACCGAGAAGCAGCTCGAGAAGGCTCGAGACCAGATTCGCGACCGTCTGACGCAGCTCGCGCCCATTTTCCTGAAGAACAAGTACATGCTGGGCGACGACTTCAGCATGCTCGACGTAGCCATCGCGCCGCTGTTGTGGCGCCTGGATTACTACGGCATCGATCTCAGCAAGAACGCAGTGCCGCTGCTGAAGTACGCCGAGCGCATCTTTTCGCGCCCGGCCTACATCGAGGCGCTGACGCCTTCTGAGAAGGTGATGCGCAAGTGATACTTGCCTAAGGCCTGAACGCGATGGTCGAAACGCCTGACAACCAAGGCACGCCGACGCGGCCTTACCTGCTTCGGGCGCTGCACGACTGGTGCACCGATAACGGCTTCACGCCTTACCTTGCGGTCTTCGTCGGGCCGGGCGTGCAGGTGCCGATGGAGTACGTGAAGAACAACGAGATCGTGCTCAACGTGGGCTTCGAGGCCACTTCCAGCTTGCAGTTGGGCAATGAGTTCATCGAGTTCAAGGCCCGTTTCGGCGGCATGGCGCGCGAGATTCGTGTGCCGGTAGACCACGTCGTGGCTATCTATGCGCGGGAGAACGGGCAAGGCATGGCCTTTCCGGTACCCACCGAAGGCGGTGCGCGCAAAGATGCGGTGACGGAACGCGGCTCGCTGCGCGGGTTGCGCCTGGCCAGCAGCGAAGGTGAGGAGACGCCGCCCGTTGCAGGCCCCGCAGTGAACGCGCCGGGGCCTGTTCCGGTGCCAGTGCCAGTGCCAGTGCCGGTGCCATCTCCCTTGTCAGCACCCGCACGCGCGGTGCCGCCCGGTGACGCCCCGCCCGACCCGGCCGGTCCGCCCGCATCGCCGGGTGGCCGCCCGGCGCTGAAGCGCGTCAAGTAGTGCTGCGGTGCCGCCCTCGGGCGGGCACCTACAATTTCTTTCGTGCCGGCTTAGCTCAGTTGGTAGAGCACCCGCCTTGTAAGCGGAAGGTCTTCGGTTCGATTCCGAAAGCCGGCACCAGCGCCCACTGCCAAGGCAATTCGCCGCGCCTGAGCTCAGCTGCGCGGCATCACCTTGATCTTCACCGCCGGCCCGGCAAACCCCTGCTGTTCCAGTGCCGCTGTCACCGACGGCAGCAACTGGCGCAGCTTTGCGGCAGCCGCAGCGTTCGACACCAGCAGCACCCAGGCGGCATCGTCCAGCGGCCCCGCACGCACCTCACTCCGCAAGCCCGCTGGCAACAGCGCTGCCACGGCGGCCAGCCGGGCCTGACTCAGGCGCACTCGTTGCAGCAGCCCAATCAGTGGCTCACTGCTGCCGAGTGCTTGGGCCAGGGCCTTGGCGGGTGGCGCGGGGCTGCTCATGATCGAAGGAGTCTAAGCGTCCCTTCGTCGCTCACCGGGCCTGCAAGCGCTGCACTCTGGCTGAGCCAGGCCGCTGCACTGAGCTGCTGCGGGGGGCTCAAAAGCCGAAAAGCCCGGTGATAAACTCAGACGCTTTGCGTAGCTGCCAGGGCGGCATTGGTTTTTGTGGCGAGCTGCCCGCTTGCGACTCGCAGTCCCACCCCCACATCACGCAAAACTCCCCTTCACCGTCCTCGCCGGCGCAGCCCTATGGGACCGCCCGCGACAACGGTAGCCGAACCACGAGACCCCCCGACGCCGCATGTTTCCCAAGATCCTGACCCAGATTTTCGGCAGCCGGAACGATCGTCTGATCAAGACCCACCGGCGCACCGTGGACGCGGTCAACGCGCTGGAAGCCCAATTCGAGAAGCTGTCCGACGCTGAGTTGCGCACCAAGACCGAAGAGTTCCGCCAACGTGTGGCTGCCGGCACCACGCTCGACAGCATGCTGCCGGAGGCCTTTGCTGTTGTGCGCGAAGGTAGCAAGCGCGCACTGAAAATGCGTCACTTCGACGTCCAGCTCATCGGAGGCATCACCCTGCACCAGGGCAAGATCGCCGAAATGCGCACCGGCGAAGGCAAGACGCTGATGGCCACGTTGCCTGTCTACCTGAACGCACTGGCCGGCAAGGGCGTGCATGTGGTGACGGTGAACGATTACCTGGCACGGCGTGACGCTGAATGGATGGGGCGCCTCTACACATTCCTGGGCCTGACCGTGGGCGTCAACGTGCCCGGCATGGGTCGTGAAGAGAAGCAGGCCGCTTATGCCGCCGACGTCACCTACGGCACCAACAACGAGTTCGGCTTCGACTACCTGCGCGACAACATGGTCCAGGACCTGCGTGACCGCGTCGCGCGTGGCCTGAACTACGCCATCGTCGACGAGGTCGACTCCATCCTCATCGACGAAGCGCGGACGCCACTCATCATCAGCGGCCAGGCCGAAGACCATACCGAAATGTATGTGCGTATCAACGCCATCGTTCCGGGCATGAAGAAGCAGATCGGCGAGGCCGATGTGCGCACCGGTGAAGGTGTCATCGACGCGGGCGACTTCACAGTCGACGAGAAGACGCACCAGGTCTTTCTCACCGAGGCTGGCCACGAAAAGGCCGAGCAGTTGCTGTCGGAAGCCGGCCTGCTGGCCGACGGCGCCAGCCTGTACGACCCGGCCAACATCGCGCTGATGCACCACGTCTACGCGGCGCTGCGGGCCAACAATCTGTACAACAAGGACCAGCACTACGTCGTGCAGAGCGGCGAAGTGGTCATCGTCGACGAGTTCACCGGCCGTCTGATGACGGGTCGGCGCTGGAGCGACGGGCTGCACCAGGCCGTGGAAGCCAAGGAAGGCGTGCAGATCCAGAGCGAGAACCAGACCCTCGCTTCAGTGACCTTCCAGAACTACTTCCGCATGTACGGCAAGCTCGGCGGTATGACCGGCACGGCAGACACCGAGGCCTACGAATTCCAGGAGATCTACGGTCTGGAGACGGTGGTCATCCCGCCCAACCGGCCGACCATCCGCAAGGACGACAACGACCTGATCTACAAGACGGCGAAGGAAAAGTACGACGCCGTCACCAACGACATCCGCGACTGCCATGAACGCGGCCAGCCGGTGCTGGTGGGCACCACCAGCATCGAGAACAGCGAACTCATCAGCGAACTGCTGAAGAAGGCTCAGCTGCCGCATCAGGTGCTGAATGCCAAGCAGCACGCCAAGGAAGCCGAGATCGTGGCGCAGGCCGGCCGGCCGGGTGTGGTGACCATCGCCACCAACATGGCTGGCCGCGGTACCGACATCGTGTTGGGCGGCAACGTCGAGAAGCAAATCCAGTTCCTCGACGAAGACCTCGCGCTGTCGGATACCGAGCGCCAGCTGCGTTCGCAGAAGCTGAAGGACGAGTGGCAGGCCCTGCACGACCAGGTCAAGGCCGCCGGCGGTCTGCGCATCGTGGCGACCGAGCGCCACGAAAGCCGCCGCATCGACAACCAGCTGCGCGGCCGTTCGGGCCGCCAGGGCGACCCCGGTGCCAGCCGCTTCTACCTGAGCCTGGACGACTCGCTGATGCGCATCTTCGCGGGTGACCGCGTGCGCGCCATCATGGACCGGCTGAAGATGCCCGAGGGCGAGGCCATCGAGGCTGGCATCGTCAACCGCAGCATCGAGAGCGCGCAGCGCAAGGTCGAAGCCCGCAACTTCGACGTGCGCAAGCAGCTGCTGGAGTACGACGACGTCAGCAACGACCAGCGCAAAGTCATCTACCAGCAGCGCAACGAGATTCTGGTGGCCGAGAACCTCGACGAGCAGATTGGCAACCTGCGTCGCGGCGCCATGGCCGACGTCGTGGGCACCCATGTACCGCCGCAGTCACTGGAAGAGCAGTGGGATCTGGACGCGTTGGAGCGTGTGCTGCGCGACGAGTGGCAACTGGACCTGACGCTCAAGGCCGAAGTGGAGAAAAGCGACTCCATCACCGACGAAGACATCGTCGAAAAGGTGGCGGCTGCGGCCGATGCACACTTCAAGGCCAAGGTCGAGATCGTCGGCGCCGAGCAGTTCACGCCCTTCATGCGCATGGTGCTGCTGCAGGCCATCGACAGCCACTGGCGTGAGCATCTGGCCGCGCTGGACTACCTGCGCCAGGGTATTCATCTGCGCGGCTATGCCCAGAAAAATCCCAAGCAGGAATACAAGCGCGAAGCCTTCGAGCTTTTCAGCCAACTGCTCGGCGTGGTGAAGCTGGAAGTCACGCGCGTGTTGATGACCGTGCGCATTCAGAGCCAGGAGCAGGTGAGCGCTGCCGCGCTGGCCCTGGAAGAGCAGGCGAGCTTGCTGTCGAACGTGACCTACACCCACCCTAATGAAGATGGCAGCGTTTCTTCAGAGCCGGGATTCAAGGTCGGGGCCGGCGCCGGCGCCGCGCCCGCCAGCTTGGCGCAGGAAGTGCCGAAGGTCGGGCGCAACGACCCCTGCCCATGCGGTAGCGGCAAGAAGTACAAGGCTTGCCACGGGCGTCTGGCCTGAGAGCCATCGGGGTTTGACGTCCTATTTCCGCGGCGCTGCGGGCAATGCGGCAGGGTCGGCGCGGTAGATGCCAGTTGGCTGCACACTGCCGACGCCGGAAAGCTTGCGTAGCGCGTCCTGCAAAGCCGTAGCGCGTGCGGCCGGGCCTTCGACGACCGCGGCGTTGGCCGAGTACTCCATCGTGCTCAACACCACCGCACCCAGCGCTCGGATCGCCTCGAGACGCGGCTGCCGGTCGCTGCGGAGCGCGTCGGCGTAAGCGCGCATCCGGTCCTCGCGGCTGCCTTCGGTGCCGGTATCGGCCGATCCGGCGAATCGGGTGGCTACCGGCGCTTCGGTGAACGTGACGAGCCAGCGTGCACGCTCGTCAACCCCGGGAGGCGGCGGCGCGGGCGGCTCGTCCGCCGAGCGCGGCGCGGCAGAGGCACCTTGCGCGCAACCCGCGGCAGGGCCGACGGCCATCACAAGCAGGCCCCACGCCAAGCCGAGCATGCTGCGGCGGGGCGGGGCCTTCGGCACGTGTTTCTGAACGAGTGTCTGCGTCGGAGACTGCATGGCTCGATTCTGACAGCGTAGCCCGGAAGGAAAAACGCCCGCACTCGGGAGTGCGGGCGTCGACAGCGCCCATCCCAGGGTCGGGACGGGCTGCTGGGGCCGATATCAGGGCAGCGGGATCACGGCAGCCGAAATCGCATTCGCGTTCTCGGTGCTGATCACCAGCAGACCCTTGTCACCAGGCGATGCCACGGCGGCGTTGGCCGGGTTGCTGGTGACGCTGAAGGACCCTGCCGCAGCGCCGTTGACCACATAGCTGATGGCGCTGGGCACGTTCACGAGTTGGTCCAGCTTGACGTACTGGAACAAACCCGTACCCAGCGTGTCGAGGACCGCGGCAGTGGCGTTGCTGCCGTTGCTGCTGGTCACGCGCAGGCCGATGCGGCTGGTGGCCGTGACGTTCATCGGCGAGGTGAACGCGGTCATGATCATCCGGTTCGAGCCCAGGGTGAAGTCGGGCCGGAAGAACGCGTTGCCGTTGGCCCCCGCCAGGCCGGTAGCGATGAACACCGCATTGCGGTTTTCGCTGGTGTTCAGGTTGCGCACGGTGAAGTCGGTGACACCGTCGTTGTTGGTATCGATCTCGACGTTCACGGTCGCGCTGCGCAGCGTGTCCAGCGTGTTCCAGAACGACACACCCACCTGCAGCAGGTCGCCGCTGGTGATGCCTGCAGGCAGCGTGCCGGTGAAGCCGTTGGGCACGAAGCGCACCCCCACGGCCCGCAGGTCGACCGGCAACACGTCGGTGCCGGGCACCAGCGCCGGCTGGTCTTGCGGGTCTTCGCCACCCACCAGCGTGAAGGCCTCGACGGTAGTGCGTGCGGCACCGGTGTTGTCGGTCTGCACGATGTTGCCGGCCAGCACAGGCACCACACTGGAGGCCGCGCGCGGCAGCATCAGGTAGGGCACGCGCACGGTGTCGGTCGGGCCAGCGTTGATCGTGACGAAGCCGTCCTGCTCGAGTTCGGTGAACTTGTTCGTGCAGGCCGCTACCGGCGCCGGGGGGGCGGTGGTGGTGGTGCAGGTGTCGTCGTTGGTCAGTTTGCGCGGCAAGCCGGTGGCGCTTTCCACGGGCAACGAGGCTGCGGTCGCGGTGCCGATGAGCTGGAACGTGCCCGTCGAGTTGCCTGCCACGGACAGCGTCGTCACCGACGGAGCGAACGCCATGCCGCGGGACAGGTCGTCGGAGAAGCGCGGCGCTGCCGAGATGGTGTAGGTCTTGGCGCTGGGCCCCAGGTTCTGCACGATCACCGTGCGCGAAGCGCTGCTGTTGCCGGTGAACGCCTGGGCGCCAAACGACACCGCGGTGTTGTAGTAGGTGCCGGCGGTCGGATCGACATCCTGGCTGTCGTAGGCGATGGTGCCCGTGATGACGGCGCGATCGGCACGCGCGCGGCCGGCGCCCATGCGGGCCAGCGGTGCCAGCGTGTTCGTCGACTTGACGGCAAACACGTCGGTGTCGGCGGTGTTCATGATCGCGGCCTTGACTTGCCAAGGCTGGAACGTCGGCCGACCCGAAAGCACCAGCGCCGCGATGCCGGCCGTCAGCGGCCCCGAGAAGCTCGTGCCGCTGCTGGCAATGCCACCGTTGCCAGTGCCGACGTTGGCCATCCAGATGTTCGTACCCGGCGCGGCGATGTCCGGCTTCAGTGCCAGGCCGGCCATCGACGGGCCACGCGAAGTGAAGCCAGACACCTGGTCGACCAGGTTCAGGGCGCCCACGGTGTTCGGCGCATCAGCCAAAGGCGTGATGGTGCCTTGCAGGCCGGGGTTGTTGATCAGCGCGGCCTTCATCTCGGCGCCGTCGGCCGTGCCGATGGAGTAGGCCGGTTTGACGACCAACGGAGCCGCAGGACCTGCGCCCATGCCGATCGGACCGACGCCGACAGCGTTGTTGACGATGATCGCCGCCGAGGCGCCGTTGGAGCGCGTGCTGCCACCGGCGCGGTGTGTGTTGAAAGCCTTCTCGCTGAAGCCACAAACGCCACGATCAGAAATGCCGAAGGCGCCATTCATCGCAGGGATTGCCGGGACCGGCGCCAGCGGCACAGGCTCGTTGATGATCGGCGAGCAAGCCAGGTTGACGTTGTTGGCCAGCGTGTTGTTCAGGCCGGCCAACGACAGTGCAGCGGTCAGCGGCGTGGTGAACGGTACGCCGAACTGGCCGCCAATCATTGCGTAGGTCTTGTTCAGCGGCGCGCCGATGCTGAGCGTGGGGCCAGTCAGCGAGGCGGGCTCGGTAGCGGCAACGCTGATCACGGTGTCGGCCGCCGAAGGCGTGCCGACGATGAACGGGATGTCGTTGGCATTACCCGCCGAGGCCACGACGGTGATGCCGGCGCGGACCGCGTTGCGCGAAGCCTCGGCCAGGCTGTTGGTGAACGGGTTGCCGTAACCGGCGCCCAGCGACATGTTGATGACGAAACGCGTGCCGGCGGGCAGCGCCGGGTTCTGCGCGCCGACCTGGTTGTTGCCGTTCGGGTTGCCAGCGGCGTACTGCACCACGGACTCGATCGAGTTCAGCAGCGCGCTGCCCTCGCAGGCCGAGCTCAGCCGGCTGCAACCACGGTAGGCCAGCAGCATCGCACCCGGCGCCGAGCCAGGCTGGATGTTCGAAGCGGGCACCGCCGAGCCGGCCGCGGCGCTGGCGGAGTTTGTGCCGTGGCCGGCAAAGTCAGAAGCCACCTGTTTGTTGTCGATCGGGTCCGGATCGGGAGTAACGGCGGTAGCGCTCGAGCCGTTCCAGGTGTCGCCCAGCCAGTCGTATCCGCCCTTCACCCGCGACGAACCGGCAGGATAGACGCCTGGGGTGTCGCCGATGGTGGTAGGCCCCGTGCCAGCGACCGCAGCTTGGTAATAGGCCACGGTGCCCGGACCACCAAACGAAGCATGGGTGTAGTCAACGCCCGAGTCGATCACGGCCAGCGCGACGCCCTGGCCGGTGTTGCCACCGGTGTTGACTGCCAGCGTCCCCAGCAATTGGGGAATGGTCTGCGGCGCCGTTTGATTCATGCGGTAGATGCCGGCCGGGCCTACCGCCTTGACGCCAGGCAGGCGGGCAATCTCGGCCATGCGCGAAGGTGCCACGTCGATGATGGCGCCGTTGAAGGCGTATTCGGTGGTGTTCTGCACCCGGGCGCCGAGCGCCGCGATGGCCTGAAGACGAGGGGCCTTGGCTGCACGCAGGCTCTGGCTGTAACGCGCCATTTCGGCACGGTGTGCCAGGTTGTCGGCGCGCAGGCCCGAACGCGCTGCCACGGCTGCCGGCTCGGTGAACTGAACGATCGCACGCACCATGCCGTCGGCGCCAACCAACATCGACAGGTCGGCCTGCGCGGGCGTCGAGGACACCGTGCTGGACGCGGGCTGCTGCGCCAGGCTCCACGACGCGCTGGCCGGAGCTTTGCCGGCGCGGGCGGACTGGGCATGGGCCACGCCGCCAAGCGCCATGACGCAGGCCGCGGCGAGCAAGGTCGGGGCGGTCATCGGGAAGGCGAGACGCGTTGCGCGGCGGGCCACAAAGGAAGATGCAGAAGTCATGTGCACGAGAAATCCCATCATCGAAGTTGAAGTTTTGGGCTGCCACGTCCGTCGGGACGGGACTGCAGAAAACGAGCCGGGTCGGCAGGGGCCTCCCCGGTCCAATCACCAACTAGGGATGTTCGCGAACGCCCAATTCCCTTACAAGACCTGCGTTGCAGGGTTTGTCCTGAACACAGCGAGCTTTACCCCGCAAACTGGGGGAGGGCAGACCCGCGCTGCGAAATCGCGGCGGCCTGACCTGAGTGGGCTGGGAAGTTGCGGTAGCGAGATGCAGAAACGGCGCGCGGCTGGAATCGACGGTGTAACCGGGCCCCGCAGATGCAGAACAGCAGCCCGCTTGCGGCTGAGCGGGCGACGGCGAATAAGCCCCCCGCAGCTGCGGGTTGTGGCAAGCAGGGTGGAGGCATATGGTGCGCTGAGTCCTTCGCGTTACTGAGGTGTGAATTGATGATCAAACATCGCATGGTCGGTCTGGTTCTCGTGGCAGCAGCCACCGGTTCCCAGGCCATCACGGTCTTGTCAGAGGGCTTCGACAACGTGTCGAACCTGCCCGCCGCTGGTTGGGCCCAGGTCAACAACAGCACGGCACCGTTGGGCACGTCCTGGTTCCAGGGGAATGCGGGCATCTTTGCGGCTTCTTCCGGCGCCCCGAATTCCTACATCGCTGCCAACTTCCTCAGCACCGGCAGTGCTGCTGGCGCCATCAGCAACTGGCTGATGACGCCCGTGGTGACGCTGGACAGCAGCGCCATGCTGTCCTTTCTGGTGCAGACCGCAGGTGATGGTTTCCTCGACAAGATCGAGGTGCGTTTGAGCACCAGCGGCGCCAGCACCAGCGTGGCCGATTTCTCCACCATGTTGGGCAGCTTTCAGGCTTCCACGCTGTCGGGCTGGGTCGGTCTGAACTACACAATGGGCATCATCAATGTGCCCACCAGCGGGCGCATCGCCTTCCGTTATGTAGCTGACAACGTCTCCACAGCCGGCAATTACCTGGGTCTGGACTCCGTGGTCATCACCTCGGCCATTCCCGAGCCGGCCACTTATCTGTTGATGGGTTTGGGTGTGGCGGGCTTGATGCTCCGCCGCCGTTTTTCTGCTTGAAGGGCACGGTCAAATGAAAATGAACTTTGTAAAAGTCGCGGGGGCTGTGGCCGCCGCGTTCGTTCTGGGCGGCAGCGCCCAGGCCCAGCACGTGCAGGTGCAGTCGAAAGACGCCGCACAAGCACGCGCCACGATGGAGGCCTCGATGAAGGCCGCCGCGCGAGGCCAGAAGGTGGGCATGCTCACCGGCCAGCGGAACCCGCAGCCAGTGCAGCTGGCCGGGGGCGGCATGTCGCAGGAACTCGATGCTTCGACCATGGTGTATTCCGTCGCCCGCACGAATGCTGACGGCACCATCGAACGGGTGTGCGTCAACGGCGCCGATGAAGCTGCCAAGGCCATGCAGGCGCCTGCATTCGCCAAGCGCGTGAGCCAGCTGTCCAAGGAGCAGACCCATGTCAGCAAGTAAGCGCTTCAGGTTGAAGGCGCTGGCCGGCGCCGCCGTCTTTGCCGGTGCCCTGGTGGGCGCGGGCCAGGCCCAGGCCGCTGCCACGATCATCATCAACAACATCAATGCGGCGGGGGTTGGCTTCAACGACCCGACGCCGGCCGCGGCTGTCGGCGGCAACACGGGCGCCACCCGTGGTGAACAGCGACTCATCGCGTTCACCTACGCGGCCAACATCTGGGGCGCCACGCTCACCAGCACGCAGCCCATCATCATCAACGCGCAGTTCACGCCGCTCACCTGTTCCGCCGCCAGCGGCGTGCTGGGCAGCGCCGGTGCGACGCAGATCTTCCGCGATTTCGCCAACGCTCCGGTGGCCGCCACCTGGTATTCGTATGCATTGGCAAACCGCATTGCCGGCGCCTACCTGGGCACGGCCGCAACGCCGCAGATCAACTCGAACTTCAACTCCAACCTCGGTACCCCGGGTTGCCTGGAAGCTTCGGGTTGGTACTACGGCCTGGACAGCAACCAGGGCTCGCTGATCGACTTCGTTGCCGTGCTGCAGCACGAAATGGCTCACGGCCTGGGCTTCCAGACCTTCACCAACGGCACCTCGGGCGCACAGAACGGTGGCTTCCCCTCGATTTGGGACCACTTCCTGTTCGGCACCACCGCTGGCAAGCTGTGGAAGGACATGACCAACGCCGAGCGCGCGGCTTCGGCCATCAGCGTCAACGGTCTGGTCTGGACGGGCGCGGCCGTCACGGCCGCTGTGCCGCAAGTGCTGCGCTTTGGTGCCGCATCCATCACGGTGAGCGGTGCGGGTGCGGGGTCTGCTGCTGGCATTTACATTGGCGGCGATTCAACCCTGGGCCCACCGGTCCTTGGCCCGTCGATCAGCGCCCAGATCATGCCGGTGGTCGAGCAAGGCGCGGGCACCGGCCCGGGTTGCCTGCCATTCAGCGATGCCAATGTGCGCGCCGTCAACGGCAACATCGCGTTGATCGATCGCGGCACCTGCGGCTTTGCCGTCAAGGCGAAGAATGCGCAGAACGCCGGCGCCATTGGCGTGATCATCGTCAACAACGCGGCTGGCGTGCTCGCCCCTGGCGGCGCCGATGCCACGGTCACCATCCCGGTGCTGGGCATGACGCAAGCCGACGGCCTGATCGTCAAGAGCGCGCTGATCACGCGCTCACGCGCACGCTCGGGTGTCATCGGCACCTTCGGCGTCACCGGTACGCAGTACACCGGTGCCGACCCGCTCGGCCGCGCGCTGATGTTCGCCCCGAACCCCTTCCAGGGTGGTTCGTCGGTGTCGCACTTCGACGTGACAATGTTCCGCAACCAACTGATGGAGCCTTCCATCAATGCCGACCTGACGCAGTCGGTGCTGCCCCCGGTTGACCTGACCTATCGCTTGTTCCAGGACATCGGCTGGGAAGTCGGCCCCAACCCGATCACTGCGCGCAGCGGCCGCTGAGCCCACGCTGCCGCCTCGGCAGCAGCATCGAAACCCCGCTACGGCGGGGTTTTTCATTGGCGGTTTGTATACGCGACAACTCCTGCATGTGCAGTTGGCCTCATTACAATTTGCCCCCTCGCTCTACCGCGCCCAAGCGCAGTTGTCATGCCTGTCAACCTTTCGGCTCCGGACCCTCAGACTCTCCTGCCCGTGCCTGGCGTGCGCATCGGGGTGGCCATGGCCGGTGTGCGCAAGCCCAACCGCCGAGATCTCGTGGTCTTTGCGCTGGATGAAGGCAGTGTGGTGGCTGGGGTCTTCACGCTGAACCGCTTCTGTGCAGCGCCGGTGCAGGTCTGCCGCGAACACCTGGCCTCCGGCCAGGCCATCCGCGCGCTGGTGGTGAACACCGGCAACGCCAACGCCGGCACCGGCGCTGACGGCCTGCAGCGTGCACGCCGTACCTGCACGGCGCTGGCTGCGCTGCTGGGCGTGCAGCCCGCGCAGGTGCTGCCTTTTTCCACCGGCGTGATCATGGAGACGCTGCCGGTCGAGCGCATCGAAGCCGGCCTGCCGGCCGCGCTGGCGGCCTTGCAGCCGGCCGGTTGGGGGGAGGCTGCCGCCGGCATCATGACCACCGATACCCTGCCCAAAGCCGCTTCCCGCCAAGTGCAGGTGGGGGGGCGCACGGTCACCATCACCGGCATCAGCAAGGGCGCAGGGATGATCCGCCCCAACATGGCCACGATGCTGGGCTACCTGGCCACCGACGCCGTCATCGACGCCGCAGCGCTGCAGGCGCTGGCCCAGCAGGCGGCCGATGCCAGCTTCAACCGCATCACCATCGACGGCGACACATCCACCAACGACAGCTTCGTGCTGATGGCCACGCAACAAGCCGGCCACGCGCCCATCACATCGCTGAGTTCTGCCGACGGCCAGGTGCTGGCCGAGGCGGTGGTGGCTGTTTCGCAGCAGTTGGCCCAGGCCATCGTGCGTGACGGCGAAGGCGCCACCAAGTTCATCACCGTGCAGGTGCAAGGCGGCCGCACGGAAGAAGAGTGCAAGCTGGCGGCCTATGCGATTGCCCACTCGCCGCTCGTGAAGACGGCGTTTTTTGCCAGCGACCCCAACCTGGGCCGCATTCTGGCTGCCGTGGGTTACGCCGGCATCCCCGACCTCGACCAGGGCCTGATCGACCTTTTCCTCGACGACGTGCATGTGGTGCAGCACGGCGGCCGCCTGCCGAGCTACCGCGAAGAAGACGGCCAGCGTGTGATGAAGCAGGCCGAGATCACGGTGCGCATCCACCTGCACCGCGGCGCCTATGAGACCACGGTCTGGACCTGCGACCTCTCGCACGACTACGTGACCATCAACGCCGATTACAGGTCGTGAGCCTGCCCTGTTGAAGCGTTCGATGGCTGGCTTGTTCAGCGGGCTGTTTGGCAGACTTTCTGGCGGGCTGCTGGCTGCCCTGCCGCGCTTGCCCGAGGGCGACCTGCTGCGTGACCTCGCCTACAGGCGGCTGTGGACATCCATCCTCACCAGCTCTTTCGGCAACCAGGTGATGATGCTGGCGCTG
>Ga0209591_10003394_pt1 | contig 18463 bp, 21 predicted proteins | sample MAT01_FD_187207 | JGI IMG/M metagenome (GOLD analysis project Ga0209591, IMG submission 187207) | Freshwater microbial communities from Lake Fryxell liftoff mats and glacier meltwater in Antarctica - MAT-01 (SPAdes) (version 2) | ecosystem: Environmental > Aquatic > Freshwater > Ice > Liftoff... | reverse complement strand
CTCAATGTTAGACTCAAAAGCTTTTCGAATCTCCCACGGAAGCTTCCCAAGCTTCCTCTTAAATTTCACTTCGTTAAATTTACTCCTGCGGAGACGGAGAGATTCGAACTCTCGAGGGGGTTTAAAGCCCCTGCCTCTTTAGCAAAGAGGTACGTTAGACCACTCTGACACGTCTCCATTGTTGTTATTTTTTTACTATATTCCTACTCTAAAACAGACTTTCTTTATTGATAATCACTCTGATTCCTTACAGGAACTGTACACCTTTTTGGCTTTTATTTCGCTAAACTCATAAAATCCTGAAAAGGTCTTGCGAAGCTCCATGGGTTCGCTTCTCACGTCTCCATTAAGAGCCACTTTAGCATAAATATAAAATAAAGTAATTTGTATTGTAGGTGTAATGTTCGCCTGATTTTTCAAGGAGATAGGCTCGGTAATTATCGTAGGAGCTTGCTATGATACTCTGTATCAATGCCTTTTCTCACATACAATAATCAGAAGATTTCCTACACCCTCAAGAGAAGCGCAAGAGCAAAACGATTGCGAATTACCATTCATCCGGACGGAGCTGTGGTGGTGACGGCACCGAAGCGGATGTTTGAGTTCACCATCAATCGCTTTGTAAACCAAAAAGCAAGTTGGATAGGAGAAAGGGTCGTGTACATTGCCAGTAACCCCGCTCCCACCTTTCAAAAAAAGCTCACTCGAAAGGATTATTTGAAGCACAAAGAATATGCCCGGAAGCTTGTGCATGAAAAGATAGAAAAATTTAACAGTTTTTATCAGTTCAAATTTAATCGGGTCAGTATCAAGGACACGAAGAGTCGGTGGGGGAGTTGTTCAATACACAAAAACCTTAATTTTAATTACAAGATAGTGCTTTTGCCTGAACGTATGGCGCAGTACATTGTGGTCCATGAGCTCTGTCACCTCAAAGAATTTAATCACTCACAAAGGTTTTGGAGCTTGGTCGAACGAACAATACCGGAATATAAAGAAATACGCGGAGAACTAAAAATAAAAGGTATTGAGCTCAGTTGACGAATTAAGAATTTTCAATGATGAGTAGTCATACCAAGGTCCGACCTTGGTATTGGTACAGAAAAAACTTCAAGCAAAAATGCTTGAAGTTTTTTCAATATATTTGATATGATGTACATACAAATACCATCTATGAACCCTGAATCAATACCAGAAAAAGGATTTCCCACCGTATCAGTCAGCATCGCTTTTATACTTCTTGGGCTTTCAGTAGCGTCTGGAATGTACTGGTGGACACTCAACAATGATTTGGTGCTTCATGAAAAGATTTCAGAGCTCTACGGGCAAGTTGAAAACTTGCAAGTAGCAAATACCGCAAGCGTTGCAACTGCAATTTCTTTAATACCTCAAAACGATGAGCTTATGGTAACAAAATTACAGTTAGCACTTCTTGATGGGTGGTCTGTGCGAAGTTTTTTCAGAGATGATCAAAATCCAAAAACCTTTTATTTTGTAACAAACACCACCAGTAGCTCAAATATCTGGGTTTATGATATGGATAGTGACACTTCTTATCAAAAAGACGGGACATTCAACATAACGGAAGGAAGTACACTTTTACATAGCGAAAAGATTGGAGAAACATTTGAATTTAAGGGAGTGGGAATTACGGAAAAAAAGTTTGTCTTTACCGAAGCAAATGTGAAAGAAAAAATAGAGAGTTGTGAGAGTATGTGGCTTGGAAGTAATCTAAAATACATGGACCTTGGAACCTCAAAACCCGTAATAAACGACTTCGCAATATCTGACGACATGAAGAAGTCAGAAGAGAAAAAGGTTGCCGTTTGCATGGAGGGAAAGGAAAGTGAGGCAAACTAAAACAAAAACATAAAGCCTTCGGAGAAAACTGGCGGCATTCGGTTTAATTTTTAAACTGAAGGTGTTTCAACCAGCATTTTTAAAAAAGTGTATCTTCATTTCACTCATTATCAGCCACGATAAACCTTAACAATATGAAAAGATTCTTGAAATTGGAGTCTCGTAATTTAGATTACTATCTTGCGGGTGGTATATAAAAATAATTTAATGAGCAATAGCAAGGCAAATCACTTGCTTTGCCCCAGCAGAAATCAAAGCTCGCCTTGCTTCCAGCATGGTGCTACCGGTGGTAATTACGTCATCGATAATAAAAACGTTTGTGCCAATTAGGATTTGGTTATTGTTTGTTCCATACGTGTTTTTTAGGTTCAGCAGTCGTTTACCTCTGTTTTTAATGGTTACCTGTGCGTCAGTTTCTCTTACTTTTACTAACATGTCTGGAGCGTACTTAACGAAAGCACGAGCTTCAGTTTCCATCATTGCTCTTGCAATCCTATCGGTCTGACTAAACCCTTTTTCTTTCAGGTGTTTTTTTGAAGCGGGTATTGGAACAAGAAGCCAGTTTTTTGATGTGAAGCCACCGCGTTCTTCAAAAAAAGAAATGATTTCTTCAGAAAGCAGTGTTGCTACAGCGCAAGTAATCTTCCTGTTTCCTGCATATTTGATTTGCCATACCAGCGTTCGAACTCTCGAATCCTTATAATGAAACAAAGATTTCATATACGAGTGGGGTAAGTCTGAAGCTTTAGTAAGCGAGCGAAGATTTCCTTTTAGTGCCAATATCTCCAAAGCAACAACTTCAGGATCTTTTGGCAATATGATATCAAGGAGTCTCGATAGAATTCTACTTAGAGGATTCATGCACCCAATCATACATCAACAGAATTACGTATGATATAATCCTACTGTATCTATGGAAAATCCGTTTAAAAATTTTTTTAAAAAGAAAGACAGCAGTGCACTTGGTATCGATGTTGGATCTTCATCTATAAAAGTAGTCCAGCTTAGTAAAAAAGGAGGTAAGGCCATTCTTGAAACCTACGGCGAGCTTTCACTCGGTCCTTATGCAGGCGTTGAAATTGGACAATCAACAAGTCTTTCAGCTGAAAAAGTTGTGGAAGCACTTTCCGATCTTATGAAAGAAAAAGAAGTGAATATTACGACCAAAAATTGTGCCGTCGCTATTCCATTTGCAGCGAGTCTTATGTCTATAATAGAGATGCCCGCTCTTTCTTATAAACAACTTGCATCTATGATTCCTCTCGAAGCAAGAAAATACATCCCAGTTCCGATTTCAGAAGTAACTCTTGACTGGTCTATTATTCCAAAAGAAGAAAAAAGGGTAGAGGAGGATGATGATAACAAAAAAGATGTTTCTAAAATGGGCTACGTGGACGTTCTTCTCGTTGCGATTCACAATGAAACGATAAGTCGGTACTCTGAAATCGTTAAAAAGACAGATTTGGAGTCTACTTTTTTAGAAATCGAAATATTCAGCACGATGCGTTCTGTTCTTGACCAAAATGTAGCACCGGTGCTGGTGCTTGATATGGGTGCGTCTACAACTAAGTTGTACATCGTAGATCGAGGAACAGTTCGAACATCGCACACTATAAATCGAGGCTCTCAAGACATCACAAATACCATCTCAAAGTCGCTTGGAATTTCTATTCGTGATGCTGAGCTTATGAAGCGTGGTATTGGAATAGAATTTGAAAAAGAAGAAAACCTTAAGGATATTATTAGTCTTGTTCTCTCATATATTTTCTCTGAAGCAAACCAAGTTATTCTCAACTATCAGAGAAAATTTAACAAAACTCTTTCCCAGATTGTTTTAGTGGGTGGGGGGTCTGCGCTCAAAGGTATTGCAGAGCTTGCTCAGGCAAACTTTCAGATTGAAGTAGTCGCAGGAAATCCTTTCATGAAAACAGTGGCTCCAGCCTTTCTTGAAAAAGTGTTACGAGATACCGGCCCTGAATTCGCAGTTGCTGTGGGTCTCGCTTTACGAAAACTTTCTGAAGATGATTCTTAATTGAGCTAACCTGTGGATTACTTTCTTTTTTTACTACTTGTTTTCTTTCTTGTGTAGTATGATTGTGTAAATAAGAATGTTTCGTAATCACAAGATTACATTTTGATTTTTCAAATGGACACTACAAAGTTTCAAACTTCATTTATTCCTAAAAAACCAGTAACTGGTTTAGGTCAGCCATCTCATGGTGGCGGGCTATTCTACACACTTTCAATTATCGTTTTTGTTACAACTATTATAATTTCAGTCGGAGTTTTTGGATACCAAAAGTATCTTGAAGGTCAAATAAAAGCCATGGATACCGATCTTGCGGCAGCAAGACAAGCACTGGAACCGGATCTCATTAAGGAACTTACTCGGACAAATAATCGGTTTGTTGCAGCAGATCAAATCATTTCCAAGCATGAAATCGTTTCAGGTTTTTTTAATCTTCTAGAAAATATCACACTCCAGTCAATTAGTTATTCTTCTCTTTCATACAAAGCAAATGATGCTGGAGTGATTGAGGTAAACATGAAAGGCTTTGCTCGCAGCTATGCATCGGTTGCCCTGCAAGCACAGATATATGGAGAGTCAAAATTCGTCCGTGACTCTATTTTTTCTGACCTCGACCTTAATGATGTTGGCGATGTAACCTTTACCCTTAAGGCTCAAATTGATCCATTGGCAGTTTCTTATGAATCTTTAATTAAGCAACTTTACGGATCTGGAGTTAATCCGTCTGCCCAAAGCACCATTCTTGCCGCTACTAGTACCCCTACAGTGGCGACTTCCACACCTGTAAATGCGCCAGTTAACACACCTGTTTCTATACCAAACAATCCATGATGAAAAGTATCCTTCCATCGTTATTAATCGCTGTTTCTGTGGGGCTTTTTTACCTCCACATTGACCCTCGGTATATACAAGTTGATTCTTTGCTCGGACAAAAGAGTGAATACTTAGCCGCCCTAGCTAAGAGTGATGAGCTCCAGCAAAAAAAGAATGCGCTTTTAAACCAATACAACAATCTTTCAAAAGATGATCTTGGTCGCCTCGAAAAATTGCTTCCAAACAATCTTAATACAGTAAAGCTCGTAGCCGATATGGACGGTATTGCTGGAAAGCATGGTATTACCGTGAGAGGTGTCAGGGTTACTGAACAACAAGCTGACCGCGCTCAACAAGTCTCGACTGATCCTTCAGCTAAGCCTTACGAGACTACTGCCGTCTCTTTTCGTTTCAGCGCTACTTATGAGAATCTCGTCAATTTCCTTCGAAACCTTGAGCAAAGCCTTCAGCTTATCGATGTTAAAACTATCACCTTTCAAGCTACAAATGCTAAGGATGAGAAAGCGGGAATTTATGATTATGATGTGTCCTTCCAGACATATTGGATAAAATAACACTATGCAAGAAAGTTCAAACACAAAAAAAATAGCAATTGCCGCAGCCATCCTGATTCTTTTGTCAGGAGCTGTCTATTTCTTCTTTTTTGGTACAGGTGTGGTTTCGGAAATACAATTTGACGAATTTGGCAATCCAGCAAGTGCCCAAGTGGTGGGGCAAGACCTCATTGATATTTCAAATCAGCTTGAAAAGGTCTCTCTTGATGCAAACCTTTTTGCTAACCAAGCATTCATCAAACTTGTCGACTTCAGTATAGTGCTTCGCGATGAGCCTGTTGGAAAGAAGAATCCTTTCAAGGCGGCAAATTCAGCAGCTTCAATATCACGGTAGAGCTCATTTAGTGGCTTGAGTCTCTTTTTTCCTTAAGCATATTTTTCATGAGCATCCTCGAAATATTGGCAAAAAAAAATATTATTCCTGAAGCTCAGATTCCTGAAATCTTACTCCAAGCGGAGCAAGAAGGGTTGGCGCTCGACGAAGTCCTTATTAAGCGCGGTATTGATCCAGAAGAAATTTTGTCTGCAAAAGGAGAATTTTTAGATATTCCCACCAAAAGCTTGCACCACAAGGAGATTCCTGAAAAGATTCTTCACTATATTCCCGAAGAATCAGTAAATCACTACGGATTCGTTCCGATTGCTGTGCGAGACGGTGTTTTGGAAGTGGGGATTATCGACCCAGACAATATCCAAGCTCGTGATGCACTCAACTTTATCTCTTCCAAGATAAACATGCCATTTAAAATCTTTCTGATTAGTCAGGAAGATTTTGACTCAGTCCTCGCTATGTATAAAGGACTATCAGGGGAGGTGACGCAAGCTCTCTCGGAGCTTGAAACTGAGCTCACCCCAGATAATAAAGGTGCGGCAGGGGATGAAGATGAAGACGGAGAAAGTAAGGAAGAAAAAGAAAACTCTGAGGAGGCAAACGAACTTGATACATCTATCCTATCTGACATAAAAGATGCCAAAGGGGAAAACAAGATTATTGAAGACGCACCGGTCACTAAAATTGTAGCGACCATCCTTCGCTATGCAACAGATGGAAACGCTTCCGACATTCATATTGAAAGAATGCGTGAAAATGTGCGTGTGCGTTTTCGTGTCGATGGAATTATGAACACTTCTCTTGTGTTACCATCAAAAATCCATTCCGCCGTCGTAGCTCGTATAAAAATTCTTTCAAATATGCGACTTGATGAAAAACGAAAACCACAAGATGGACGCTTCAGCGCAAAGCTCGGAGAGCGAAAAATTGATTTCCGTGTCTCAACATTTCCAACATATTATGGAGAAAAGGTGGTGATGAGAATTTTGGATCAAGAAAAGGGAGTAAAAGCTCTCGATCAGCTTGGTCTTACAGACAGAAATATTAAGCTTATTAGAGCAGCAATCAAGAAACCGTATGGACTTATCTTAATCTCTGGACCAACAGGATCTGGAAAATCTACAACCTTGTATTCGATGCTCAATGAAGTTGATCGAGAGCACAAGAACGTACTTTCTCTCGAAGACCCTATCGAATATAACATTGAAGGTATGAGTCAATCACAGGTTCGTCCTGAAATTGGGTATACGTTTGCAACGGGACTTCGAACGACCCTTCGTCAGGACCCGGACATTATCATGGTGGGAGAAATTCGAGATAAAGAGACTGCACAACTCGCCATACAAGCCGCACTTACAGGACACTTGGTTTTTTCTACCATTCACACAAATAACGCTATTGGAGTTATTCCGCGTTTAATAGATATGGGAGTAGACCCGTATCTTATTGCACCTACCCTTATTATTACCATTGCCCAGCGTCTGACCCGCGCGTTGTGTCCAGGAGCTGGCAAGCCTGTCCCTGTTGAAGGAAGTATCAAGCTTATGATTGAAAAAGAATTTTCAACGTTGCCAGAGAAATATCGAAATGAAATAGAAATAGGGAAATATGTCTATGAAGTTTCTCCTACATCAGATTGTCCAAACGGAACCCGTGGACGATTTGCGGTCATGGAAGTGCTTGAAATGGATAAGGAAATCGAAGAAATTATTCTCCGTAACGGAACAGAAATAGAGTTAGCTAAAATGGCGAGAGAAAAGGGCATGCTTTCTATGAAAGAAGACGCTATTTTGAAAGCTTTCAAACAAATGATCCCATTTGAGGAAATCAGTACGCTATAATTAAAAAAATGAATGTAGATTACTTGTAAGTGTGTACAGCGGATTTTTCTATGTGATATACTTTTAGAAACACGGTATGAACGAAGAAAAAAAATACAAAGTGCTCATTGTTGATGATGATAAATTTCTTCTCGACATGTATGCAATGAAGTTTAAAAATCTCGGTCATGATGCAACGGTTGCTGTTGGGGCAAATGACGCTCTTGAAAGGCTCCGTGGTGATATGAATCCAGAAATTATTCTCCTTGATATCATCATGCCGACAATGGACGGCCTCGAGCTTCTTGAAGTTATCAGAAAAGAAAACTTGGCACCAAACGCAACGATAGTAATGCTGACAAACGAGACTGACCCTGCGAAGTTTGAAAAAGCGAAAAGTCTTCGTGTAAATGATTATATTGTAAAAGCGACAACTATTCCGTCAGAGGTAGTAAGTCGAGTTATAGATATTGTAAAAACTAAAACTATTTAATTATTATGGAATATTCAAAACTTTTAAATCAGCTCATTCTTGCGGTTATTGGAGAAGCGGGGTCCGACCTCCATCTTTCCGAAGATCGAACTCCTTTTATTCGAGTATCCGGGTTTCTTATTCCGCTTGTTAAAGAAAAAGAGTTAACCCATGCGGATCTCGATGGGTTCCTTTCCGTACTTCTTCCAGAAGAAGACAAGAAAGAATTCAACCTCAATCACGAGATTGACTTCGCCTACTCTCATGAGAAGGGGAGATTCCGAGGAAACGCATATCACCGTCTCGGAAAAATTTCTATTGCTCTGCGTCTTATCCCAAATAGAATCCGGACACTCCAAGAGCTTAACCTCCCTCCAATCCTTGAAACATTCACAAAAAGGCAACAAGGATTTTTTCTTTGCGTAGGGCCTACTGGACAAGGTAAGTCCACAACCCTCGCTACTATGATTGAGATGATTAACTTGGAGAGATTGGAGCATATTGTAACTATCGAAGATCCTATCGAGTATATCTTTGAACCTAAGAAAGCAATTATTGACCAAAGAGAAGTAGCAATCGACACCGCAAACTTTCATAGCGCACTATGGAGTGTCTTTCGTCAGGATGTGGATGTGGTTATGATTGGAGAAATGAGAGATCCAGAAACAATCTCAACTGCCGTTACTGCCGCAGAAACAGGACATTTAGTGCTCTCCACTCTTCATACGAATACTGCTGCTCAGACTATCGATCGTATTATCGACTCATTTCCAGCTGATCAGCAAAGTCAGATCCGTCTTCAAATTGCCGGATCTCTTGCTGGTATTTTCTCTCAGCGCTTGGTACCTCGTATTTCAGGAGGACTTATTCCCGTCTATGAACTTTTGATTAATAATACTGCGGTTGCAAACCTTGTTCGAGACAAGCGAACTCACGAGATAAACACCGTCATTGAAACGAGTTCTGCAGAAGGTATGATTGACCTCAATCGATCACTTGCGGCACTCGTGCAGGGGGGTGAAATTACTGTAGAGAATGCATATCTTCATTCTAGTAATCCAAAGATTTTGGAAAAACTGCTCTAATCTAGTACAAAAAACAAATGATATTTTCTTATAAAGCCATTAATAGTTCAGGGGAGCCAAGTGAGGGAACTGTTGATGCTATTAATCTGGAAGTTGCAATTAGTTCAGTCCAAAAACGAGGTTTAATTCTTTCAGAGATTAACTCAATTGAAGAGGCGGGTGGACTTAAGCGACGCTTCTCTTTTGGTAGCGGAGTATCTAACAAAGATATCGTTATTCTGTCTCGTCAACTTGCCACACTGTTTGATGCACAGGTTTCTGCGCTTCGTGTTTTTAAACTTATTTCTGCAGAAGCAGAAAACTTGGTCTTGCGAGAAACTCTTATAGAAGTCGCTGATGACCTTCAAGGAGGAAGCTCTATATCAAAGGCCCTCGGTCAGCATCCAAAAATCTTTTCTGCTTTTTATGTAAATATGATTAGAGCTGGAGAAGAGACTGGAAAACTTAACGACACCTTCAACTACCTCGCCGACTATCTCGATAGAAACTACGAAGTTGTTTCGAAAGCAAAGAACGCCCTCATCTACCCTGCGTTCGTTATCACGGTCTTTGTGGGTGTGATGGTATTGATGTTTACGACGATTGTGCCGAAAATTGCTTCTATTTTGACTGATTCCGGACAAGAACTCCCAATTTATACACGAATTGTTATTGGTATTAGTGAATTTCTGCTTAATTATGGAGTCTTTCTTCTCGCAGGTCTTGTAATTGGAGGATATTTCTTGATTCGGTATGTCCGTACTCCAGAAGGAGCATTTGCATGGGATACATTCAAGCTAGGAATTCCGTTTATTGGAGATTTGTATCGAAAGCTCTACCTTTCTATGATTGCCGACAACATGCATACGATGATTCTTTCTGGTATCCCCATGCTTCGAGCAATTGAAATCACCTCGAACGTGGTAGACAGTGTTATTTATAAGCAGATTTTGGACGAAAGTCTTATTGCGGTGAAAGGAGGAAGCTCACTGTCTTCATCCTTCGCTCAGTATGAACAGATTCCAGGAATCCTTGTCCAGATGATTAAGGTGGGAGAAGAAACAGGAGAGCTCGGAAATATTCTGAAGACTATGGCAAAGTTCTATCAGCGCGAAGTGATGAATGCGGTTGATACACTCGTAGACCTTATTGAGCCAGTGATGATTGTTCTCCTTGGCCTTGGTGTGGGAGTTCTCTTGGCATCAGTGCTTATGCCGATTTACAACATCGCAAATGCAGTGTAGCAACAGTTGCTAGTTGCAAGTTGCAAGTTGCTAGTCTTGCATTCATTCTGCCAAACTTTCTTGTTAAAACAACGCGCAAGCGGGGGCTGAGCATAGGAATTCGCTAGCAAGAGAATATCCGTGTTTTAGCAAGGAAGTTTAAAATTCTTGTACTGAACTTTAAATTTTGTTTGCTTTGCTGAAAAAGCCTTATCACCGTGTTATCCCCATAGCATTTGAGATATTCCGCCACTGGCATATAATAGATATACACGTTTTTAATAAAACGGCTGTCTCTAAAAAAAGACAGATCGATTAACAGATTTAAAAATAATAATTTGTAGCATGAATAAATTTAATAAAGGATTTACACTTATCGAGCTCTTGGTGGTTATCGCAATCATCGGTATCTTGTCTTCAGTGGTGCTCGCGTCTCTTAACACGGCGCGTGCGAAGGGTGCTGACGCGTCTGTAAGAAGCAACCTCGCAAATGCTCGTGCTCAAGCAGAGCTTTTCTATGATGCAAATGCAAACTCATACATGGTAGCTGCCGGAGGAGTGACTGACGTTTGTAGTGCAACAGGACTTGTTTCCGGAGTGAAGGGTATTCACGCAAACGTACTCGGAGCAGGTGGTGCAGTAGGAATCAGTACTGTAAACAGCGCTGCTGGAACTGCAGGTTCAGTAACAACAGCTACTTGTCACTCAACAGCATTAGCTTGGGCTGCTGAAGTTCCTCTAAGATCATTAGCGGCCAACCAAATGTACTGTGTAGATAGTACTGGCGCTTCTGTTGTAACAACTGGAAGTACCCTTCCAGCAAGTGACACGGCTTGTAACTAACTTACATTTTTCCCCAAACAAAAACCGCCTTTGTGGGCGGTTTTTGTTTGGGGAAAAGAATAGTGCATAGTTATTAATATTTCCTTATAATAGATACATGAAAAAAGCATCAAAAGGATTTACGCTTATTGAATTATTAGTTGTTATCGCAATCATCGGTATCTTGTCATCAGTCGTGCTTGCATCTCTTAACACAGCAAGAGCGAAGGGAAGTAATGCTGCAGTTAAATCAAACTTAGCAAACCTTCGTGCACAAATGGAAATTTTTTATGATGACCCTACGCTTGGAAATAATACTTATGGAGCAACAGGGGCAAACGCAATTCGTTGTGTCGGAGCAAACGCACTTACTATATTCGGCAATGCGAAAATACAGCAGTCTATTCTTGCTGCAAACACAGCAGGAGGTAGCCTTAATACCGATCGATGCATTGCACAAGCAACAACAAACGCCAGTTCATATGTTATTTCTATTCCTCTTAGAACTCCAGAATTAACAAATAATTTCTGGTGCATTGATTCGAGCGGCGCATCAAAAGGCCACGCTAACGGGATTGCTATTGGCAACACAGCAACAGTATGTCCGTAATCATCTAATTTGAAAGTTATGAAAAAAAATACCGGTAGCAGTAAAAACGATGGATTCACTTTGATTGAACTTCTTGTGGTCATTGCAATCATTGGAATCCTTTCTTCAGTAGTGCTAGCAAGCCTCGGAGTGGCGAGGGCGAAAGCCGCAGATGCAGGAATAAAGGCCGATTTTGCTACTATTCGAAATCAAGCAGGTCTTTTTTATGATGCTAATAACCAAAGCTATGATGCGGACAGTGCAAGTTGCACGAGTCCCACATCCATATTTGTAAGAGATGTGGTAATTGCTAGAGCAATCGCTCATGCAGTGTCTGTGTCTCAAAGTACTGCAGTGTGTCACTCTGATGATGGTGTTGCGGGAGCTGGCACGGCCGCTTCTTCGTGGGCAATATCAGCACCATTGCGGTCGAATCCAGCCACTTCTTGGTGTGTTGACTCGACAGGGATTTCTGCCTTAGGAACAGCGAGTAATGTTTCTAACGTGGCTGTTTGTCAGTAGTATTGCATGATCTTACATTTCATAAATCCTTTGCACCTTCTTTATTTCTTTGTATTTATTTTCGGGTCCATCATCGGGAGCTTTTTGAATGTGGTAATCCTTCGGTTTAATACAGGGAGAGGAGTCCACGGACGCTCGGGATGTTTTACCTGTAGTAAACCGCTCAAATGGTATGAGCTTATTCCCATCGTTTCTTTTTTAGTATTGAAAGGTCGATGTAAGAGTTGTAAGACGGGTATATCAGTGCAATATCCTCTCGTGGAAACGATAACGGGGGCCTTGTTCGTATTCTTAGCTTATAGCAACGCGTTGTTTACAGCTCCTGGGTTGCTTTCTTCAGTACTTTTTACTCTTGATGCGGTAATCTGGTCAACGCTCATTGTCATCATTGTCTATGATCTAAAGCATATGATCATTCCCGACTCATTGTCCGCTTTTTTTGTGTTGCTGACAGCTATTCGTCTCGCAGTATTTTGGAAATTTGGATTAGCAATAGGTCACGACTTGCTTATGTACGGTCTTGCGGCCATTGTGCTGGCAGGATTCTTTTTTGCTCTGTGGCTTGTTTCAAGTGGACGATGGATTGGTCTTGGCGACGCGAAGATTGCTGTTGGGATGGGTTTGTATCTCGGACTTGCCCAAGGACTTTCTTCTTTTGCGTTTGCATTCTGGATTGGTGCAGGATTTGCTCTGACAAAAATGTTTATTTCTTTTATTATGGGGAAATTTCAATTGAGAAAAGGAGAAAAATCAATTACAATGAAAAGTGAGATACCGTTCGCCCCGTTTCTAATTTTAGGAATGCTATTAGCATATGCACTTGGCAGTGACATGTTCCAGCTCTCTCTTTTCATCTCATGAACATTAAAACTCAATTAAAAAATTATAGTACAAAAGGATTTACTTTAATTGAGCTTCTTATTTCAATTAGTATCATAGCTCTGCTTACGGGGGTGGTGGTATTTAATCAGAGTGATTTTGCTGATAAATTAGCTCTCACAAACTTAACGAGTGAAATTTCTCTCCAAATAAGAGAAGCGCAGACGTACGGCATCAGTGTGCGCGAATTCGCTCCAGGAACTAATAATTTCAATGTAGCCTATGGAGTAAGTTTTAACCTGGGTAATGCAGGGTCGAGCAACACATCCTTCTACTCATTTGCTGATTTGCTTCCGCAAAATGGATATTTTGACACCCCAACGCTCTGCCAGCCAGGCCCTAGCTCAGAATGTCTCAGTAGGTATAACCTTGTGCGTGGAAACACACTTACAGACACATGCGTAATACAAGTAAGCGGGGATACTACTTGCAGGGCAGGAATCGGTCGAATTGACATTGTCTTTGTCCGTCCGAATCCGACTGCAAAGATTACATTGTTTAATAATGCCGGGTCTGTTGTGAACAGCTCGTACCCAGGATTTCGGGGTGTCAAACTTGAATTCACATCCCCACAAGGTAAAAAACAAGATATTATAGTGTATGGAACTGGACAAATTTCAATTCAATAATATGTTTTTAAAAATAATTACAAAAAATAAGATACACACTTCTCATGCCGAGAAAGGTTTTACTCTTGTTGAGCTTCTTATTTCTATTGGGGTTTTTCTGGTTGTGATGACTATCAGCCTTGGCTCGATTATTAGCATCTTGGACGCCGGAAGAAAAGCGCGGTCTCTCAAAGAAGTGATGACGAACCTTAATTTTGCAACCGAAGTGATGTCGCGTGAAATAAAATTTGGCCGTAATTATTTTTGCGGAGTAAATACCGTCGCCCCCCATGCACAGAGTAGTAGTTGTAGTGATGGAGGAACTTCAATCACCTTTACCACCAGCGAAGGGGTGGATACGATTTACCGATTGAACGGCACACAGATAGAAAAATCAGTTGATAACGGCGTTAGTTACATTGGAGTAACTTCTCCGGAAGTGACCGTAGAAGGTCTTACCTTTTATATATTCAATACTGCACCCGCTCCTAATCAAAGACAGCCAAGGATGCTAATGCATGTAAGGGGCTATGCCGGGGTAAAACCAACAGTTCAATCACGATTCACATTACAGACAGTCATGTCACAACGCTCCCTTAATCTTGCCCCAGTTGCAACACCGAGCCCAAGTGTGTACACCTATTGTGCTGATGAAGGCGGAACCTGTACATTCGCAGGCGTCGGTACTGTGCGCTATGGTGCAAGTGGGTCGTATTTTTATCAAAATAATGTGAATGGTAGTATTGCTTGCACGAATGCGGTCTTCGGTGACCCAATCGTAAATACAGCAAAGTTTTGTTATTACATACTGCCATAATCATATGAAATTCTTTCCCACAAAAAAATACAGAACACTTCCTAAAGAGGGTGGATTTACTCTTCTTGAAACGCTCGTTGCCATCAGTATTTTGGTCATTGCTATTACAGCCACCTTTAGCGCTGCTCAAAACGGACTTTCAAGTGCGCTTGATGTCCGAGACCAAATCACCGCTTTCTACTTGGCTCAAGAGGCAGTCGAGATGGTTAGGAATACTCGTGACAGCAACAGCCTTGAACGAGCAGCAGACCCAACAGCAATTCCGGCAATAAGCTGGATTAAAGGTCTTGCGGAGACCCTTAATGATCCGTGTGCTTTTGGAAAGGTGTGCATCGTGGATGGTACGACAAATACATTTTCTTCTTGTCCGACAGGAACGGGAAGCTGTCCAAAAATGCGCAAGGATTCCACAGCAGGTTTGTATGGTTATAATGGTAGTTGGAACGAGACTAGCTTTAATCGTGAGATTACTCTTTCTCAGACAAACTCCACCGAGCTTGTTGTGGCGGTGACTGTCACATGGGGACGCGCTACGACAAGGTCGTTTAAGGTAAATGAAGTGCTTCAGGATTGGCAATAACATATGAAAAAAAATTGTAATACACATTTTCAAGATAAGAGGGGAATAACGATTTATATCGCGGTGACAATTACCGCTGCGCTTATTTTGGTAAGTTTTTCGATTATTAACATTACCTTAAAGCAGATTTCTCTCTCGAGTGCGGGAAGAGACTCGCAGGCGGCATTTTATGCGGCAGACAGTGGAATTGAATGTGCTCTGTTTTGGAATCTGCGAAATCCAACCAACCCCGGTTTTAGTGCTTTTGATCCAGTCTCTCCAGTGCAGAATATCAATTGCAACAACACTCCTATATCTGTCTCACGAACAGGAGCAACTTCTACTTTTACGATGACTTTTGCAGAGCCGTATTGTGCTATTGTGACCGTTGCAAAAGTACTTGCAAGCACGACAATAGAATCTCGTGGATACAATACTTGTAGTTCGGCCGGTGTCAGGCGGGTAGAGCGTGCTATTCTGGTAAAAATCTAAACACATATAAAAGGTATTAAACCCCAGGGCAGAGCCTTGGTCATACAGAGTTCGCTTCGCTCACCCAGCGTCGGTAATAAAGAATTTTGATAATGAAGCTTTTTTTCTTTTAGTTTTCTTGTACTATGAAGGCTTATGAAAGCTCCTATAGAGACACAATCAAGAGTCAAAAAGCTCCGTGAACTCATTGAATATCACCGAAAGCAATATCACGAGCTTGATAGTCCTAAGCTGTCTGATGAAGCGTATGACGCGTTAGTGAAAGAGCTCGTCGATCTAGAAACGCAGTACTCTGACCTGCAGTCTGCTGATTCACCGACTCATAGAATAGGGGGAGCGCCCCTTGAATCATTTAAAAAAGTATCCCATGCGGTGGCGCAGTGGTCTTTTGATAATGCATTTGATAGTGAAGACATCGCTGACTGGAAAGAGCGTATGATTCGGTATCTTCTTCGCGAGCAAAACATAATTGTAAAAAAAATGTCATTTTGTGCTGAGCATAAAATTGATGGACTTAAGGTCATTTTGACCTACAAAGACGGGGTCTTTGTGGCAGGAGCTACACGAGGAGACGGAACAGTTGGAGAAGATGTAACAGTAAATTTGAAAACAATTGAATCGATACCTCTGCGACTTTCACAAGCAGTTGACTGCATTGTGGAGGGTGAAGCGTGGCTTCCAAAAAAAGAATTAGTGAGAATTAATGAAGAGCGTGCAGTGAAAAGGGAAGCTTTGTTTGCAAATGCCCGCAATGTGGCAGCGGGAACTCTCAGGCAACTTGATCCAAAGATTGTTCGAAGCAGAAAGCTCAATTGCTTTGTATATGACATTGATTTTTTTGATGGTAAAAAGACATCATTCTCAATGCCTGACACTCAAGAGGGAGAACTCAAGCTCCTGCAGAAACTTGGGTTCAGTGTAAGTGATACTTATGCGGTTTGTAATACCCCAGAAGAAGTCGAGCGGTATTATAAAAAGTGGTCCACTGAGCGCCAGACGTTGCCGTACGGAGTCGATGGAGTAGTACTCAAAGTAAATAAGCGAGGTCTCCAGCTTGCGCTTGGGTATACGGCGAAAGCTCCGCGTTTTGGCATCGCCTATAAGTTCCCCGCAGTTCAAACAACTACCGTGGTGCTCGACATTGTGTTACAGGTCGGCAGAACTGGTGTGCTTACTCCGGTTGCAAATTTACGCCCTGTGCTCATTGATGGATCAACGGTATCCAGGGCAACGCTTCACAATGAAGACGAGATCAAGCGTCTCGACGTGAGGGTGGGTGACACGGTGGTCCTTCAAAAAGCCGGAGATGTTATTCCTGATATTGTTGAAGTACTGAAAGATTTACGTCCTAAAAAATCAAAAGCGTTTGTGTTTCCTAGCTATGTTGCGCTTTGTGGAGGGGACGGAAGCATAGAGAGGGTTCCAGGACAATCCGCATATCGATGTGTTAACAAGAATTCAGGAGCGCAACTGCAAAGAAAATTTGAATATTTTGTTTCTAAAAAAGCCTTTGCAATCGATGGCTTAGGAAAAAAGATTATCGAACAATTGATGGATGAGGAGCTACTTGTTTCATTCGACGATATTTTTATGCTTTCGTTTGAAAACCTTGAGCACCTTGAAGGGTTTGGGGAAAAATCGGCTCAAAAACTCCTCGCTTCAATTGAGAAATCGCGCACCGTAACCCTGGGGCGATTTGTTACATCACTTTCTATTCCGCAAGTCGGCGAAGAGACAGCAGAAGATTTAGCGAAACAATATGGCACACTAGAAAATCTTATGGCGAGTGCGGGTTCAATGCAAGACTTGCAAGGAATTGGTCCAATAATCGCAGAGTCGGTAAGAGTTTGGTTTGATGAGCCAGAAAACAAAAAACTTATCGAAAGACTGAAGAAGTGTGTGACAATTATGGAACAAAAGAAACAAAGCGGAGGGGTGCTGAGCAAGAAAATGTTTGTTATTACGGGAACCTTGCCGACCCTTTCTCGCGATGAAGCTAAAGAACTCATAAAAAAAGCTGGTGGATCTGTATCGGGAAGCGTGTCGTCAAAGACAAGTTTTGTGTTGGCTGGAGAAAATCCTGGAGACAAACTAAGTACGGCAAAAAAGCTCAGCATTACAGTAATTTCAGAACAGGAACTTTTGAAAATGCTTCATGGGTAAGCACGCTGAGCGTTCTAAGGAAATATGATACTATAGCCCTATGATAGAGCGAAAAACAGTGGAAAAATTGGCGGCTCTCTCTCGAATAGCCCTTACAGAAGAAGAAAAAGACGCATTTACTAGTGAGTTTGATGCTATTTTAGGCTTTGTTAGTCATATTGATGCTGTAAGTGTGGAAAAGGCAGTCGCTGAGCATATTTTGACTAACGTATTTCGAGCTGATGGGGAACCTCACGAATCAGGAATATTTACTGACGCTATTCTTAGAGAAGCGCCGGAGACAAAAAACGGATTTGTAAAAGTTAAGAAAATTTTACAGCAATGATAGATCTCAAAAATCTGACAATAAGAAAAGCGCATGAAGCGATGACTCGGGGAGATTTTTCTGCACTTGATCTTGTTTCGGCATATATTGACCAGATTGAAAAAAGAAACGGCACCATTAATGCATTTTTAGAAGTCTACGCTGATGCAAAAGAGCAAGCTCAAAAAGCAGACGAATCTTTTAAGCAAGGAACTGCAACGCTCCTAACTGGAATTCCAATTGCCTTAAAAGATAATATTTTGTTTGCAGGTCACAAGGCGAGCGCAAGTTCAAAGATGTTAGAAAACTTTGTCGCACCTTACGACGCAACAGCAGTACGAAAGCTTAAAGAAATGGGTGCTGTATTTATCGGCAGAACAAATATGGATGAGTTTGCTATGGGTGGCTCTACAGAGAATTCTGCATACGGCGTCACGAGAAATCCATGGGATGAAAGTAAAGTTCCAGGAGGGTCATCAGGTGGCTCGGCAGCAGCGATAGCTATGGACGGAGCATTGGTA
>Ga0209591_10003393_pt1 | contig 18466 bp, 20 predicted proteins | sample MAT01_FD_187207 | JGI IMG/M metagenome (GOLD analysis project Ga0209591, IMG submission 187207) | Freshwater microbial communities from Lake Fryxell liftoff mats and glacier meltwater in Antarctica - MAT-01 (SPAdes) (version 2) | ecosystem: Environmental > Aquatic > Freshwater > Ice > Liftoff... | reverse complement strand
GCGGGCGCACTCAAACAAGAGAACCGGGTCAGTTCTTCAGCGCACCGACGCGAGCGCCCGTTCCGGAAGAATGCCTCCGTGTCAGTCGCCTCCGCAGCCACCTGAGCGGCCTGGCAGGCAGAGTTGTGGCTTCGCCCGTTAGCGGTCACGACCCAAGCCGATGTCCATGCCAATGGTGAAGTGGGCCCTCATTCTGATCGGCGTATTCACGCTGCTGGTCGTGTTGGCACGGTCAATGCCCGTGCATATGTGACGCACCGGTGGCGCACCGGTGACGTGCCGCAGCCCGAGCTTCTGTACTCGCCGTCCATCGCAGCAACCCGCGAGGCTTTTGCGCGTGTGGATCGCAAGTGAACGCCGCTTGCGGTACGGGCCAGCGTCGCGACCCGGATGACTGCCTTGCGCTGCTCTCGCTGGCGCACGCCAGCCACATCGACATCGCCGGCATCTCGACGGTCTTCGGCAACGCGCCAGTTGACGAGACAGACCAGGTGATGCGCGTACGGGTGCACGAGCTGACGCGGGAAATCGCTCTGAGTGGAACGTCGAATTTGCCGAGGCTCGTTCGTCGTTGGACGTGACGTTTCCCGCTGCACGGTTTGTACGGTTCATGCCTTCATTGACCCAGAGCCAGGAGCCAGATCACGAGATGCCGCGATGGATTTCTGATTCCGGTAACAGCAGGCAACAAGCAGGCAACAAGCAGGCCTATCGCGACGTGGCGAGCAAAGCCGCTGCGCTGTTGAAAGAATTCGGCGCCACGCGTCGTGGAATGCTGGGGCGACGCATTGCCTGAAGGCAAAGTCATAGACTTCAAGTGCGCGGTGAAAGCCGAGAGCGAAGGGAACGTCGTCTTCTCGTGGAGCGAGTGGCGTCTGAAGGCGGCATGCGATGAAGGCAACGAGAAGTTCATGAACGACCCGTGCATAAGGCCTTCGGCGACATGCCATTCGACGCCAAACCGATGATGTACAGCGGTTTTGAGCCGCTGCTGGATACCTGGTCAACGGTATTCCATGGCTTCAAGCCACTCACCAATAACGAGGAATTCAACATGAAGGTTCAAGCCTGCGTCTCGTTCACCGGCCGCTGCGAAGAGGCGCTGGAGTTCTACAAAAATTCCATCGGTGCTGAGGTCACCGGGCTGATGCGCTGGAAGGACAGCCCTGACTCGAAGATGAAGCCGCCACCCGGCTACGAAGATAAAATCATGAATGCGGTCTTTCGTATTGGCGAAACCGAGCTCATGACCGACGATGGCATGGGAAATGAGAAACAGGCCGAGTTCAAGGGAATGACGCTCGCAATCGAGGTGGCCGACGACGCTGAAGCCCGACGTGTGTTCGCGGCACTCGGTGAAGGTGGCACTGTACAGATGCCCTTGATGAAAATGTTCTGGACCTCTTCGTTCGGCATGCTGACCGACCCGTTCGGCGTGCCCTGGATGGTGAATGTGACGGCGCCAAAAGCGTGAGCCCAGGCTGGTTCCAGCGCAGCGCCTGGGCCTTTGTGCCGCTTTGCAATCCTCCAGGAACTCAGGCGAGCACTCCGGTCACGACAGTTTCAGTTGAGGTTGAGACCGATTCCGGCGCTGGCCGCAGGGGGACAGATCAAGGCACGCCAGGGCCCACCATCGCCTCGGGGCGCACCCAGGCGTCGAACTGCTCTGCGCTGACGTGCCCCGAGGCCAGGGCAGCCTGACGCAAGCTCGATCCGTCGCGGTGCGCCGTCTTTGCTATCTCCGCGGACCGGTCGTATCCGATGTGCGGCGCCAGTGCCGTCACCAGCATCAGCGAGCGCTGCAGCAGCTCTTTGATGCGGGCGCGGTCGGGCTCGATGCCGACGACGCAGTGCTGCTCAAAGCTGCGCAGCGCACCCGTGAGCAGCCGCACGCTCTGCAGAAAGTTGTGCAGCAGCAGCGGCTTGCAGACATTGAGCTCGAAGTTGCCGCTGGCACCTCCCCAGCCCACCGCCACGTCGTTGCCGAAGACCTGCCCGCAGACCATCAGCAGGGCCTCGCACTGTGTCGGGTTGATCTTGCCCGGCATGATTGAACTGCCGGGCTCGTTGGCCGGGATCACGATCTCGCCGAGGCCGCAGCGCGGCCCCGAGGCAAGCCAGCGCACGTCGTTGGCGATCTTCACCAGCGAGCCCGCCAGCGTCTTCAAGGCGCCATGCGCGTGCACGATCGCATCGTGGGCGGCCAGCGCCTCGAATTTGTTCGGCGCAGTGTGGAAGTCCTCGGCGGTCAGATGGCTCAATTCGCTGGCCATGCGAACCGCGAACTCGGGATGGGTGTTCAGGCCGGTGCCCACTGCGGTGCCGCCAATGGCCAATTCACGCAGATGCGGCAGCGCGGCGACGAGGTGGGCCTCGCCATGACGCAGTTGCGCGGCCCAGCCCGAGATCTCCTGCCCCAACGTCAGCGGGGTGGCGTCCTGCAGGTGCGTGCGGCCGATCTTGACGATGTCGGCGAACTGGCCTGCCTTGTCCTCCAGCGTCATGGCCAGGCTGCGCAGCGCGGGCAGCAGGTGGCGGCGAAGCGCCACCACGGCGGCCACGTTCATCGCCGTCGGCACGACGTCGTTGCTGGACTGACCGAGGTTGACGTCGTCATTGGCATGCACCAGCCGGCTTTTGCCCAGCGGCCCGCCCAGGTGCTGCGACGCCAGGTTGGCCAGCACCTCGTTCATGTTCATGTGGGTCTGGGTGCCTGAACCGGTCTGCCAGACCATCAAAGGAAACTCGGCGTCATGCCGGCCCGCACACACCTCGTCGGCGGCTTCCGTGATGGCCCTGACCTTCCCGGCATCCAGCAAGCCGAGAGCGCCGTTGACCACTGCGGCGGCGCGCTTGGTCAACGCCAGTGCCTGCACAAACTCGGCCGGCATGCGCTCGCTCGAGATGGCAAAGTTCATCCAGGCCCGCTGTGTCTGCGCCCCCCAGAGTCGCTCGGCGGGCACGCCCACATCGCCCATGGCGTCGTGCTCGATTCGCTGTTCAGTTATCGCAGTCTCCTTGGTCGGGCGTCGGGCTCGACGCTGACCAGACGCATGGCCACGTAGAGCCGATCAAGCAGGACGGCCCAATCGGCATCGTCTGCGGTCATTTCGAAGGCAGATCGCGCGAACAGGTCCGAGAAACGATGAATCGACAGTTCCACGAACAGCACTCCCGGCATTGAAGCTGCACGGTAAGCGGCGGGCTCCAAAAGGGTCTGTGCGTTGGCGCGCCCTGCGCACCCTGTAGATCGGATCGGACGCTGTGTTGCGTTGCGCACAGACGGCCGACCGCTTGCCACCGCAGGCTTCGCCCGATGAAGTCGAATCATTCTTTCCGGAGTTGCCCCAATGATTGAAATTCGCAAGGGACAGTCGCCTGCGCCGCTGTCGCGGCAGGCTTTCGGCGAGCGCTACCGCGACGGCTTCGTTGACCCGGCGTTCGCAACTGAGAAGGCGGCGATTTCGCGTTTGGAAGACATCGCCTGGCTGGCCTACAGCGAGGGCCGCAAGGCGCCGGTGACTCGCCTGGCCGGAGCGGGATTCTCAGACCCAAGTTACGCGTTGTCTGTGGAGTGGCTGGCCACCCGGCAGGCCCTCGATCAGGCGCAGCTGGTCTGGGGAAACCCCTCCACAAAGTCGCGCGTGTTGCTGGTGTGCGGAAGCGCCCGCAACGACGGCACGTGTCCCGGCGAGGTCTCGAAGACCTGGCGTCTGACCGAGATCGCACGGGAGCTAGTGCAGAACGCCGGTTTCGAGGCCGACGTGCTGGACCTGAGCCTCGTCACCTCCGAGTACGGCCGCAACATCCATCCCTGCAAGGGCTGCGTGTCGAGCGCCATGCCGCTGTGCCACTGGCCCTGCAGTTGCTACCCGAACCACGCACTCGCGCAAACCCATGACTGGATGGCGGAGATCTATGAACGCTGGGTGGCGGCGCATGCGGTGATCTTGCTGGCGCCGACCTATTGGTACCAGTCGCCCAGCGTACTGAAGCTGATGATCGACCGTCTGGTGTGTGCCGATGGTGGCAACCCCGACCCCACCACCACCCATGGCAAGCGTGTCGCCGAGGCCAAGCAAATCGAAGCGCAGGGTTGGGACTACCCCAAGCACTTGGCGGGCCGCGCATTCGGTGTCGTCGTGCACGGCGATGTGGCGGGTGTCGAAGACCACCGCCGCAACCTCTGCGACTGGCTGGAGTGGATAGGCCTGATCGACGCCGGCGTGACTGCGAAGCTCGACCGCTACATCGGCTACTACGAGCCCTACTTCAACAGCCATGAGGCATTGGACAGGGACGAGGCCGTGCAGGAAGAAGTGCGCAATGTAGCCCGCTCGGTGGTGGCCGCCGTCACGGAACTGCGCGCCGGACGTTTGAGCCGGCCCGACAAGCAAACCAAGCCGCCGCGACCGAAGTGACTTAGGCGGAGCACGTCGCTCGAAGCGGCTCGTCGCCAAGGCGGCGTTGCCACTGCCCAAGTTGGCGATCCTGGTCGCCCCCTGGCGAATGATTCCTCCCGCTCGGGGCAAGCGGTCTTCATCACCTCTCATGCGGGCGATGTGACGAAGTGTGAGATCACGACCTGCGCGAGAGGAGGAGTTGCTGCGCACCGATGAGATGGGCATTGGCCATGACCGACATTGAGCGCGAATCATGGTGCGCAGCTACTTCGTGAGCCCGATTCGCTTCCCTGGATGGCCTCTGGAGGTCAGCTCGGCTCTGGGTATGGCTCGCGCTCGGCATTGGGGCGCTGGTGACGATCAGGGTCGCCACCATGGCTGTGACGACCATGCAGTTTCGCGCGTTCGCGCTGCACGGCGCGTGCGGCGGACGGTGACTACACGGCGCGTATTGAAGCGCGCTCAGGCGATGAACTCGGGCGCGTTGCCAAGGCCATGAACACCTTGGCAGCGACGGCTTGCCAGCGACGGGCCCACCACTGCGCCATGCCCACAGCGGCTGGCTTGTGCTTCGTTGAACAGCACTTGCTGCGCGAGATCGAGGCCCGGTAATTGCGCCAACGGCACCCTCAGCAAGGCCGGCAGTCCGCGCAACAACGGGTTGTCGTCACCGGCGCCAAAGTCGATCGATGCGCAGACGAAATCGGCGCCTGGTTCGTCACCGCCGTCGAGCCGCTGGGCGCCCGGGCGCGGGATGAACAGCACGCTGGGTTCCTTGACGATGCTGAGCCGCCCCTGCGAGTCGGGCATGCCCAAAGGCCCACGTCGCACCAGCTGTCACCACTGATGCCGCGCCAGGCTGTACCGCCCTTGCAGGTGCCGACGCTGGCACATGGCAGCTTTACTCTCAGTGAGGACGCAGCGCCGCACTTCACGCTGCCGGCCTTCTACCGCGGCCTGCACTGCCCGATCTGCCCGATCTGCCTGAAGTACCTGCTGGAACTGGGCTGTTTGCAGCCCGAGTTCGACAAACCGGGCGTGAAGGTGGTCGTCATTTCCAGCGACGGGCGCGACCGTGCGCAGGTTATGGCCGACAAGCTTCGTGCCCCCGCGTTGCGCATGGCCTACAACCTGAGTCTGAGACGAGCGCGCGAGTGGGGCCTGTACATCAGCACCTCGCGCGGCGCCACGTCCATTGGCATCGAAGAGCGCGCGGTCTGAAGGTGGGCACACAGCCAAGCCGGCGCGCCCAGCAGCGTCCTGTCGCTACACGGAATGCTCACGCTGCCGTGATGACTGGCTGCACCTGATTCCGCATAGTGTCGCAGTGGGCTGCGTAGTGGGCTGCCTTGACGGGAGCCAACCAATTCAATCCAACGCAAGCCCTTTCACCACAGGGAACATGTCATGTCAAGACGCCTTCGGATCAAGTCGATCTGCATTGCTGCACTGCTGGCCGCCACAGGCGCAGCGCAGGCTGCCATCACTTTCTACACCACCCCTGCTAGCTTTTTGGCTGCCGTCGGCCAGACAGGCGTCGACACGTTTTCAGAGTTGGATCCCTTCGTACCGTTCATCGGACCGCCTCTGCTGGGACCTCTCGCGCGCAATGCCGGCCCTTTTAGCTACAGCGTCACCACCACCACCGGCGAGCTCCGGGCTGGCTTCCGCTCTGGCGCGATCTTTGGCGGTGAGAACCAGATATGGCTCGAGTCGTACAGGACCCAAGACACCCTCATCTTTTCCGATTTCTCAAGTGGGGTGGCTGGGCTCGGTGGCAACCTTTTCAACACCTCTTTTGGGGGTGGAGTTGGCGCCGGTGTGTTCGGTGGCGTTGGCATCACCGCCAGTGATGCCGATGGCACCGCGAACGTCTTGCTCAGAAGTACGAGCTTGTCCACCTTTCTGGGCGTCGTGTCGACCACGGGTAGTCTGAACTTTGTGTCTGCCGAATCACTGCGTTTCTTTCTCGAGAGCCCATTCACGTCGGTCGCGGTTGACAACCTCATCCTGGCCACTGCCGTTCCCGAACCCCGAACCTACGCCCTGATGCTTGCCGGCCTTGCTGCCGTCGGCGTTATGGCGCGTCGGCGCCGGGGCTGAACATCCCGATCTCCGCCTCTGTCGCTGAATGTGGAAACATTGGGCGTCGGCCACTTGCAACCAGGTCAACCCATTGCCCAAGGACTTCAACGAAACGGTGGCGGCGCTGGACTGTGCGCCGGACAGGAGCCGCCCGGCCCCGGGGTACATACACCGTGGCGGTCTGTGGCTGGGCAGGCAGGTCATGCGCTGTTCCCGGCGCCAGGCGCTGCTGGCAAGTCTGGGAGCGGTGGGCTGGCGTGTTGGTGCGGCAAAGGAACTGCCGTCGTGGACCGCTCGCGCCGTTCCTGCAGCCGAGCCGATGCGCCAGTTGCATGCGGGCGGACCGTCGGGGCTGTTGGGCACCGGAGTCAGCGGCAACCTGTGGGCCTTGTCGCTGACCGGTCAAGCGCCCCAGCGCCTGGCCGGCGGGCTCGACGCAGCCACGCCGCTGGCCATCGGTCATGGTCGCATCGCCGCACGCATGGCCGGCGGTGGGCTGTGGGTCTGGGAAGACGGCCGCGTGCGCATGTCGATGTCTGCCGGCCTGGCGGTTCATGCGGGGCTGCTGATCTTGCCGCTGGCCGTGATGGGTGTGGTGAGCGTGATGGAAGGCCAGACGGACAGCGCGCGACGCACCGACCCGCCCAGCCACCGCATCGCCCGCTTCGAACCCGACGGCGCCGGGCGATGGCGCGAAGTGGCGCGCTCGCAAGACGCCGTGCTGCCCGACGCGCGGCCGCTGCAGGTCGACCTGGACGGCCGCGGTGACGGCGGTCACATCGCCGTGCTGGCCGGGCCCGATGCCAGCCGCTACGACCACGGTGTGCTGGGCGATGGCATCGAGGCCACGCGTGTGCTCTGGCTTGAACGCCACGGGCTGGACGTGCTGCGCAGCTTGACACTGCCGGCGCCTCATGTCTTTGAGGACATCGCGCCCAGGCCCGTGGCGCTGCCGGGTGCGCCGGGACGCTTCGGCCTTCTGACCGTGCGCGCAGGGCCCGATGGGGGACAACTCGCACTGGTGACGGCCGACGCGGCCCGACCGCAGGCTCTGCAGGTGGCCGCGATCGGCGACACCGTCGGCGGCTTTCACCGCTGGCTGGCGCCCACCACCGACGGCCGTCAGTGGCTGGCCGTGCACACCCCGCACATCGGCGGTGTCTTGCATGTCTATCAACAAGACGGCCAGAACCTGACCCGACGCCGGCTGTTGAACGATGTCAGCACGCACCGCATCGGCAGCCGCGAACTCGACCTCTCGGTCTGGTTGCGGGGCCTGCTCGTCCTGCCCAGTCAGGATGGCCGGCGGCTGCGGGTGTTGAACCCGGCCGCGAACTGGGCCGAGCAGCATTCGGCCCTTCTGCCGGCCCGCGTTGCCCTGGCGACCGCATTGGCCGACGGCTCGGGGATGGCCGTCTTGACCGAAGACGGTCGGGTCTGGATCGTGAACCCGCCGGCCAACGCGCCGTCGCGCAGCTGAAACGCCGCTGCGCCGCTACGCCGCCAGCGGCAGCGCCAGACACAGCCGCGTGCCGCCCAAGGGCGCCGGCAGCGGCCGCAGGCTGCCGCCATGCAACACGGCCACACGTTGCGCGATGGCCAGCCCCAGCCCGCCGATGCCGCCGCTGCTGCGCTTGATGGGCGGGTCGCGCAGCGACAGGCCCTGGTCCAGCCGCTGGTGCAGTTCACCCGGCAACCCCGGCCCGCCGTCTTCCACCACGATCTCGGCCTGCGTACCTTCGCGCCGCAAGCTCACCCGCACCGGGCTGCTGCCAGGGGCGTGGCGCACGGCGTTGTCGATCAGGTTCGTCAAGGCGCGCTCGATCAGCTGCAGGTCGCCATCGAGTTCCAGCCTGCCCGGCGGCACGCCATGCAGCGTGACTGCGGGCAGGGCATCGCTGAACCCGAACTTCTGCACCGCATCGGTCACTACCTCGTCCAGGCTGAAACGTTCGCGGTGCAGCACCTGCTGGGTGGACTGCAGCGCGGCCAGCTCGAACAGCTGTTGCGACAGGCGGCCCACCTTGCGGCTTTGCGCCAGTGCCGCCTGCAGCATGGCTGCGCGCCGGGTGGGATCGGGTGCGGCCTCGCCGGCCAGGGCCTCGAGGTGGCCATGCAGCGCCGTCAGCGGTGTGCGCAGGTCGTGCGCCACGCTGGCCATCATTTCGCGGTGGTCGGCCACCTGGCGTTGCTCGCGCTCGGCGTTCGACTCGATGCGCTGCTTCAGGTCGTCGAAGGCTGCGCCGATGGCCTGCACTTCGTCGCCCGCCGGGCGCGCGGCCGACGGCGCCGCAGCGCCTTCGGGCATCGCGCCGCGCTGGCTGTAATTGCGCAGGCGTTGAGCCAACTGGTGCAAGGGCAGGCTCAGGCGACGGAAGGTGAACAGACCCAGCCCCAAGGTCACCAGCAGGCCGATGCCGGCGGCCAGCGCAGCGCCGCGCCACAGCCGTCCGGCACCCACTTGCGCGGCCACCGCATCGCGCGCCTTGCTGTCGAGGACGACGTACAGATAGCCCGGCGGACGCGTATCGCCAGGCCGCACCGGGAACATCGCCGCGCTGAAGATGCGCGGCGCCGCGTAGCCCATGGGGTCGGTGCCCCGCAGCGGCAGGGCGGCGCCGGCCAGGAAGGCGAGCACGGGCGCCAGGTCCACCTGCTTCTGTCGCACCATGCCCGGCTCGCCGATGTAATGCTGCACGCGGCCGTCGGCGTCCAGCAAATACACCTGCACGCCGGGGTTGACCGTCATCAGCATCGACAACAACTCGCCACGCGCCGAACGTTCGGCCTCGTCACGGTTGATCGATGTGATTTCGGGCCAATGGCCAACGATGTGCCCGGCCAGACCGTGTGACAGGCGCTGCAGCGACTCCTGCTCCTGCTCAGCCGCCACCTCGCGCCCCAGCAGCGCGACAAAGGCGCCATAGGCCAGCAGCAGTAGCGCCAGCGCCAGCGACAACCGGGTCGTGAACGATCGAGCCGGCCTCATGCGGCGGGCTCGAGATCGAAGCGGTAGCCCACACCCCATACCGTGACGACCCGCTGCGGGTTGCGCGGGTCGTCCTCTATGCGGCTGCGCAGCCGGTTGATGTGCGAGTTGACGGTGTGCTCATAGCCGTCGAAGCCATCACCCCACACGCGCTGCAGCAATTCACCTCGGCTGAAGGGTCGCCCCGGGTGTTTCAGCAAAAAGTGCAGCAGGTCGAATTCGCGCAGCGTCAAGGGCAACACGACATCACCGCGCATCAACTCCCGGCGCACGGTGTCCAGGCGGAACGGACCGAACCGAAACTCTTGCCTTGTCGCATTGGCAGATCGCATCTGTTCAATGCGCCGCAGCAGCGCCCGTATGCGCGCGACCAGTTCGAGCATCGAAAACGGCTTGGCCACGTAATCGTCGGCGCCCAGTTCCAGCCCCAGCACACGGTGCGCCTCGGCAGAACGTGCGCTGAGCATGATGACCGGCACGTCGGCATGCCGTGCGCGCAGGTGACGGCACACCTCCCAGCCATCGGCACCGGGCAGCATCAGGTCCAGCAGCACCAGGTCCCAGCGCTGCCGGTCGATGGCGGCCATGGCATGTTGGCCGTTGGCTTCGCGATGCAGGCGGTAGCCCGCGTCTTCGAGGTGAAGGCGCAGGGCCACCGCAATCGCGTCGTCGTCTTCAACAAGCAGCAGGTGTTCGTTCATGGAAGGCCGGTGCTGCAGGCTAACCGGCCTGCAGTACCTGGAGATGATTGGAACAGAGCACCAGCGCCTGCGCTTCAGCCCGCAGCTGCGCCAGCCTGCACCAGGCCAGCGCGACGGCGGCGCACCACGAAGCCCACACCGGCCAGGCCGGCGATGAGTAGGGCGTACGTGCCCGGTTCAGGCACCGGGGTCACGGCAAAGCTGATGCGGTAGACATCGCTGTCGGCCGTCAAGGCGCTGTTGAAGGTGTAGCCGGCACCTGTTGTCAGCCCGTTGAAGGCCGCGAGCTCAGCGAAGTTGAAGGCCACCACCGAGTTCTGGTCACGGCGCAGGCTGCCGGTGGCGCCAGCAATGAAGGCAGCGGCAGCGGGATCAAAAATCTCCGAACCGGCGTCCCAGATCTCGTTGGCCTTGACGACGATGCTGGGAATGAGGAGGCTGCCACTGGCGTCGAGCAGGAGGTACTCGAGGGGGTTGTCGTTACCGATGAAAAAGTCATTGCTTGGCACCGCCATGGTGGCGAAGGTGAAGTACCGGTTGATCGACGTGTCCACCCGGAACGTCCCGCTCCTGCTGGCACCCGGCAGCAACGGGCCGCCGGTGGTGACGATGGTACCGAGGGTGGCGCCCGGGTCGGCGGCGGCAAACGCTGCTTGCCAGGCAAGGCCGACGCCGCCTTCGGCCACCGAGATGATCGGTGTGGTGGCCACGCCACCGAGGTTGAAGGCGTCGAAGCTGCCGTTGTTGAAACCGACATGCAGGCGCGCGAAGCCGATGCTGTTGGTGGGCGCGAGGTTCTGCACGGTGACAGTGACGAAAACATCTGCGGCATGGGCTGAGGCGCAAACCGCCATCAGGGCGGCGGTGCCCAAGGCGGTTTGCAACGGGCGAGAAAGGAATGTGCTCATCTAAAAACTCCTGGCAAGGCTGTGGTGGGAAGCGGAGTTCGGACTGCCGACACCGCTCAGACGATGCTAGGAAGGCGAGCTCATCGATACCTCATGGAGAGTTCACCGCCAAGGGATATCTGCTGTACTGACGGTGCTGAACCGGCCGCCATGGCCGGCAGCTGGCGCTCAGTGCAAGACGCAGACTCAGGACCCATGACGTGAACGCGGTTGTGGAAGAAGGCGGCTCCTGCGGGGCGGCACGCGCCTTTGCTTGAACCTGCCGCAACCGCAATGTCCCAGGGTGGCGTCGGGTGAAGCGTCTGCGATTCACCAAGTCAACAGGCGAGAGCCAAAGGCGGCGCCCGCAAAGGCGGAAATCAGCGCACCGCTCGAATACCAGACGAGCACGAACGCAGGGGACGTTTCGGTGCAATAGAGCGAATACGCCAACGCACCCACTGCACCCGCAAGCAAGCCCGCAGCAAAGCCGGCGACCTGACCATTGGGTGGCGCCAGCGTTCGAATCGCCCACAGCAGAAGTGCCAGCGCCGGTGCAGAAAGCAAGGCAATACGCCATGGGCAGGTGCTCCACGAACTGCCCAGCAGGAGGCTGCCTGCTTGTCCCGCCGGTGCATTGAGCAGCGTCACGAAGGCAACGCAGGCCATCGTCAGAACGATGCCCATCACTACCGCCACAGCGGCGCCCAACGGCGCACCGGGGCGGGAGGCGCGGTCGGTCAGCCAGCCTGCAGCCAAAACCAGTGCGCCGACATAGGCCAGCTTCTGAATCAAGGGGCCCCCCATGGCGCCAATTTGCAGGTTGACGCCCAGCCCCGCGATGACGACAACCGTTGCCGCCACCAAGCCTGCGAGCGCGGCGCCGGCCAGCCGGCGCTGTACGGCGCGCGATGCCACCGGGCCCGCCCGGCGTGCCAGCAATTCGATCAGTTCTTGCGTCTTCATGTTTCGCTCCGCACCCAAGCCGCCAGCCGCTGAAGCCCGCGGTGCACACGCACCTTGACCGCCGATTCCGACGCCCCTGAGCGCGCGGCCGCCTCGGCCACCGAAAGCCCTTCGATCTTGGTGTCGAGAATGGCCTGGCGCTGCTCGGCGGGCAGCCGATCCAGCAGTTTGCCGATGTCGCGACGGGCCGTGAGATCGTCTTCGACCAGCGACAGCAAGGTCTCGTTGACGTCGTCGATCGAGTCGTGCAGAGCGGTTGACCGGCCGTGGCGACGCAGAAAGTCGATGAACTTGTGGCGTGCGATGGCATGCAACCACGCCGTCAAGGGCAGCGCCGGGTCATAGGTGGCACGCTGCAGGTGAATGGTCAACAGCGTCTCCTGCACAAGGTCCTCCACGTCGTCAGGCTGCGTCCGCATGCGGCGCAGGAAATAGCCACGCAGCCGCGCCGCGGCCAGTGCCAGTGCGGATCGGTAAGCGGCTTCGTCGCCAGACTGCGCGCGCATCCACAACCCGCGAAGCCGGCTTTCGAGATCGTCGCTCACGTGTCCTTGTTCAAGTTCGAAGCTCGGGGGAGTTTAGTTACGCGTTCAGAAAATATTTCGTTGGCGGCTGTAACCCCGCGCTGGGCTGAATCGAACTATGGCTCATTGGAATCGGCGAGCGCCGCATCCAGTGCCCTCGTTCAATCACCACGAAAGCCGCCCATGACCTTGCGCAAGTTGATTGTCTCCACGCTGCTGCTGACGTCCGCAGCTCTGACCCACGCGATCGAGTTCCAGCCCTACAGCGCTGCTGCACTTGCTGCCGCGCAGAAGGCCGACAAGCCCGTGGTGCTTCAATTCCGCGCCGACTGGTGCCCGACTTGCCGCATACAGGACAAGGTGCTTCAGACCCTGAAGTCCGAACCCGGCCTTGATGTCACGGTGTTCAAAGTCAATTTCGACACCGAGAAGGACCTGAAGAGGCAGTTCAAGGTGCAGGCCCAGTCCACGATGATCATCCTGCGCGGCGACAGGGAGCGGGGGCGGTTGGTGGGCGACACGACCGAGGCCGGCATCCGCACGGCCCTCAAGTCCGCTCTCTGAGGCGGGCAAACGGCAGCGTCCAGGGCAACCGATTCGCTCCTCTCGCGATGGCATGGGCATGAGGCTGTCGCACCCGACAACGACAGCACCGATGCGCAAGCCTTTGCCCCATTGCAGGCCTGAGCCTGATTCGTTTTACCCACTGTAGGGGTTGGAAACCAACCCCCGTTCAAGCAGCGAGAAAGCCGCGGATCGTGCGGTTTTCGATTTCCTGCAGCCGAAGCGGCCCTTGCCGCAAGCGTTGTCAAACCTGTTCTCGAAACGGAGATTTTCATGACCCAAGCCTCACACAAGTTTCCCGCCGTTGCCCTGGCGCTTGCGCTCGGTGCCGCCTTCACCGCCTTGCCCGCGGCCGCCCAGTCGGCCGACAAGGAAAAGTGCTTCGGCGTGGCGCTGAAGGGCAAGAACGATTGCGCTGCCGGTCCCGGCACCACCTGCGCGGGCTCATCCAAGGTCGACTTCCAGGGCAATGCCTGGTCGCTCGTGCCCAAGGGCACGTGCGAGAAGACCGCGTCCAAGACCTCGCCATCGGGCTCTGGCCAAATGGCTGCGTTCAAGGAAAAGAAGGCCTGATCCAGGTACTGCCCACGCACCTCGAGCACCGACAGCCTGGACGCACCGTGTCGACCCTGAGCACAGCCATCGCACATCGCGCGAAACGCGCGGTGCCGGCCGCGCCCAAGGTTCGCACGGAAGCCGGGCTGCCTGCACGAGCGGGCGTCGGCCTCAAGCCGCAGCATTTCCGGGACGTGCTCGAAGCGCGCCCGGACATCGGCTTTTTCGAAGTGCACGCCGAGAACTACATGGTCGACGGCGGGCCCCTGCACCACTTTCTGGGCCTCGTCCGCGAGCACTACCCGCTGTCCTTGCACGGCGTCGGCCTTTCCATCGGTGCCGAAGGCTCGCTCGACGAAGCCCACCTCGACCGGCTGGACGCGCTGATCAAGCGCTACCAGCCGGCATCTTTCTCCGAGCACCTGGCCTGGTCCAGCCATGGCGAGGTGTTCCTCAACGACTTGCTGCCGTTGCCCTACGACCAGGCCACTTTGAACCGCGTCTGCCATCACGTGGACCGCGTGCAAGAGCGCCTGCAGCGGCGGATGCTGCTCGAGAACCCGTCGACCTATCTCGAATTCGAGGCCTCGACAATGGACGAAGCGGCCTTCATCAGCGAAGTGATCCGCCGTACCGGCTGCGGGTTGCTGCTGGATGTGAACAACGTTCATGTCTCCTGCACGAACCACAGCCGCGATGCAGTTGGCTACATTGGCGGCCTGCCGCTGCACGCCGTCGGCGAGATTCATCTGGCGGGCTTTGCCACCGACCACGATGCCGCCGGCGCACCGCTGCTGATCGACAGCCACGGCGCGCCGGTCGACGAAGCGGTCTGGGGCCTGTATGCCGCCGTGCTGGCGCGCACAGGGGCGACACCGACCTTGCTCGAACGCGACAACGACGTGCCCAGCTTGGCGACGCTGCTCGCCGAAGCCCAGCGCGCCGAAGACCTGATGTGTGCATCGTCCGAGCCCAAGCGCTGCGGCATCTACCGGGGCTGCTCGTGATGCTCGTGACGCAGGCCAGTTTTGCTGCGGCCCTGCTGGCGCCAGATCTGCCGTGTCCTGCCGGGCTTCGGGCATGGAATGGCTCGGATCCGGGCGCACGTCTGGCGGTCTATCGCAACAACGTCGTCAGCTCGCTCATCGACGCCGTGGCCGACACTTTCCCGGTCGTACAGGAACTGGTGGGTGAAGAGTTCTTCCGCGCCATGGCCTCCCTGTTCGTGCGCCAACACCCGCCGCGTTCGCGCGTGCTGGCGCACTACGGCACCGAGTTCGCCGACTTCGTCGATGGCTTCGCACCGGCCCGTGCCGTTCCCTATCTGGCCGATGTCGCCCGACTGGAGCGGGCCCGTGTGCTCGCCCATCACGCTGCCGACGCCGGCGCTTTGACGGCCGGGATGCTTGGCGAGGCGATGTCCAGCGGCGAAGACCTGGGGGCACTGAAACTCGTCTGCCATCCCTCGACTTCGGTGGTGGTGTCTGCTTACGCGATCGTCTCGCTGTGGGCCGCGCACCAGGGCGACGGCGATCTGTCCGCGGTCGATCCCACGCTGCCTGAGTCTGCGCTGGTGGTGCGCGCGGTGCTGAACGTGCTCGTGCTGCGCCTTCCGCCGGGCGCCGCCCGCTTCGTCATCGCCCTTCAGGTGGGCGCGGGTCTCGCGGATGCTGCGGCGTTGGCCGCGGCCGAGACTGCCGACTTCGACCTGCCCAACGTGTTGGCGCTGCTGATGAGCCATGGCGCGCTGACTTCCGTGCAAATCTCCAGGAGCCGTTCGCAATGAACACCACGACCTCTCGCGCCGCGGACAGCTTGTCCGCAGCCACGTCCCGCCCTGAAGGTCCGGCGGGAATGTTTGCCGCGCTCATTCGCTCGTTCGAACGCATCCCGAACAGCCTGATCGCGCTCCTGGCGCGCTTCTCGATCGCTGCCGTGTTCTGGAACTCCGGCCAGACCAAGGTCCAGGGGCTGGCGCTCAACTTCGTCAGCGGCGATTTCGCTCTGGGCTGGCCGCGGCTGTCGGATTCGGCTCTGTCCCTGTTTCAGGATGAGTACAAGCTGCCGCTCCTGCCGCCAGAGCTGGCCGCACCGATGGCAGCTTTCGCAGAGCACCTGTTCCCGCTGCTGCTGCTGTTCGGTCTAGCCACCCGCTTCTCTGCACTGGCCCTGCTGGGCATGACTCTCGTGATTCAGGTCTTCGTCTACCCCGGCGCCTACGCCACGCACGGCACCTGGGCGGCGCTGCTGCTGTACCTGATGGCCCGCGGACCTGGCGTGTTCTCGATCGACCATTTGCTGGCGAGACGCCAGACGTCTGAGCGATAGAGACCGTCCGAGCGCGGCTGCGCAGATGAATCTGTCGACGGCTGGCGGTTTGGGGGCTTGGCAAACCTGCATAGCGGCTGAGCGCGGTTTGACTCTGCTCAATCTTTCTTCGCCTTGCCCCTGTCCGATGACCTCCCGGATTTCTCTGGTTCAACCCCTGGATCGCGGTGGCATTCGACACAGTTCTCGAAGTCCCGGATTCCCTCCTCTTCGTGCTTGGCCCGGATGTTGGCGGGCGTGTGCTCGTGGCACCCGTAGCAGGTGTAGGCGCTGTAGTCGTTGCCCTTGTGACAGGTGAGGCACTCTGCGTTGTGGTCACGGTCGAGAACAAACGACTTGGCGTGGTCGAAGGTGGCAGGCTTCCAGGCGTCTTGGCGGTGGCAAGCCTGGCAATTGCCGGCAATTTTCTGGTGCAGCCGGCCCACGGGCTTCTGATGGCAGCCCTCGCATTGCTTCTGCACACCAGGGCGCAGCAGCGCATGCGAGAACGCCTTGCGGCTTTGCAGCGCAAGCCGCGGACTGCGGTGGTCGGTGTGGCAGGCCATGCAGTCCTGCTCGATCAGTTCCTGGTGGAACGAGGTCTTCAGGGCCGGCTGTGTCGATGCCACGGCAATCACGACGCCCTTCGTCGTGCGCAGACCGATGTCGGGCACCGCATGGCACTCGATGCACAGCGTGGCGGCTGCACCGCGCCAGGGCTGGTGGCACGCGAAGCAGTCAGTGCCGATCTGGGCATGCGCCGTGACCACCGGCCCAGGGCTGACCATCAGATGCGGGTAGCCAAACGCCAGCCCCACCAGTACCAGCAAGTTGGCCGCAATGGCCCAGAACAGCCAGCGCCCTTTCACTTCCAGCCCCAGAACAAAAACGTGGCGATGATGTGCGCCACGCCCAGAACCCCGAATGCCAGGGTGATGGGCATGTGGATGACGCGCCACTTTTTGACGGCGTCGTAGGTCATGGTGTCCCAGTAGGTGCGTTCGGCCAGTTCGTCCGCCGGCAGATCCTGGCCGCGCATGCGTTGGCGTGCCTCGTCGAGGCGGCGCTTGCTGCGGGCGAGCAGGAACTTGCCGGTCAGGCCGCTGGCGACGTTGATGAGCATCGCACCCACGGCCAGCCAGGCCAGGATGGCGTTGAAGTGGATGCCCGCGTGCACCAGCACCAGCAGCGATCCCGCCCAGGCGAGGCCTTCATGCCAGCGCAGCAGCGTGGCGGGTTGACCGGAACGAATCAACTTGCGCTTGCGCATCGAGTAGCCGAACGACGCGATGATCAGCAACACGCCCGGAATGCCCAGCCAGCGGCCGATCCAGACCAAGTTCAGCAGGTGCAGGGCGGCATCGATGACCAGGGTGGAGGCGATCAGCGCCACCATGTAAAGCACGAAGGGCAGCACTTCGTGTCGAAGCAGTCGGGCTTGCAGCGGCATCAGGCCTCCAACACCAGGGCCGTCGTCGGCCGGCCCACGCAGGGCAGACAGTGGCCCAGAGCCACGTCGTGATCCGGGCGCTCGGCGTACACCACCGAGCCTGCAAGCAGCCGGGTCTCGCAACTGCCGCAACTGCCCGCGCGACAGCCGGAATCGACTGCCACGCCGTGACGCTCGGCAAAGTCCAGCAGGTTCGCGTCGCGCCCGTCCCAGGTCAGCGTGCGCCCCGATCGGCTGAACTGCACCTCCAGCGCCACCTCGGAAGGCGCCGCTGCGGGTGCTGTCGCTGCCCTGCGCACCGAAGCCGGACCGAAGGCCTCGCAGTGCACATCGGTGTCGGGCACGCCCCATTCAGCGAGTGCCGGCACCAGGCTTTCCATCATCGCCGCCGGGCCGCAGATGTAGAACTGCTGCCGCCCGTGCGGCAGGGTGCGCTGCAGCAGCGCGATGTCCACATGGCCGGTGTGCTGGAAGTCCCGGCCCTGAATGTCAGCGGCGGCTGGGCGGCTGTAGACCACGTTCAGCTTGAAGTGCGGGTTGGCGCTGGCCAGTTCTTCGAGCTGCGCCTTGAACGCGTGTTCGTTGCCCTGGCGCAGGCCGTAGTACAGGTGCACGCTGCGCTCGGGCTGTTTGTCCAGGCACCAGCGCAGCATGCTCATCATTGGCGTGATGCCGATGCCACCGGCCACCAGCACCGCCGGCACGGCCGCGTCGGGGTCGATGAAGAAGTGCCCTGAAGGTGCTCTCACTTGCAGGACATCGCCCACCTGCACACGGTCGTGAAAGTGACTCGAAGACAGGCCTGGCGCCAGATCGGGCCGGCCCGCAGGTGGCGGTACACGCTTGATGCTGACCCGGTAGTGATCCGCAGCCGGTGCGTCCGAGAGTGAGTAGCAGCGTGTCACCGAAAACCACGCCGCAGAACGCATCCACCTGGACACTCGGGGCCTTGCCCGCGTCACACGGGAAGGCCAAAGCCGTATGAGGGTGTCTATCGCTTCGTTGCGGCGCTGGCTGGCGCTTCGACCGCACGGG
>Ga0209591_10003391_pt1 | contig 18471 bp, 12 predicted proteins | sample MAT01_FD_187207 | JGI IMG/M metagenome (GOLD analysis project Ga0209591, IMG submission 187207) | Freshwater microbial communities from Lake Fryxell liftoff mats and glacier meltwater in Antarctica - MAT-01 (SPAdes) (version 2) | ecosystem: Environmental > Aquatic > Freshwater > Ice > Liftoff... | reverse complement strand
CCACATCCCCTGCCAATTCCAAAGCACGGGCGGCGTAGCGGAGAATTTGTGTCCCTTCTGGACGGGAAATTTCTTCAAAAAACCAACCGCAACTAGTAAACATCAATAAAGCGTGACGCTGCATTTCCAATAGGCGCAGAGCGTCTACTTGTTCAGCTGCTGTTAGTTTGTGGGTTTGATGACGGGAGAGAAAACGGTTAACATTAGCAGCAGTGCGATCGCGCATCACTTGAATATATTCATCTCGTGCTAGCCAGGGATCACGAAATAACTGTCTGCCATTTTCTTCATACACCTCAGTTAGCTGATCCCGCAGCCAATTTAGGGCATCCCGCAAGGGACGACGCCATTTCTGATGCCAAACACCACCTTCTCCACCGCAACCACAGTCATCTTGCCATCTGTCTACACCGTGGGCGCAACTCCAGGCTGTGACTGACTTTAATTCAACTTCCCAATCGGGAGAATTTAAGCTGAGGTAGTGGGCAAAGTTTGTCACCGTCCAATTGTGTTGGGGAAACTCTTTGGTAAAGGCGTAGGCTAAAGTTTTCTCGGTTCCCTTTTTGTGGTGTCCAAAGGTTTCTCCATCCGTCGCCACAGAAATCAACTGGGTTGGACGATGATCCCCACGCACTGCTGAACTGATACGTCCGGCAAAGCGACTAGAATTATAAACGACATCACTAAAACCCATGTCCCGCGATATCGGGCCATCGTAGAAGAAGATATCAATGTAGGGTTTGTCATTTGTCATTTGTCCTTGGTCATTTGTTTCCTTTGACTCTTGACTATCTTTCAAATAACAACGATAGGGACGGGTGGGATCAATCTGACTACCACCGACTTCGAGCCATTCAGGATTGGGACTCTCTTGAGTGGGGAGGGGACGACAACGCAGTGCTTGAGAAGGTGCAAGGATAATGAAGCGAATACCCTCAGCAACAAGAGCTTCTAAGGTTGCGTAGTCCACACCGGTTTCTGCTAGCCAGATGCCTTCGGGATCGCGGCCAAAGCGGGAGCGGAAGTCTTCTTTACCCCAGCGAATTTGGGTATATTTATCGCGTTCGTTCGCCAGAGGCATGATGATGTGATTATATACTTGCGCGATCGCATTGCCGTGACCATACAAGCGATCGCTACTCTTGGCATCCGCTTCCAAAATCCGCTGATAAACCTCCACATCGTAGCGTTCTAGCCACGACATCAGCGTTGGGCCAATATTAAAACTAAAATACTCATAATTGTTAACGATTTCCACCACTTCGCCTCGGTCATTCAAGACTCTGGCAAAAGCATTTGGGCGATAACATTCCCAATGAATCCGCTCATTCCAGTCATGGAAAGGCGCAGCGCTTGGTTGGCGTTCAATTGCGTCCAGATAAGGGTTTTCCCTTGGTGGCTGGTAAAAATGACCATGCACCGTCACATAAACACCATTAGCCTTTCTCAGGGGATCGGTTTCATGAGTGTTATTGGGATCTGAATGTAATGTTAACGTTGAGCCAGAGCTAGCTGGCATTTCGGCAGCAGGAGTCATGTATTTTTATCCAAAACAAAAAACTTGTAGTTGCACCGAAAACATTGTGCGTAAAACTTTCTACAATGGTTTGAACACAAAATCCGGTATAGACGACAACTAGGAAATACAGTCAAATTTTCGATAAATCGGTTGTATTGTAGTGGAAAATCTGCGTTGTTGCGCGGCTCTGCCGACTTAAAGGAACTTTGCAAAACAGCCCTTTTCCTGAAGGCTCAAAGTAATTATCCATTGAATAATGCCTCAGTTAGGGTTTTTCGTTAGCAGGTCTAAATCAATAATTTTAATTGTTTTTTGATATATTAAACCCCATCTCTGGTGTAAAGTCGATACTTTAATTCATAACTTTTACAAAAAAATTACAAAAACTACTTAAATTGCAATCTTATTTTACATAATATCCGCAATGGTGAACGGAAAACAGTAAAATTTCTGAATTGGTCTATGGATGGTTGAGAGTATCCTATGGGAGTGATCAGTCAGAACTTAAGAGTGAGGAGTTAAAAGTGAGGAGTCAAGAGTGATTAGAAGTTTTACTCCTAACTCCTAACTCCTAACTCCTAACTCCGATAAAATACCCTCAACTTAAGACAACAAATGTCAACTAAAAACATTATTCTTTTCGCTTTACTGCTGTTTATCCCGGTTTCTGTAGCAGCCCACTTTCTGGAATGGGGAGAATTGACAGTTTTCATTACAGCTGGATTAGCAATTCTGCCCTTAGCAGCTTGGATGGGTACAGCCACAGAAGAAATTGCTGTCGTAGTGGGGCCATCATTGGGAGGCTTGTTAAACGCCACCTTTGGCAATGCTACGGAACTAATTATCGCTCTAGTGGCGCTGAACGCTGGGTTAATAGATGTAGTAAAAGCCAGTATCACGGGATCGATTATTAGCAACTTACTACTGGTGATGGGTTTTTCCATGCTTTTGGGAGGACTGCGCTACAAAGAACAGACATTTCAGCCAATTGTGGCGCGGGTGAATGCTGCTTCGATGAATTTGGCGGTGATTGCGATTTTGATGCCAACGGCGATGAATTACACTTCTCAAGGAATTAATGAAGAAACAGTGCAAAATCTTTCTGTTGCTGTTGCTGTAGTATTAATCTTGGTTTATGCCCTAACACTGCTATTTTCGATGAAAACCCACTCTTATCTATATGATGTGGGTGTAGCGGAGATAGAAGAAGAGGAAACCCCTCATGGTAAACCAAATATGACGTTGTGGGTTAGCGTGTTGCTAGTATGTACCTTGCTAGTGGCAATTGAGTCAGAAATGCTAGTAGATTCTTTAGAAGTAGCCACATCTCAGCTAGGTTTGACGGCGCTGTTTACAGGGGTAATTTTGGTTCCCATCGTCGGTAATGCGGCTGAACACGCCACAGCAGTCACTGTGGCGATGAAAGATAAGATGGATCTTTCGGTTTCGGTAGCTGTGGGATCAAGTATGCAGATTGCCCTATTTGTTGCGCCAGTGTTAGTTATAGCAGGGCGGATACTGGGTCAACCAATGGATTTGGATTTCAAACCCTTTGAATTAGTAGCTGTGGTTGTGTCAGTGTTGATTGCAAACAGTATTAGTTCCGATGGGAAGTCTAATTGGCTGGAAGGCACGTTGTTATTAGCTGCCTATACGGTGTTAGGGTTTGCCTTCTACTTCCATCCAGTTATGGATGTTGTGGGGTAGTTAGCTACCAATGCGATCGCTCTTGATTATCGCTAAGGGTGAAATTTTTGAAATCATTCTCAGCGAACAACTGCGATCGCAAGTTTCTATAGGATTGCTATAATAATCTCGCAACTTATAAAGTGTCTGATATCTACTTTAATTAAACAGAAATGGTTTGACAGATGAAATCATCCGATCTAACTCAGTTTTATTGTGTTTGAGAAGATCGTGTCCCCATAATTCATTAGTGTTATCGGAGCAATCCTTTGCAAGAGCTTCTCCGATCTTTTCAAAATTATTGTTAATATCTCTGCTTAAACTTTCTGGTTCAGATAACACTCCAAGAACAAATACTCTCTCTTCTAAATCATCTGGAATCTGATCCTTTACATAAATCAATCTATCTTCATGCTCATCAAAATCAATCAGTAAAGCAATCATTCTGTCTGGATATTGTCGCATTGTAGAGGCATAATCATTCGTGAATTTCTTTACAACGTCTTCCCAACCACGAGCTTCTGGTAGGACTTGAATAGCGCGGCGATTGAGGTTTAAATCAAGAATAAATCCGTTTGCAATCTGGCGATTAGCATCGTCTTCGGGCAACACAAGAATGTGCGGTTTATACTTATTTGTACTCATAGTTCTATATCGCCACGAATCAAGGCATCTACAAGATCACCTGGAATAGAAATATCACTAAGCAATCTGATCAAAGTTGGCTCCAAGTGGCTTTTTCGATCAAGTACAAAGGTATTCTCATTTGAAAACTTTCGGATTCCTTCCTCATGATGCGAAGTCACCAAAATTTGTCCGCTATTCTTAAATGAGCGTCGTAGTGATGTGATAAAATGTCCAACTTCTGACAATGAGAGATAGTTGTCAGGCTCGTCCCAGAAGCAAAAAAGAGGGCCGTATGATTCGTTGGCAGCTAAGACAACAGCGCAAAGAAAAAAGCATTTTTCACCATCAGATAAGGCTTCAAAGTCAACACTCAGATTCGCATTATTTTCTTCAAAGCGAACAATCATGCTTTTGGAGTCTTTGCCGATTAGTTCATTCAGAAAATCCTTAATATCAGGCATAACTTCACGGAGATATTGGACAACCTGTGTGTAGGCAGCAGGATAGCGACTGAGTAACCCAGAAAACCACTCCCCGAAGTTTGAAGCATCCCGTTTTGGCTCCAAAGTGTCGTCGTTAGACTCTCCCGTCATCAAGCTTGGGATTGGAGCTAAAATAATCATGCGAGCAAGCCAAGTCTTGAAAAAATGAATAGGATCAGTCTGGATTACTGGAAGGGCAACAAGATGCCAATCTACCAGAAACTGAGCCTCACGATTTTGTGAGTTGTTGTAAACAGTGACTTGAGCTTCTTTTCGAGAGTATATTGGATCTCCTGCAATTATCAATTGCTCTTCAAAAACTCGAAGTTCTTTAAATTTTTCTGGCAACTCTAAAGCCAGGACATATTTGTATAATTTCTTTTCAATTAATACTTCTATTTCAAACCGAATCGGAACATCAGACCTTTCACGAGCGAAATCCTTCGACTGGACAAGTTGGCCAACTCTATTAATGCCTCGACCAATGGACTGAAGTACCTCTAATGCAGAGGCAATAGTTGATTTACCTGCACCGTTTTTTCCAATCAAGAGAGCAGATGACATCCCTTTTATGGGCAGTTCAAAGTTTTCTAGGCATCTAAAGTTGTGTATATATAATCTTTGGAGCATAGGAAAACGATTGCGAGGAGTTGAAAGTGAAAGAACTTTTTGATCTGCCTTTCACAAAATACCTAAATGATGAGGCTTATAGTTTGTATTTGTCACTGGTTTCAGACATCTAGAAATTCGATTTAGTCCGTATTTCTACTTACTTTTTTGAGTGGCGATCGCTAACTTTGCTCCCTGAACCTGACGTACCCGATCCATCACAGCAACTACCTGACCGTGACTAACTTTTTCATCAGCATTAACAATCACTAACATTTCTGAGTTAGAACCAATTAAAGTCCGCACTTGCGCTGTTAAATCATCAACTGCAATTGGCTTGCGGTTCAGACTTACCGTTCCTTGTTCATCTACTGTGATCGTAATTCTAGAGGGAACTTGCTGTTGTTTTGCCGTGGCTGCCTTCGGTAAATTTACTGGTAAACCTTCCGATCGCGTTAAAAACAGTGTTGACATGATGAAAAATGCCAAAATTGCAAAAATCACGTCAATCATCGGCAGAATATTGATTTGTAGTGGAAGCTCTGGTTCATCTGGTAGACGCATAAGCTTTTTCTCCTCTTTGATAACGACGGCGGTAGAGTAATTCTAGTTGTCCACCATACTCCTGAATTAGTGCGATTTGCCGCTGGTATAGTCCCCGGAAGGAATTGGCAAATAGGAGTATAAATATTGCAACTATTAATCCTGATGCTGTTGATACCAAAGCCTCACTAATACCAGATGTAACATTTGTCGTTTTGCTACCTCCCACATCACCGATATTTAGGGAGGCAAAAGAAGTTATCAATCCTAACACAGTACCCAGAAGACCCAGAAGTGGTGCCAAACTAATGATTGTCTCGAAAATGTTTTGGAAACGTTTAAGTACAGGTATCTCAGCCTGTGCTTCACTTTCTAATGCCAAACGAAATTCCTCTGGATTTGGTTCTTCCAATTCTAAAGCAGCAAGAAAAATGCGTGCAAGTGGCAAATCTGCGTTTTTTTGAAGTTTATCCATTGCACCGACAACATTATCGAGTCGGTAGAGATTCAAAACATCTCGCACCACGAGGCTTTGACGCTTGTTGATCCGTACCCAAAATCTGATCCGTTCAATGATCAGTGCCCCACCCAATACCGAAAACGCTAGCAGAGGCCACATGACCACACCGCCAGCTGCAAATAAATTCTGAATTCCCATGTAGTGCCTCTATAACGTCAACGTCATCCACAATACAAAATCAGACTACCAGAATATCAACAAAAGCTGAAACTTTTTCTCAATAAAATATAATGATAATTTTTTCAAATGTAATGGTGATGATTTTATTTACTTGTTCGTTTGTTTTACATAAATTAATTTTGTCCAAAAACCATGATATTGGTGGTTTGAAAAGACGTTTTTGCTAATTCAAGGTTCGATAATGCTATCACAAGTAATTTTAATTGTTTACTTGATCTTTGTAACTGTACATTCTAAGATGACTAAATTAGTGACAATAGGTAGCAATAGCCATGAGCTTTTCCGGCATTACTGTCGAGCAACGTTCCAAAGAAGTTGAGGCTCTCAAGTCTTTTCTGACTTACAGTCTAATAGGTTCACTGGCGCTGCATATCGGCGTACTGTCCTCAGGCGTAGGTAATTATTTTACGAGAGTGTCCACAACAGAAGAAGAAACAATAGAGGTGGCGATCGTTGATTCTCCAGTTGCGGAACCAGAAAAACCAATCGCAGAGATTGCAAAAGAAATAAAAAAAGAACTAGAGATTGTCCAAAAACAGCCTATAGAAACTCCACCAGTAGAAAAAGTTCCGCAGCAATTTGAACAGATTACAGCGATCGCTCAGAAGCCACAGCCGACAAATACGCCCTCAAGAGTAATTGCTACCAAGTCAGAAGTTCCTGTGAAATCTGCATCCATTGCGCGATCGCCTTTATCTGGAGATTCCAAAGCAACTCCGGCTGGTGGCGGTGGTGGCTCTGGTGTTGGTTTAGGCTCAGGTAGTGCGATCGCTGTCGGTACAACCAGTTCCACTGGCACTGGTACTGGCGGTGGCATTGGTAGTGGAACTGGCAGCGGCATTGGCATTGGTAGTGGAACTGGCAGCGGCATTGGCATTGGCATTGGTACTGGCAGTGGAAGTGGTAATGAACCAGTAAACCGTCCAACAGTAGCAACAGCGCCAACAGCGCCAACACCTCCAAAGATTAACAGTTCAGGCAATGGTAATGGTCGTGCAGCTTGCCGTGAATGCAATGCCAAGTATCCAGATGCAGCAAGACGACGAGGAGTTGAAGGCAGAGTAGAAGTAGCTGTTGATACTGACGCACAAGGCAATGTTACTAACGTCCGCATTGCTAAATCCAGTGGAAACCGCGATTTAGATGAAGAAACTTTGAGACAAGCGCGTGACTGGAAATTAAAACCCGCAGAAGGTGGTAGACAAGGAGTATCGATAGGCACTGAATTTGCTATACAAGGTTCACGGCGATACCGCCAAGTCCAAGAACGAAACAGACAAAGACAAGAAAGACAAGCACAAGAGAGAACCCAGCAGACAACGGCTACCAATTCCATAGAGGAAACTCCAAAACGTAGACGCAGAGGGTTGGCACCCGCATCTAATGAAACTACGACTACAAGATCGGTAGAATCTGGATTTAGTAGACGGTTGCAACCTCAGAGAAGAGAAACTACTACCGGAGGTTCATCATCTGAAGCTAGGACAACTCGCACTCAAGGAAATGCTAGAGAGTCCCTACGCCGCATCCAGCGTGAACGAGCAGCTACCAATTCATCTCAAAAGCCACAAACAGCCACAAATCGGCGGCGAAGAGAAAACACTAGCCAGAACAAATTGCGAGAGTCTTTGCGCGGTTTACGCCAACAACCTCAATCGCAACCTGCTGCTCCCAGCCAGGAGTAGAGCAACAAAACCTACTGGAATCATCTAAAAGAAAGTCAGGAGCTAGAATACAGGTTGCTCCTGACTTTTTAGCGTCAAAGTCCTTGCGATCGCACTCCTCTTCACACTCTCTCACTGCTGCCTTCTATACCCTATCGTCAGTTGTGTAGTATAACGCGATAAATTAATAACATTATTTAAAAAACAAGATAAATCCTATGACTGATTTTGCATATAGCACAAAACTACAAGCACAACTCGCCCAGAAGTACTTTGAGTTGCACCCTTGTACTCAAAAGATTATCCAGTTGTTCTCGGTAATTTATGCACCGATAGACAAAAATTCATTCATAAGTTGTCTCAGTCAAACTGGCGCGTTAGATGAAAATAATAAACCTTTTGTTACTAAAACCCTTAGTCCATTAATTGATAAATTATTAGCAACAGGCTTGCTAGTGCAGCAAAATAGGCAAAGTCCTGAATGCCATCCGCTACTCACAGAAATTGCTATTCGTCATGCTACACAAACCAGACAGTTGGAAATACTAGTCATTGCAGTAGAGTCAAAGCTACCCATACGCACTCACTGGCAAAATGAATCTCGGATGTTTAACAGCTTACGCCAGTGTATCAGAGAAATCCGTATAGGTCTTTACCGCCAAGACCCCAGTTTTATTAATAAGCAAATTGAAGATTACCAGAAGTACAGTGATAGCGAAGAAAAACTAGCCCTACATAATATCTTCGAGCAGATATGCAATAATCCATTTGATGCAGATTGGCTAAACACCCTTCCACAAGGATTATATGAAAGTTGTACATCCAGTATTCTCCTCAATTCAGCATTAAAATTGTCTGGGTCGGAAGATGCATTTACACTGCTGGAAGAAGAATGCTCTACATCTGGAAAACATTGCTCAGATTATCTGCACCTGATTTTGACAGAACAACTGCTGCTACGGGGTTGTACCCAAGAAGCACAGCAGAGTTTAGAGCGTATATCTGATAACTATCAAAATAATACCGCCGCTTTTTGGGGCTGGTTAAGTTTTGTGCGGGGTGAGAACGACCAAGCCATTAAATATTATACAGATGGACTCAAAGCTCTGAGAAAATCTACAGGCAAACGCCAAATATATTTCAATACAATAGGCGGCTTATTTTTTATCCTAGCATTGTTAAAAGAAGGTTCAGTGCAACACCTCCGGGAAGCAGAAGAGTACGCTAATCTGATTTCCCGCAAATCAGATCATTGGCTCAACTTTATTTACGCAAGATTAGAAATAGTACTGCAAGTTCAGCAAGGTGATATTGTCCAAAAAGAATTTGTAGTTAGCGCCCACATTGCTTCGGTGGAAGAAGAAAACAGCTTACAAACACTCTTTTGTTCTCTCTGCCTTTACTGGATGGATGCTGAGAGTGCTAAAAAACGCTTACCTAATTTACTAGAACCATTATATCGGCGATCGCTTGCCTCCGGTTATCACTGGCTGGCAATGGAAACAGCAGAACTCCTATCTCGACTCAAACCAAGTAGTAACTATAATATACAAGCAGCGACACTGCGAGAAAATAGCGGCTTCGATTCTATAGTAGACCTAATTCGACCCCAAGAAGCTTGGGAAATGTGTCTCAATGCCCTAGCAAATCTCCACAAAGAACCACAAGCACCCGGAAAAACAGAAGCAGAACTACGTTTAGCATGGTTCATTACCTTTTATCCCAGCAAATGTATCTTGCAACCACGGGAACAAAAAGTTAATGTCAAAGGAGAGTGGAGTAAAGGTCGTCCCATAGCCATCAAGCGCTTGAGTAGTGGACTAGGTGAGTTTAATTATATCACACCCCAAGATATGCGGGTATGTAGTTATATTGAGACATATAATGATAACTCTTATTACAGCAAAGTTGACTACACCTTCAGTGAGAAAGCCATCTCTGCCTTAATTGGACACCCGTTAGTTTTTTGGGAAGATAAACCCAATATCCGTGTAGAAATCGTCAAAGGAGAACCAGAACTACTGGTTAAAAAAGGGAAACAAGATCGTCTCACCTTAGAATTTTCTCCCAAATTAGCAGAATCACAGAATATTCTGAATATCAAAGAAACTCCAACCCGCATCAAAGTCATTGAAATTACTGCCGAACACCGCCGCATCGCCGAGATTATCGGCAAGGAAAATATATTAAACGTTCCTGCGATCGCCGAAAAGCAAGTTTTGGCAGCCATTAATGCCGTCTCTGGCATTGTCACCGTCCATTCTGATATTGGCGGTGGACTCGAAGGAGCAGAAGAAGTGCCCGCCCAAACTCTACCACATATTCACCTCTTACCTGCCAACGCCGGATTGAAAATCACCCTTTTGTCGCGCCCCTTTGCCCAAGGTGGCCCCTACTACCGTCCTGGTGCGGGTGGTGAAACAGTAATTGCCGAGATTGGCGGTAAACGTCTGCAAACCAGACGAAATCTACCGGAAGAGAAACAACTTGCTAAAGCGGCTGTAGCAGCCTGTCCCACCTTGACGCGAACTGAAGAACAAGATGGTGAATGGGCAATAGAAGACCCAGAAGACTGTTTAGAATTGCTACTAGAACTGCAAACACTGGGAAACAGCGTCGTCATAGCCTGGCCAGAAGGGGAAAAACTGCGTGTTAGTCACAATGCAGACTTGAAAGATTTTAATTTATCAATTCAACGTCAGCAGGACTGGTTTGCAGCCACTGGGGAGTTGAAATTGAATAATGACCTAGTGCTGGATATGCAGCAACTACTAGAACTATTGGAGAAAACCCCCAGCCGATTTATTCCCCTTGGTGATGGTCAATTTCTAGCTTTAACTCAAGCTTTTCGGAAACGCTTAGACGAATTGCGGATGTTTTCGGAAAAACATAGTTCATCTATGCGTTTCCACCCCTTAGCCACATTAGGGTTAGAAGATTTTGTCGATGAGGTGGGCAAGGTAAAAGCAGATAAACACTGGAAAGCACATATCCAGCGACTCAAGGAGGTGCAGAACCTCCAACCAGAACTCCCGTCTACGTTTCAAGCAGAATTACGTGACTATCAGATGGATGGTTTCTGTTGGCTGGCACGTTTGGCACATTGGGGTGTGGGAGCTTGTTTAGCAGACCAAATGGGACTGGGTAAGACTGTGCAAGCATTAGCTGTCATCCTCAGAAATGCTCATCAGGGGCCAACCCTAATTATTGCCCCAACTTCTGTTTGCATGAATTGGGTGAGTGAAGCACAGAAGTTTGCCCCAACTCTCAATATTATTCAATTTGCTGGTGCTAACCGCCAAAAATTACTGGATGGCTTACAACCGTTGGATATGTTGGTATGCAGCTATGGTTTATTGCAGCAGGAAGAAGTCGCTCAAATGCTCTCTGCGGTGCAGTGGCAAACGATTGTGCTAGATGAAGCCCAGGCGATCAAAAATATGACTACTAAACGTTCTCAGGCAGCTATGAACCTAAAATCTAATTTTAAGTTGCTGACTACTGGGACTCCCATTGAAAACCATCTCGGTGAATTGTGGAATTTGTTCCGCTTTATTAATCCTGGGTTATTGGGTTCTTTTGAAAGCTTCAATCAACGTTTTGCTATCCCTATTGAGAAATTTCAAGATAAACAGGCACGTAATAAGCTCAAAAAACTTATTCAACCATTTTTGTTGCGGCGGACAAAAAATCAGGTCTTAGAAGAGTTGCCTTCTCGTACCGAAATTTTACTGTACGTGGAGTTGAGTCGGGAGGAAATGGCATTCTATGAAGCGTTGCGTCGTCAGGCTATATCTAAACTTACCGAAACTGATGCACAGGCAGGAAAGAAACATTTGCAAGTTTTGGCTGAGATTATGAAACTGCGTCGCGCTTGCTGTAATCCTAGTTTGGTTATGCCTGACACTGAATTATCTAGTTCCAAGTTGCAACTTTTTGGTGAGGTGCTGGGTGAACTTCTGGAAAATCGCCATAAGGCTTTGGTGTTTAGTCAGTTTGTTGACCATTTGCATATTATCAGAGATTATCTGGAGCAGCAAGGTATTAGTTATCAATATTTAGATGGCAGTACTCCAGTGGCAGAGCGAAAAAAACGGGTGGATGCTTTCCAAGCTGGTTCAGGGGATGTCTTTCTCATTAGTCTCAAGGCGGGAGGTACAGGACTCAATCTGACTGCGGCTGATTATGTCATCCATACAGACCCTTGGTGGAATCCCGCAGTGGAAGATCAAGCCTCAGACCGGGCTCATCGCATTGGGCAACAACGCCCAGTGACAATTTATCGTCTAGTAGCAAAGGATACTATTGAAGAAAAGATTGTGGAATTGCATCATCATAAGCGAGATTTGGCAGATAGCCTATTGGAAGGTGCTGATATAAGTGGCAAGATATCAACAGAAGCTTTGTTAAACTTGATTAATGGATAGTCTCAGATATCGGCTTGACTACTAAGTTTGCCAATGTGATACATAGGGCTTTTGGTGACTGATAACATCGATCGCAATCTTCAACCAATTAATATAAGTTTGTTCTCTGCGGAGAACTAATTCCAGCACGAGCCTTTGCATTACCTGCTCACGGTTAGCAGACTCATTACCGAGTAATGGCAAATCGATGGTTTTAGATTCGGTAAGCTTTTCGCTTCGAGCCACCAATTGCTGCTCTAGTAGATGAATGATGGTTTCATTTGGCAACTGTTCTGCAAAATGCAACCGAACAAGTATAAGATATAACTGCTATAAAAAAATATGTCAATTGCAGATGCGTCCTCACAAAGAAACCGATATATTAACTGAGGTTGATGAATACTGAAGCAAAAATTATTTAAGCCATTGCAGACTATTGTAACGAAAGGGTGAATAACATTGACTTCTAACACACTTCTACAAAGAATACGTCAACATAAATATCTGCACGATTTACGAAACAAATTACTATACCTTCACAAGATGCTGCTGGAGACAGAACGCATCGCTTATGAACAGGTTAGTGGACGGGTATCGAGTGGAGAACTGCTTCAGCTAGTCATCGCTCATGAGCAATTTGCATGGTTACATCGCATTTCTGAGATGGTTGTGCAAGTTGATGAAATGCTCGAAGCTGATGAACCTATATCGCTGGACAATTTTCAAAAATTGATTGCTGATGTCCGCAGGTTGATTGTGCCCTTAGAGACGGGCAATACCTTTGAGCGAAAGTATTACAATGCTCTCCAGAGCGAACCTGCTGCCGTGTTAGCACACGCGGAGATATCAAGGCTGCTGATGTCTAAAGTTGAAGAGTAACTTACAGCGATCGCTAAAATGGCCAATAATCCCTCTTTTCTCTGTGTTCTCTGCGCCTCTGTGGTTAGATAAATTACTTTTAACCCGCAGAGAGCGCTGAGAAAAGAAAAGAGATTTTACGAGTCACATTAAAAGTTTTATTAAAGTTTTGATATTTTGTCAGAAGTGCTATATTGGCACTTGACCCGACTGAGTGCAAAGTATGCGTAAGCCCACAGGACAGCGAAGCCGAGGTGTTGTACTCAGGACTAGACAGGAAGGGGAAGCAGGAGGAGCCAGGGAATGAGTCAAAATCCTGGGCAAAGCGGATTTTTTTCCCTAGTTAAAGGTGTGCCCCTAAGTCGCGTCCTGATAATGCCTTTTCTGCTGCAAATTCTGCTAACTGTGGGATTAAGTCTATACTTATCTATTGGCAACGGGCAGATTGAAGGCAATACTCAAAGCGCAATTTTTATCTTTCTGGGAGTTTTAGGAGTAGCGAGTGTATTGGAGATTGCGATCGCTCGTTGGATAACTCAACCAATTTTATACTTAAGCAAAGCGGTAAAAGAGTTTGGCAAACAAGCAACTTCAGCCGATTTTACCAATGTAGAAGACTCAGGGGTGATAGTACAGGGCATTCATGAAGTGGAAGTGCTGGCTGGATCTTTCAATGAGATGGCGCAGCAGTTACGCCAAGCGATTACTGCACTGGCTAGCAAAAATAAAGAGTTAGAATTACAAGTTGAGTTGCGGACTCAAGAGTTACAACAAGAGATTAAAGAACGCCTTAATAATCAGCAAAAATTAGAGCAGCATAATCAAGCATTGGTAGAACTGGCAAATCACAAGGCGGTTTCCGAGGGAAATATGGAAACGGCATTCAAAGTCATTACAGAAAAAGCAGCGAATGCCTTAGAAGTAGAGCGAGTGGGGGTGTGGTTATTCAATGGCGATGCCTACGACGAACTGCGCGATCGCACCAAACTACAATGTATAAGTCTCTACGAATGTAGCAAACAAAAACATTCGGCAGGTTTAGAATACAATCGCGCCGATTATCCAATCTACTTTAAAGCTCTAGGGGCTGCACTTACCATCATCGTTACTGACACTCGCAACGATCCACGGGTGCAGGAATTATGGGATAACCTACTACAACCGGAAAATATAGTATCCCTAATTGCAGTCCCCATTTGGGTTGGGGGCAAAATGATCGGAATAGTACTGCATGAACAGGTTAATATTCCCCGTAAATGGGAACTGATTGAGCAAAACTTTGTTAGCTCAATTGCTGAATTTGTCGCGTTGAGTTTAGAAGTATGCGATCGCAAACAGGCAGAATCCGCTCTGCGTGAGGCTAAAGAAACTGCTAATGTGGCAAATCGTGCCAAAAGTACCTTTTTAGCAAACATCACCGATGAATTGACAACTCCGCTCAATTCCATTTTGGGGATTACAAAAACATTTCAAGATGAAGTCTGCGAATCTCTCAGCGAAGAACACCGCCAGTCAATAAATAGCCTGGAATCTAACAGTAAGCATCTACTGGAACTAATCAACAATATCCTCGACTTGACCAAAATCGAATCCAGCAAAATAGAATTGCAACTAGCTCCTACATCTATTCGAGGCTTATGTGACTCCAGCCTCAGCTTTGTAAAATATTTGGCATTGCAGAAAAATATCCAGCTAAGTGTACAAGTACCTGAAGGACTCGAACCCATCCAAGTCGATGAACGCCGCATCCGTCAAGCATTCATTAACTTGTTGAGCAACGCTGTTAAGTTTACTTCAGACGCAGGGAAAGTCTGGATTGAAGTTCAGCCAAATTCTACAAACGAATATATCTTTTTTAGTGTGGTAGATACGGGTATTGGTATGCTTTCCGATGACCTTTTCAAATTATTTCAACCTTTTGTGCAGGTTGAAAATTCATACACCCGTCGCTCCGTAGGTACTGGTTTAGGATTAGTGATGGTGCAAAGAATTGTAGAGTTGCATGGTGGTACCGTCCATGCCGAAAGTCAGTTAGGTAGAGGTAGTCGGTTTACAGTCAAACTACCTTGGAAAAAATAGAGAGTAGGGAGTGAACAATGCGCTTGGGTTGGTGATATTTAGTGTTTGGAGATCCCCCCAACCCCCTTAAAAAGGGGGGCTAATATCTCTTTTACCCCCTTTTTAAGGGGGTCGCCGGAGGCGGGGGGATCTTAACCCAAGCGTATTGGGGAGTGAACAATAAATCGGCTACACAAACAAAGTCCGCCTGTGCGGACTAAAGAAAAATACTAATGAACAATGTTGTAGTCTTACCGTGGACTTTAAAAACGAATAAGACTATACGATTTTAGGGTTCTCATCAGATGTTTCTTCTGTCACCGCTTTTAAGCGAGTTGCCGTGCTTTTACGGATGCGATCGCTTTTACGAACAGCACCCGCCATTTCATATTCACTACTATCTTTGCCGTATCTAAAAGAAACTCCAATCAGCATCTTCTCACTGAGATCACCTAAAATTTTGCTCAATAGTTCCATCTCCGTTTTAGCAGAGTCAATAACGGTTAGAGCAGTATTATAAGTAGTGATCTTGCTACGATATTGCTCAATTATTTGGAGCATATTTTGCAAGTTGCGAGCATCCCCAAAATCCATTTTGGGATCAATTGCTGCAAGTCCAGCTGCTCTCAATTCAGCTTTTTCTAAAACGCGGTATGTAAGTTTTTGGCGAGACATAAATGTATTCCAATCGTTTTGCTTTATACTATTTCACTTTAATAATGATACAAATACGTTGGTAGGGGCATGGCAATGCCATGCCCTTACGAGAAATCTATGTGTATCAAGGTTTTCGTGAAATGGCTTTAGAGCTAGTTTGACTCACTAAAGCTACATTGGAGTGCAGTATAATCCTCATAGTTTAGTATTTAATATAATAGTGAAGTCAGTGTTTAGCGCAAAATAATAGCGTTGTTGATGAAACGGAGCCGTTTGTTGATGAAACGGCTCAATTTGTTGATGAAACGGATCAGTTTGTTGATGAAACGGATCAGTTTGTTGATGAAACGGAGCGGTTTGTTGATGAAACGGCTCGGTTTGTTGATGAAATTGGAATTTCGCACCAATTTTTATTAGCGGGACTTAGTTACAGAATTTAGAAGCAAAGTGGTGTGTTAATAAGTAAATAGGATACACATAGTCAAAATAGCAGATGGAACCTTTAACTACTGCGGCGATCGCGATCGGCACTATAATTGCTACCAAAGCCTTAGAAAAAACTGGCGAACAGGTAGGCAAAGCTTTATGGGATAAGACTGACAAGTTTCTCGTTACGCTTAAAAAACATTCTCCTTATACTGTAGCTGCTATAGAGAAAGCACCAGAACAAGCGATCGATTATGGCAAAGCTGTACTAGAAGTGGAATCGGCTGCTCAAGCTAATCCTGAAGTGGCTCAAGCTGCACAGGAGTTAGCCGCCGCAGCTAAAGCAGAGCCAAATCCTAAACTTGCTGAAATTCTAGCTATGCCTAACCTAGAAAAGTTGGCAGACAAAATTGGTCAGGTAGTAATGCCAGGAGGGACAGGAAATATTGAAAATATGTCTTTTTAAATTATCAGTGTTACCTAACCCCCAGCCCCTTCCCTACAAGGGAAGGGGAGTAAGATTCAAAGCCTCTCTCCGCCTCGGAGAGAGGTTTGGAGAGAGGTCTTTCAATTCTCGTAAACAGCAAGATTTAACTATGTATGCCTGAAGACTCTGGAAAGTTTGCCGAAAAAATTGGTGCTTTTGCTGCCCCTGGCGCTCAAGTTAACATTGGCACTCAAATTATTAACGGGCAGAAACAGCTAACTCCCACAAAATATATTCCCTATCGCGGTTCCCTCCATTTCGTCGGGCGAGAAACAGAACTGACAATGCTGCATGAAGACTTGCAGCGCAGAGACTATGTAGCAATAGCGGGAATGGGAGGCGTAGGCAAAACTGAATTAGCCACCCAATACGCGAGACGATATCAAGAAGATTATGGGGGAATCGCCTGGTTTAACGACAGAGAAACCAATCTCGCTGCCGAAGTTTTAGAGTTTTTCCGGTTGCAGTTAGGTTTTGAGATTCCCCAAGAATTAGGAAGAAAAGTTTTAAGCCTTAAAGAACAAGTCGCTTGGTGTTGGTCTAAATATCCTAACTCCGCCTTGCCTATTTTAATTGTCTTCGATGACGTAACTGACTTAGCTAACCTCCGCGAAGTTGTACCCAAGGATAACCGCTTCCGAGTCTTAATTACTACTCGACTGCGAAATTTAGACCCGAATTTTATTCAAGAGATTCCCTTAGATGTTCTCTCACCCCAAAAAGAACCAGGGAAAGCCTTAGAACTGTTAAAACGACTGTTGGGGATAAAAGATAAGCGAGTTGAAAACCAACCACAAGCCGCAACAAAAATATGTGAATGTCTGGAATATTTGCCCTTGGGGATAGAGTTAGTTGCAGGTTATTTGGTACGCGACCCGGAAATATCTTTAGAGATGATGTTTGGGCGATTGCAAGAACGTAAATTAGCAGAATCAGCCTTACAAGACCGGGAAACTCTCAACTCAACTCAACTGGGAGTCAAAGCCGCCTTTGCTTTAACTTGGTCAGAACTTGACCCACTGGCGCAACAACTAGGAAAATTGTTGAGTTTATTTTCTCCTGTACTGATTCTTTGGGATTTGGTTCTTTGGGTGGCGATAGATGGAGGGGAAGCAGAAAATCAGGAAGAAAGACAGCTAACTTGGTCAGAAAATGAATTAAATGAAGCTAAAAAGCAACTTTACGGGCGCAATTTGCTGCAACTGGTAGAAGAAAGAGCAGGATGTTATAAAATTCATGCCTTAGTGCGGTGGTTTTTGCAAGAGCAGTTAACGGCCTCTGGTGAAACCAAATTAGTTTTAGAAACAATCTTTGCCACCGCCATGATAACCGTTGCCCAAATACTTCCCAATTCACCAACTTCTGAGCAGATTGAAAGCATCAAAGATGTCGTTCCCCATCTCGAAGACCTGGGAAACCGTTTAATTGCAGAGATAAAGCAAGCAAGAGAGGGACAGATAATTTCTCCAGCATCAGTCCCCAATGATCAAGTAATTTGGGTATTTGTGGGGATAGGAAGATTTTACGAAGGACAAGGATTATATAAATTAGCAGAACCCTGGTGTGAAGAATGCGTAGATGTTTGCAAAGCTCTGTTTAATGGCGACCATCCTGATGTCGCTACTAGCTTGAACAATTTAGCATCACTCTACGATAGCCTTGGGCAGTACAGCAAAGCCGAACCCCTCTACACCCAAGCCTTGGAGATGAGAAAGCGGCTGTTTAATGGCGACCATCCGAATGTCGCTG
>Ga0209591_10003386_pt1 | contig 18487 bp, 17 predicted proteins | sample MAT01_FD_187207 | JGI IMG/M metagenome (GOLD analysis project Ga0209591, IMG submission 187207) | Freshwater microbial communities from Lake Fryxell liftoff mats and glacier meltwater in Antarctica - MAT-01 (SPAdes) (version 2) | ecosystem: Environmental > Aquatic > Freshwater > Ice > Liftoff... | reverse complement strand
GGACTCGGAAAGTATGCGCGAATGAGAACGAAAGTTCTTTGAGTGAGTAGAGGGATACTTGAATGTCCCGTTATCACCTTTTTCAGGTGGGTAAGAATCCCCCGTCTTTAGACGTGGGGAGGTTCAATTTCCTTTACCCCTATGTGTAGTGTCTATGGGGGATAAGGTAGCTAGCAAGTGAGACGTAACAAATTGCAGAGATAATACAGATCCTTAAGTATAGTTGAGGATCTGTATCTTCAAAATCATGCATCACTATATTACCATATAAACCCGGTTTCTTTAAGAAACCGGGTTTTTGATATTTGGTTAAATATACGCTTCACGAAATCTTTAAATTATGGTTTCGCCACATCACCCCACCAACAAACCCAGATTGTTCAAGAATTTGGGTGTTTTTTATTTGGTTTATTACTCTTTTAATTTCTAAATGTCAATAATTATACTAAATTTTAGTAGTCTAGGAATCAAATTTTCTAGGAAGTTATTGCTATATTTCTCATGCAAATCTGAAAGAGCATGAGGAGTAAATTAATTATGTATAGCGTGTTTTGTAAATTACCTGTAACTATCAAAAGAAGCCTTTATTTGCTGGGTTTTATCAGTGTAGGTAATTTTATTGCAGCGCCAGTATATGCACAACAAGCTGTGGCGCGTGGTGCTGTTTCTATAGTTTCACCTTCTGGTGCTTATCAAAGTGTTAGTGGTGAACTGTTCTTACCTGTTAGTAATAACTTTTTAAATCCCGGCACAAATACGACTCTAACAATAACGCCTACTTTTGCAAAGCTTGGAGCAACTGATGATAGAATAACTTCTTTATCTCTCACATTAGGAACAGCTACTGAAATCATCACAAACAATAACAATTCACTTTTGAATCAGACTTTACAAACAGTCAATAATCCAATATCAATTCCCGATGCAGCATCTCTCATTCAGACAATCAACACTACTAACGGCTTAGGGGCTTTAGAATAGTTGAAAAGACTATATTAGATTTCTGGCTGCATCTACCATCATCAACAGTTTTGAGGCAAAGGGCAATGGGCAATGGGCAAGGGGCAATAGGTAAAGGGCAAGGGGCAATGGGCAATGGGCAATGAGCAAGGGGTTTTAAATCTCTAATTTTTTGATAAGAGAAATAATCATTCTAGTTTCTTGTTGGAGATATTGAATAATTAATTCTATATCTTGAAAAGTACATAATCCTACTCTCACCGATAGTAGAAGGTGGGTTTGTAATTCATTAATTGATCCCTGACTTATATTTAAAAATCTAGAATAGTCTCTAGGTGATCTTCTTCCGTAGCCTTCCGCAATATTCGCAGGAATAGAAGCGGATGATCTTCTGATTTGTTGTACCATTCCATAAAGTTCTTCTTTGGGAAATAATTTAGTGAGCAAATAGCATTTTTCAGCTATATCCATACCTTTTTGCCAAATTTGCAAATCTTTAAAATCTTTAATATCTGACATTGTTAACTTACTCTATGAGAATCCTATAGCAATCCGATTTGATTTTTGAACTTATCTGTGTAGGCAGGCAAGAGGCAAGAGGCAAGAGGCAAGAGGCAAGAGGCAATAATTAGAAAGATTTACGGCGGATTACTTAGACAATATATAGGACTATGATTTGATTTTTGAAAAAACTCCGTACAACTCAAAGAGCATTCTTTCCCATTGCCTATTGCCCATTGCCCATTGCCCATTGCCCATTGCCTATTGCCCATTGCCCATTGCCCATTGCCCATTGCCTTTAAAACCGATAACCACCTTGAATTTGCATATCAAATCCATTTTTGCCTGTACCAATTTTAGATTCTAAAAAAACACTATTATCGGTAAAGTTATATCTAAAAATAGCTCCGTAGCTTAAGCCAGACAATCGGGTATTTAAACCTACATTTCTTGTCGCATAATTTTTAATATAAGCACCAGCAGATAAATTTGTACCAAGTCGTTGTAAACCCTGTAATTCATAGAAAAGACTTTTCCCTAACTCTAGGTTTGTATTAATACTAAAACCCGTACTAGTATTAAGCTCACCATTAAACAGTCCTAGCAAATCACCATTGCTATTATCTTGAATAAAAGCTACAGCAGGCGCTAAAGAAAAACTTAGATTTCTTTCTTGATGATTAAAGTAATAGCTTAAGACAGTAGAAAAAGGATTATTGCTATTTGATGCACTATTCCAATCAATTTTTAAGGATGGTACGTGAGTATTTATGGCTACAGGTTTTTTATTTGAGTTTAACTGGACATCAGTTTTAATATAGTTAACTAGAACATCAGCATATATGCCCACAGATGGTTCTGCTAACCCTAAATTATTATTAGAAACTCCAGGCGCTGAGTCAGCATTTATATTAAACCAAGTTCCCAAGCTACCGCTATAGTTTAAATCACCAGTAGAACCCGCAGCTAATAATTCGACTGAGGGTAAAGATAGATAACCATTAAAGCTTTTAAAACTCACACCTATAAGATCGACTCTGGTGAGCTCAAAATAATCGAATGCTAAATCAAATGTTCGGACTGGAATTGGTACTATAGTGTTATCTTCCGAACTAAATCGTTGTACAAATTGTCTACCTTGGGAGTTGGTTAAAATAACTTCAGCGGCGGTAGATTCATTAATAAGATTAATTCCAGTATTATTCAAAGGAATTTGATTTCCTATGAAAGTCAAAGGGCCAAATTTTTCATTAGAAAGTCTGAGGGTTGAAAAGAATGTATTACCTGGATCTAAAAGTTCAATATCTCTTTGTAAAAATTGGACTGCGCGTTTATGATTTCCTGTTCTTATTTGCAAGATACTAGAGTCATCGGGAGTAATTTTACTCTGAAGTGTCAAACTCCCAGATACTTGTTCTAGACTACTGGCTGCATTAGAATAAGCTAAAGTACGATTAACTCTATTATTAATTTGTCTTCTTTGATTTGGTGTAGACTTTGTATTTAAAGGAACAAAACCTTCTCCGTTTTTAAAGCTTTGTCGGGCTTCTGTTAAACTTTCGTCAATATTATCTATTTTAATTAATTCAAAAATTCCACCTAATGCTAGTCCTAAAGTAGAATTAACTGTTTGTGTACTATCAATACTTAAGTCACTTAAATTAGCTGTAATAGACAATCCTGGGCTAGAAAAAATATTAGAATAAGTAGCACTAATTTTTTCCGGGTCATATTGAACAATGGTGCGATTATGAGGATAGTTAACATATAACCTGTGCCAATTAGAAGTTTTTTGCGTTTCAGATAAAACTTCAAATACGGGGTCTCTTTTGCCGAAAGATACCCAAGATAAAGAATTTAAATAATACAAGTCTCTCTCAAGTGGTGTCAAGAAAGGATTGACTATTATATTCAACAAATCAAAATTATCAAATTTGTTTCGCTGGGCAATCTTAATACCTGGTGTTGAAGAGACTGGAGCAGTAAAACCAAAACCTTCACCTGTCAAGATATTACCCCATAAAATTCCAGTCGCTTCTAGAGCAGAATCAGGAATAATTTCGCCTAGCCGGAGTTTAACATTTCCCCCATCTAGTAAAGGCTTTAAATTCGTAGTAAGAAAAGCTTGGATAATTCGAGGTGTATTAGTAGCATCTAATAAATCAAATAAAGCTCCGCCACCATCACTGCTCAAAGTGGAACCACTACCAAGAATTGGAGTAGGATTTGCCAGAATTGTGACATTAGGATCTTCAGGATTAATTCCGCTATTAATTATCACTCTACCAGCAGGTACTCCTTCAGGATTAATTAGTTCTCCTGCTATAGAAACTATAGAAAAATCATTAATTTCAGCTTTGCCGATTAATTCCTGAAAATTCACAGGTAAACTAGTAACATATTGTAATCCCCAAAATGCTTGGGTTGATGTCATATTTTGGGTAATGTAAATTTCAGAAGCTCTACCTTGGGCAAGAATACCTGCTTGTATACCTTTAGTCTCAATTACCAATCTATTGTTATCGAGAACCCAGTAAAACTGGTCAGCTTTGGGAAATTTAGCATAGGTAAATTTATCAATAAACTGATTGTCTCCAGAAAATCTGATATTTAAATCTGTATCTATATAATTTTCGTCCTCGTTGGGTTTAAATAATTGAGGTTTAAAAGTAAGGTTATCTGTAGGGTTAACAATCCACGGATACCTATTGGCACTAAATGTCAGAGCATCAATAATTATTTTCTTCTGGTTTGGTTGTTGTTGCTTTTTAGATTGACGTAGTTTTTCTATTAGTATTTGTTGTGTTGTTGTGTAGGGTTTTTGTTCGTTTGAAATTGATGGTTTAATTGTATCCGGTTGAGGTTTTTCTTCATCTTCATCAGGTGGCTTCGGAGGTTCTATTTTGTATTCTTCAATTGGGATAACGTCAGCTATAATGAATCTGCTTAACTGTTTGGTTTTCCGTAAGTTAGAGTTAGCACTTTTTGAAGTTTGTTTTAACAGTGCTTGGCTTTGGGAGTTATCTATGTTATCCGATTTGACAGAAATTTTATCGCTAGCGATCGCATTATTCTCTACAATTAAATCAATCCTGTTTCTACTGCCAAATTCTAAGGCGATCGCAGATAATTCAACTAATATTAATTTGAATAACATTGTTGAAGATAGCAAGCACATTAATAGAAACTTTACTTTTTTTCCGATTCTAATGAATGGGATGTTGATAATTGCTTGGGTTGAAGTCTTATAGTTTTTCACAATTCACAATATAAACAACTATTTTTGTTGGTAATCAAACAATAAAATTGACAAGAAATTTAATGTATTTAAAATTTGCTACTATCTGGCTATCTGTTTTAGTTGTTTATAAGCATCAGAGATAATTTATGATTCTCTGTTGAAGACTAGGGGTTTTTGCTGATTAATTGGAACGGATTCAACAGTCCTTTTGGTAAATCTCGATATAAATAACCAAAGAAAACCGATTTTTTTATCCTGACTGTAAAGAATAAAATATGATTAAGCAAATTTACTGCAACAAAAGTGTAATTATTGAGCAAAAATTCAACCTCAGCAAAATCACCAAAACTGAAAAAGTAAGCTACTTTTTAACCGTATAAATACTTAAGGTGGGGATATTCAGTCAAAAAAGTGGGTTAAAAAATATGTTTCAGGCTACTCGCCGCCGTCTTGCAATTTGGTACACTGCCGTCACTGCCGTATTACTACTACTGTTTGCTAGTGGAGTTTATTTATACGTCCGTAGTACATTAATAGAGCGGATTGACGATACCCTGAACCATGTAGTGGAAATAGTGGAGCGTTGTCTCACAACCAACCCCTGTGCGTCTACACTCATATTTGAGCCAATTAATGCTGATGCAGATAAATTTCGCATTAATTTAGAAGCCAGTTTTCGTGAGAATGCCGACACCGTGGAAGATGACCACATCGACCTAGAATGGTTTAGTCCCACTGGTGAATTAGTTTGGTCAACGCTATCCGAACCCCTAAATATTCCCATTCATGCCAACCGCACTGGTGAAACTGTGCGCGTAGTCAAGGGAGAGAGTGAAAATTCAAAATTAAAGACGCGATTAATCACGTCTCTACCGTCACCACTGTTATTACGGCAAATTACCCAACGGGTGGAAGTGGGGCGGCAAGTAGTAGGATATCTGCGTGTTAGCCATCCCTGGTTTGAAGTCACTAAACCCAGTCGTGAGTTAATTTTTGATTTGGCGCTAGGTATTGGGTTAATGCTAATTTCTGTAGGTGCAAGTGGCTGGTTTCTTTCGGGTAAAGCGATGGAACCTGTACGTGAGTCTTATCAACGCCTCAAACAATTTACTGCTGATGCTTCCCACGAACTTAGAAGTCCCATTACTTTGATTCAAACAAATGTGCAAGTCGCCCTTGCTGACTTGGATTTAGCAGAGACAGAAGCGACTACTTCTATGCAATATCGGCAACAGTTAAAGATGGTGGAACGGTTAACGCAGCGTTTGGGTAAGTTAGTCAATGACTTACTGTTCTTAGCACGACAGGATAGTGGGATTAGCAAAGATATCTTTTCACCTTGTCCGCTAGATGCTTTGCTGATGGAGGTGGTTAAGAACAACAATTGTTAGTCCCGGAGAAAAAAATCGCTCTTTCTCTAGACTTAGTTGATCCTCCAGCTTCCGAAACTAGCCCGGAATTACTGGAAAATTGGTTTACCCTTGTGGGTAATTGGGATCAACTGGTGCGCTTGTTCACAAATTTGATTGCTAACGCCTTGCATTATACACCAGCCGGGGGACGGGTGAAAGTGGAATTAGCGCGGATAGAAGGAATAAATCGCGTTTCTGGACTACGTTATACCACTGCCCAGTTGCAAGTTAAAGTGATTGATACCGGTGTTGGAATTCCAGCAGAAGCACTACCACGCTTGTTTGACCGCTTTTATCGGGTAGATCCGGCACGGACTCATACAACTGGGAATACAGATACAGCCAGCGCTACTGGTTCAGGATTGGGATTAGCGATCGCTCAAGCTATTGTCGAACATCATCAGGGTCATATTCAAGTTGAAAGCACTCTTGGCAAAAGTACCACCTTTACCGTCACTTTACCAATAACTCTTGAGTCTTAAACAAGACAATTTGACTGTTACAAAAATATGGTTAATGACAATAATTAAAGTCTGTTGACTTATTTAATGATTGATATTTTCAGTCTTGGGAATGAAATATATATATATTGTTAGATTATTTCCGCGTCCTTAGCTAGATACGAAAAATCGAGTCGGTTGTTAAATTCTAAATGTATTCAACGGCTGATAATCCCTAATTTAATTTACAGCTTGAAAAATCATTCTTTTAAGAAATAAAAATGGAAGTTTTTTTTAGGAGTCAATAATGAACATGAAGTCTCAAAAGTTTCGCAAATCTGCTCAGTTATTTGGCGCTATTTTTGGGGTATTACTGATTAGTCTGCCAGCAATTTCTCAAGCAGTAGCACAAGAGTCTACTCCCAAAGTTGACCAAGGTGAAGCACCTTCAGGAGCTAGTTCTTCAACACTAAACCCAAACCCTAGTATTTTTAGCGAACCACCCTATAATCGCTCTCAGGCTCCCGTAGCACCACGCCCAATCCCTAGAGATCAAACTCAACAGCCCTCACCAGGAGCGGTTTTCACTGACCAACCACGACTACTACAACCACAGCAAACCCCCAGTGCGACGATCGCACTGGCAAATGGTACAGTTAATATCACGTTGGTAAATGACACTGCGGCTACTGTAACTTTCCAAGTAATTGGCGATACGGCACCGCGATCGCTACAAGGTAAGTCAAATGTAATATTGCAAGGTCTAAAAGCACCAGTAACAGTGACATTTGAACGAGAAGATAGGGGACAGTTGATAGTGACTCCACAAGCTTCTTCAGAGCCAGGAAGTTTGGAAGTTACATTTAATGAAGCCACCAATGCAGCACAGGGTAGAAATGCTTTGAGAATTGAACGAAACGGTTCAGTTTTTTTGAATTAATCAAATAGAACAAATATCCGTGTTCGGGGAGTTATCCCCACAAACCGCGATCGCACTCCAGCAGGTAGAGGTAAAGACGTGACCTTTATCTCTGTCTGCCTTCACAAAAAAGCGATCACATTTGAGATTACCATTTGCATTCGTCCACACAAAAAAAGCGATCGCTATAGCGGTTCCCACTCAGATGCGGTACAAAATTATATCGCAATGTGTAGGGGCAATTCATGAATTGCCCCTACGGGTGTACCTCACGTGAACGAGAACCGCTATATGTTAGAGAGCGATCGCTAAGTACTTTGAAGAGTTGGGGATTTGAAATAGGTAGTCGGTTTAATGCAATAATGTAACTAAATTTAGTTGCAAAAAATCTCTGAGGGCAGATAATGGAAGTAAGCGGTCTGGAGTTCTCATGACCCGCAGAGAGAAATTAATTAAGCGGTTTCTTAGTCGTCCCAAGGATTTCACCTGGGAGGAGTTGGTCAGCTTGCTTTCTGGGTTTGGGTTTGAGGAGGTCAGCACGGGTAAAACGGGAGGTTCTCGGCGGCGTTTTCTCAATCATGCGGGGGTGATTATGACCTTACACAAACCCCATCCTCAAAATATTCTCAAACGATATCAGATTGAACAGATTATCGAGATTCTCCAAGAGGAGGAGTTGCTATGAATAACATGATGCAATACAAGGATTATTTCGGGTCTATTCACTATAGCGATGAAGATAAAATCTTCTATGGACAGGTGGAATATATCCGCAGTCTAATCAGTTTTGAGGGGCAAGATGTGGCTAGTCTGAGGGCTAGTTTTGAGGAAGCAATTAATGATTATTTGGCTCTCTGTGAGGAAAAAGGTATTGAGCCAGAGAAGCCGTTTAAGGGGAGTTTTAATGTGCGTGTAGGTAGCCAACTTCATCGTCAGGCGGCTTTATATGCCCAACAACAGGGAGTGAATCTCAATAAGTTGGTGACGGATGCACTGGAACGTTATCTGAAGGAGGAATCGTTGGAAAATGCTTGAGGAATTGGGAATACGAAAAAGAGTGAAAATCAACACTTCAAAAATAGGGGCGTAAAGCTTTGCGCCCCTATGGTGTGTTCTTCCGCCGAAGCATTTTAGTTAGCCGATCCAGCAGTAGCACTTCCTGCTTGCTATCTTCCAATCTTTGCGATAGTATAATCGCCCTTTCGTAAAAATTGCGAGCCGTGAGGTAATTACCTTGCTGCTCGTATAACTGAGCATAGGATTCAAAAGATTTTAACTCTTCTCGCAAATTTTGCAATTCTTTAGCGAGTTTTAAACGTTGCTCTAGTAAATCAAAAGCCCGTTCATAGCGTCCGACAGCAGTGTGAGCAGTAACTAAACCGTCAATTGCCCGTAATTCATTAGTGCGATCGCGGTTACTTTTAGCTATCCGCATTGCTGCCCCATAAGTGCCAATAGTATCCTGATAATTTCCAGATGCTAGGTAGGCATCACCTAAATTATTTAAGGTATTTGCTTCACCAATGGCATCGCCAGTCTGACGGCGGAAAATTAAAGCATTTTCATACAATTTAATCGCCTTGTTATAATCTCCCAACCTGGCAGTTATTAAACCCAAATTACTTAAAGATAGTCCTTCTCCTTCAATGTTTTTGACACTGTGAGCAATTGCGAGTGCATCTTCAACAGTTTTGCCAGCAGCAGCAAATTCTCCTTGTTGCAGGAAAAATGTACCGATATTATTTAGCACAAAAACCTGAGATTGGAAGTCTTTAGTATCACGAGCGATCGCTAATCCTCGTCGTAAAGCATCTTCCGTCTCTTTTAAACTACCAAGCTGCACATAAGCCTTAGCAAGCAAATTGTAAGTTAGACCTTGTGCTTTCAGGTCGCCAATTGCGTGATATAGTTCCAATGCCCGCAAGCAAGATGCAATTGTTTTATCGGCATATCCGGAAGCGTATTGTTTTTCACCGATACTCAGCAAGCTATCTGCTTCATCTCTTGATTGTCGCCCAACTGAACTATTTAAAGGACGATGGAGTTGTTCCGTAATATCAATTGCACTCGCAGCTATGGGACTCAGCAAAAAAGTAAACAGTAAAAGGCTCTGTAAAAGTATATGGGGACGAAAAATCACACCTATACAAATTAAGGCTACCTTTTGCCTGGGAAATACAAGCTGTTGTTTCATAAAAATTATCCCTAAAGTTGCGGGTTTAAGTAGAAGGTCTAAGAAGAAGTTTTAAGTTTAAATTGAAAACAAATAATATACGTATTTGCACTTAGATTATGATGGCGCTAAATCTTCCCCGAAGTATATAGCGCGGATATCTGTGGGTAATTTGTCCTCTAGCATACGATAGCCTTCCTGGAGAAAATTGGCTACTTCGTTAGGGGCGATCTCTTCTCCTTCGGCTTGCAGATAGGCGGCGATTCTAGTTTCGCTCCAGTGGAAAGTTTGAGCCATTAACACGATTAATCGCAAAACAGGTGGTAGTTGGTCTAATGCCTGCTGTACATAGCACCATAATGGCGGCGAAGTCGCTTGAAGAGAATAATGAATTGCTTCTGTGGGTGGTACTTTAATCTCATTAATACAAAAAGCTGTCATATTAATTAACCAATTTTGCATGGTTAAGGCTTCCTTACCTGATTCAGAGTCGGTTAAATTTAGTCCACCGAGTTCGTAGTAGATATGTCGCCAGGTGAGGGCAAACAGATAATCTGCCTGCACAGGCGATCGCGCTGAATGCCGAATTAAGGTATACACTATGGGACTATAGCGGCAAAAAATCACCGTGAAGTACTTTCCGGCATCTGGATTTTGCTGAAACAGAGTCAGTAGTTCATGGTCACTGTGATGGAACAGCGACTTCACCAGGGGGTGATTAGCTTCCGGGAAATGAGGAATTTGCATAAGCCTTTCAATGGATAGTTGTTAAAATAGTTTTGGGAATTGCACTCCGGTAGCTAATCGCATAATATCTTGGTGTTGCCCAGTTTGTAGCCCAAACTCAGACTACTTGAGTATTGATAAACTAGAAACAAAGACTTAATTTTAGTCTTAATCGACAATCATAAAATCGGCTCCCTTATAGAATCCTTATTTGTTCATGGTTATAGCAGTTAGTGTGATATCGTTCCTGCTCAGTCCGCTTACATTAGGCTCCTTTCTGCCTTCTCTGCCCTTAGATAGCCTGTTCTCCACTCAAGGCATTATGGTGATGCTGCTAGCAGCTTACGCTGGCGCAATGTGGATGTTTCTCACCAGTGCGCCAAAAGTACACACTGTAATGGTGTCGGATTTGGAGATTGCCCGACAGTTGTATGAAGGGCTGCTAGATTTGCCAGCAGCTGAGGTGCCATTGCACTACTACTACAATTACGAACAAACTATCGGCGCAACTGGCATTGATCCACTATATATGTCTACTGGGCCGAGCTTGGGGAGCAAAATGATGAATAATGCCAATGATGGGCTGTGGTATCAATTGAAGAAAAACACCCAGCTACATGTCATTACTGGGGCGAGTTTAGGTAGCAAAAATCAGCAACGCCACGTTTGTTTTGATCACGACTGCCTAGAAATGATTTTAATGCGAGTCGAAGTGCGCGGTTTGAAATTCAAGATTCGCAACCAGAAGCCCCTGAATTTTTTGGTCAAGGATTATGAAGGGCGCGTGATTGAAGTAGCAGAGGTAGCGAATTAGTCGTTATATTTTAGATTATTTTAGGTTGGGTGGTGCGTAGCTTGCAGCCGTAGGCATCGCGCCACCCAATATTTTTTTGAGTAGTTAGGCGTAAATAAATTAAAGTTTGTAGTAAGGACTTTAGTCCTGATAAACCTTGCTATCAGCGATGAATCGCTCAACACTAACAGTCATTATAGGGTTTTGCTAGGCAGAAACTTATGACCATTGAAAAGATTTACGCATCTCACCTCTATGAAACAGATTTCTATGGTTGGACTCAAGAGCAGGTTAGCTTGCTCAAAACTCAACAGTGGGATCAATTAGATACGGTTAATCTGATTGAAGAAATTGAAACTTTGGGCAGAAGAGAACGACAAGAATTGAGAAATCGTCTCGGAGTATTGTTAGGACACTTACTCAAATGGCAATTTCAACCTGAAAAACGTAGCAATAGCTGGTTGAGTACAATTCGAGAGCAACGTGTTCAAATTAAGCTGCTTCTGCAAGATAGCCCTAGTTTGAAACCCTATCTAGATGAAGTTTTCGTGACTGTTTATGAACTAGGTTTAGCTTTAGCGATTCGAGAAACTGAGTTGGGTGAGCAGGTTTTTCCAGAAATATGTCCTTACACTTTAGACCAAACTCTGAATCCTGAATTTTTACCAAATGCGAATCAGGTTGATGAGTAAGCGAGTAATTCCCTCAATAAGTAGGTAGGCGTAATTAAACATCTATATAAAACCTCACCCTCAATCCCTCTCCTTGTTATTGTCGAGGGAAGCCGGAGTCAGGGTGAGGTTTTATATTTAATTTGACCCACTTACTTACTTCTTTTATCACCGTAAACCGTGGCAAATAAAAATGGTGCGTTAGGCAAAACCATAACGCACCCGACTGTTAAACAGAGTTGAAGCTTTAATTACGAATTACATTAGCGTAGCGGGGCATATAGCGGTTCCCACTCAGATGCGGTACAAAATTATATCGCAATGTGTAGGGGCAATTCATGAATTGCCCCTACGGGTGTACCTCACGTGAACGAGAACCGCTATAGCCCATTACGAATTAGTAATTATTTTTGAATGCTACTTACTAGCTCAACTCAACTGTTCAAACTTAAATTTCCCTTTAATAAACTTGTTAAAGTATTGACCTTTAGATGGTGCATTGTCTAAGTCCTCCTTGACACTTGGAGGCACTTTGAAATACTCGTAAACACTTCCACTATCAAATTCAATAGTCAGTGTTTGAGTTTTTGGCTCATAGGTAAATTGCTTAATAACGCTGCCTTCGGGCTTGAGTAGCGGGAAGGCGATCGCATCCCGAATACTGGCACAATCAGTTAATAACATTACCAACCGATCAATCCCAATCCCTAAACCACCTGTAGGCGGCATACCGTATTCAAGGGCTGTCAAAAAGTCTTCATCTACACCTTGGGCTTCTAAGTCGCCAGCAGCTTTTCTTTCAGCTTGGGCTTCTAAGCGTTCTCTTTGATCGATGGGATCGGTAAGTTCTGAGAAGCTGTTAGCAGTTTCTCGCCCTACTATAAATAACTCAAATCTTTCCACCAAACCAGGCACAGATCGGTGGGGTTTTGCTAGAGGTGAAATTTCTACTGGGTAATCAATTACAAAGGTAGGTTGAATTAAATTAGCTTCTACCTTTTCTTCAAAAGCTAAATTCAGTAACTTACCAATTGATTTGGCTTCATCTACACCAGGAATATTAGCATTTTTACTTGCTGTTTTTGCTTCTTCCAATGTTTGGAAAGAATTGAAATCCAAGTCCGTAAATTCTTTAACTAAATCGTGCATCGTCACCCGTCGCCAAGGTAGTGTTAAATCTATAGATTCCCCTTGGTAGGTGATTTGTAATGTGCCGAGTACATCTTGGGCGACAGTGGTAATAATCCCCTCAGTCAGCGCCATCATATCGTTGTAATCGGCGTAGGCTTGGTAAAGTTCAATCGTCGTAAATTCGGGATTGTGTCGAGTCGAAATTCCCTCATTGCGGAAAACCCGCCCCAATTCAAACACCTTTTCAAAACCACCTACAATCAATCGCTTGAGATGAAGTTCTGTGGCAATTCGCAGATACAACTCCATTTCTAAGGTGTTGTGGTAAGTTATAAATGGACGCGCATCTGCACCCCCAGTTTCACTTTGCAAAACTGGCGTTTCAATTTCCAGAAAATCCCGTTCTTCTAAATAACGACGAATACCGGCAGTAATTTGGGCGCGACGGCGGAAAGTTTGCCGCACTTCCGGGTTAACAATCAAGTCAACATAGCGCTGACGGTAGCGCTTGGCAACATCCGTTAATCCATGCCACTTGTCGGGTAGCGGCAACAGGGATTTAGTCAGGATAGTATATTGTTTAACGTAGACAGATAACTCGCCCTTTTCAGTCCGTTTAATAGTACCTTTAACTCCCAGGATGTCGCCTGCATCTGTGAGTTGTTTTAAATGATTGAAAGCATCAGCATCAATATCTGCCATACTTTCTTGGATGCGATTTTTATCCAAATAAAGCTGAATTGTGCCAGTTTCATCTTGCAAGGTGAAGAAAGCCAGTTTACCAAAAACGCGACGCGCCATAATGCGTCCAGCGATCGCAACTTCTAAATCAACTTCTTCACCACTGGCTAAATCGGCAAATTGCTCTTGCAACTGCGCTGCATGATGGGTAGATTCCCAGCGATAGGCGTAGGGGTTAGTCCCTAGCTGCTTGAGTTGTTCTACTTTCTCCAGCCTGGCGGCCCGGATATCTTCTTCCGACATGGTAACGAACTAAATAGGGCAAGATTAATTATAGATGCTGCAAAAGTTGAGAGGAAGAGATATTTAGGCTAAAATCCCCTACAGGCAGCGACAACCCTATGTACATCTAACGATCTAAAGCGTTGGCGCAGCCCGCCGTAGGCATCGCTAGCAGTGGCTAAATTTTGTGTGTTAGAGAAAATTCAGTCCATTTGAATGGACTTGAGCGACACTTTGATTGTTACAAAAATGTGGATAATGACAAACCTTCTGCAACGTTAACACTCAGCACTGATTGCTCGGTACTGTTTCGACGAGATATAGCAATACTAAATCATTGATGAAAAGTTAGATCCCCGATTTATTTGAAAAATCGGGGATGTGGACACTGTTAATATTTTTATTTCTGTACGTTTTTTAGCTAATGTCTAGACAAAATAGCCTTCATTTTCAAGTTGGTAAATTCCACGATCGCCTTTACAAAATCTTGCTGTTCTGGTTGCAAACTCAGCTTTTGTAGAGCTTGATTCATATTATTACCATCTCGGAGATTGCGATTAAGTTGGGTGCGTTGCGATGTGGTTAAGACTGCCTCAATTTCCCTGTTTCTTCTTTGACGTACAGCCTGAAGTTCTTGGCTTTGTAAGGGAGTCAGGTTAATCTCCGATGAGGTGGAGTAGGTTGCGGTTTTGGTAATTTCTGCGGAAATAACACCAGAAGTAGCACGTAGTTGAACCGGTGCAGCTAAGGCAATTCCCGGCATGGAAAGGACAAGAGCTAGAATAGCAGCGAACAGAGAAAGCCGTTTTGTCAAGTGAATTGCCATATTCAGAAATGCCTACATCTAATTTTATGCTGAGATATAGTTAAGCAATCTTCAAGTCTTTAATTTTGAATCTTGAATTTATCCACCCCCAAGAGGATGGTAGTTCAGCTAAAAAATATTATCCGCTTTAAGGGAATCTAAAAAAACTAGAATGGCAAACTTAACTGAATTATTTTTGCTAAAATCCAGACTCAAATTCAAGTTTTTACAAAATCATCACTTGATTGCTCATTTCTGTTAATCTGTCAATACCTAAGTCCTAAAAGTTAGCCCTTTCAATGTGGGTAGAAATTTTAGTCCATAAATTTCTTTTTAACCTCTTCTCTCTGTGTTCGGTTATTGAGCGACTTGTACTGAGCGTAGTCGAAGTAAGTCGAAATACTGTGTCTCTGTGGTTCAATAAACTACTTTTAAACCGCAGAGGCACAGAGAGCGCTGAGAAAAACACTCAAAACTACTCAGACCTTTTCATTCTGTCGATTTCCCGTTGTAATTCTTCAATTTGACGCCGTAAAGTTTCTGTTTCATTTGTGGCAGATTCTGCTGCAACATTTACTGAGCCTGAAGCAGGCGATCGCTGATAATTTCCTCGGCGAATTTGCTGGTATTCTTCGGATACTGCCCACGCCCGTAAGTAATGCAAGCGTTCCACTGGGAAAGGATGGGTCAACATCGTACCCTGAGCGCCATTGTATATCAAAAGTTTATACACTTGATTTAGTCCATCTTCATCCAGTGCCTGATAATTTTCTGACTGCTTGATAAACTCTTGTAAACTACATTCATTGGCATATTTGTTACTACCGCCAGAGAGTTTCATCATCGTTGACATCACGGGATTCAAGTCATCCATGACTAGTAGTGCAGCGCGATCTGACGATAACTCAGCTTTACGCCGCCACTCAAAAAAGGCGTAAATCAAGCCTTGTGTGACAATATTACCGATGCCGAAGGTCAATTCTCCCAAGGCGGAAGCAGCACTCATCGCCCACATCGCCATTTGAATTAAAATAGTATGACCACATTTAATATGCCCCAGTTCATGGGCTAGCACCGCCCGAATCTCGGCTTCGTCTAGTAAGTCTAGTATCCCTGTATTTATGACTATGTAAGGATTCTCTTGCCCCAGCGCATAGCTATTTGCTTGGGGATTTTGCGAGACAAACAGTGTCGGTTCTGGGTAAATGTCCAAATCTCGGACGCATTCCCGAAACATCTGGTAAATAGTGGAATATTGACGCGGCCCGACTTGGATGGTGTTACCCATTAGATAGACTAACTGAGGGCGTTCGTAGATAAATTCCACAAATTTACGAGCGATTAAATCAAATCCTGGTAAATTTCGTAAAGCTTGCTCGGCTTGGCGATCTAGTGGATGCCTGAAGGCTTCGCTGGAAATTCCTGTGTAAGTTGGCATAATTCAGGGTGTTGGGTGATTAGTCATTGGTCATTAGTCATTAGTCATTAGTCATTAGTAATTGGACTTTGGACAAATGACAAAGGACAACATAATAGAAGTGGGGCAATTGGAAGTAAAAGTCACTTTGTATGGAATTAAAAGCGTGTGATTGAAGCAGAAGTTCATTTTTCACTACATAACTTTTTGCGATCGCAGGCGGGGTTCCCTTCCTGGCCCCATCATTTGACGATGGCACGGTTGGTAGCACGCGCCTTGCGCCTGGGACGTAGTGCCCTAATTCAAGTAGGGGCGGTTTGTGGCTATCAAGGGCGATATCGTACCAGTTTCGTAGCATCAGCCCTGATGTGGCATGGCCCTGTAATTATTGTTGCTCAAGAAGCGGTGCAGCAACTTCTGCTGCGGGTAGAAATTCCCCGTTTACAGCAGTGGCTACCAGCCAACAAAGCGATTAGGACAGGTGACGCCTGGCCTAGTGCTGAGTTCCAAGGGCTACTGTTAACCTCCCCAGAAGCTTGGTTAAAAGGACAATTTGCTGGTGGCTCCTGCTTTCCCCAAGGCATCCCGACAATTATTGATGGAGTAGATGATCTAGAAGATTGGGTGCGTCATCAACTTACCCAAGATATTCAACCCCATGATTGGGAGCAACTCATGCTGGCTTGCCCAAATCAAGCTGAGGTAATTCGTGAAGCAAGGATACAACTTACACACCAACTTTTTCAGCATCCTGTCAATCCATATCAGTGTTATCTAATTTCCCAGCCAGAAATAGAAATTTTAAGTCGTCTGTATTTAGCTTTAGATCAAGCCAACCTCCCAGATAATTGGAAAAATTTCTGGCAGCAATTTCAAACCCTCGACGAAAATCTTTCTCCCCCTGCCCTCTTCTGGGCGACTATTGCCCATCGACAAGGTTTATTTTCTTTACACTACGCCCCAATGGAATTAGGGGAAATCCTCTCACCTATTTGGCAGCGACAACCAGTAGTTTTAATTGGCAGCGCTATCGAGCCGGAAACTGAGGCTCCTCTTTTCCGACAGCGCCTTGGTTTGGACGATTTAACTTGCCTAAAGTTCTCTGCGGATCAAGCAGAAGCAATTCAACTGTATGTGCCCTATAAATTGCCCCTACCCAACACGCCAGAATTTCAAGCGGCATTTATTCACAAAGTCCGCACACTGGTTTGTTTAAGTGCTACAGCGCCAGGATTAACGGCTGTCTTGGTGGGGGATGTACCACTCAAATCTCAAGTGGCGACAATTCTGGCCTCAGAATTTGGTTCGCGGGTGCAAGTAGAAAAAACTTGTTTAGATGAAAATGGTATTTTGATTAGCGGTTGGGAATTTTGGCGAGAACATCAGCGAGTCTTGCCAGCACCTCATTTGTTAATAATTGCTACTTTACCTTTACCATCTTTAGAAAATCCGCTAGTAGCTGGTAGGGTAGCTCGTTATAAGCGATCGCATCAAGATTGGTTTCGTTTATATTTATTGCCAGCAGCCTTGAGTGAATTACAAAGAGCGATCGCTCCAGTCCGAGAAAGTCAAGGTATTGTTGCTTTACTTGATAGTCGTGTAGTTAATCGCAGCTACGGCGCTCAAATTCTTGCAGCTTTAAGTCCTCTAGCCCGCATTAACTATCTCGACCCCAGTCTGTTTTCTAATACCGATGAAGAAAATTCCGCCTAAAGTCTGTAGTCTTTTGTCAATGCCCAATTTACATTTTGTCAACCAAAGCGCGATCGTCTAAAAGCAAGCACTATTATCAGTTTATGCAGGTGATGCGATTCAATGCCTCTCTGTAGCCATGATTTTTGGCAAGATAAATTTAGATAGAACCTAAGTAAAAATTTGAGTTACTGATTATGGGTGAAGCAAAGCGTCGTAAAACCACACAAGGGGAAACATACGGTAAAGAGACTCGCATCTTGCCTTGGCTTCCCATCACAAAAACTCAATCCGAACAATTTGTCAGTTGGACAACTCGTGGTGCCTGGATAGGCATTGGCCTTATGGTTGTAGCATGGGCAACTATCCGTTTTATCGGCCCAGCCTTCGGTTGGTGGCAAGTAGTCTACTAAATGCTGCTGTAGACTCGCGTTGTAGGGGTTTAGCAATGCGCTTTACCCCTACGACAGATGTGATTTTTCACAATCAATATATCTGGTATTTCCTGTCAATGCGTAACTCCTAAGTAAGTGGGTCAAATTAAATATAAAACCTCACCCTGCCTCCGGCTTCCCTCTCCTTAACAAGGAGAGGGATTGAGGGTGAGGTTTGATATAGATGTTTAATTACGCCTACCTACTTA